>JAEEGI010012898.1_pt1 | contig 17808 bp, 17 predicted proteins | sample 8958751 | NCBI WGS metagenome assembly JAEEGI01 (sample SAMN16246545, study PRJNA631951) | gut metagenome | biome: gut microbiome; feature: rumen; material: KS-attached | host: Bos | place: Iran: Karaj | collected 2018-10 | reverse complement strand
CTTCGCCTCCTTCTGCTCGGGCGTGGCATTCTTTTCGAGCACGTCGCAGATGGCGATGTCCAACTCCAGTTCGCACCTGGCACGCCAGGCAATGTCGTACCACTTCTTGTAGGTCTCGCCCTCGGGATCCGTGTCGGGATAGAGGATGACCTGTCGGCCAACAAGCGGACGCAGCTTGTCGACGTTGAGCTGTTCCATGCCGCCCGCAGCCATCCAGATGCTGTCCTTGAACTTCTGCGAGCAGATGACAGCAGACTTCTCGGCCTCGACGATGCAGACCATGTCATCGGGGCGCGAGTTGAGCTGATGCAAGCCGAAAAGGCAGTGCGTAGCCTCCCAGTTCTTTTCGAGCAGACCACGTTTCATGAGCTCGAAGCCTGCCCAAGAAACGCTGCTCTTCGCGTCGTTGCCATCCGACTTTACGCGGTGACACTTCTCGTCGTACGCCATCAGCTTGCCGTCGCGCACACGTCCTTCGGCATCGATCTGCCAATAGACCACGCGCTTGTCCTTGGTCGTGCCGAGGTGGAAGATCTCCGAGGCAGCCTGCAGCTCTTCGGGGGTGAGGAGCCCGGAGGCCACCACCGAGCGATGGAAGCTGCTGTCCTTTCCCTGTCCGAACTTCTCGACCCACTTGTAGTCGATGCGATGGATGATGTTCGCTGTCGGTAGCGTTGTGAATGGTTGCATTGTTGTTGCTTGTGTTGAGGTTGGTTGTGGTTGATTGTGGTTGGTTTGGTTGTTGTTTTGTCTCCATGTGCTCCTGCACTGGTAACTGTCGGCCAAGGCAGCCGGGGCGAGGTAGTCATTGGGCATGATGCCGTTCTTTCTGCAGAGGTCGATGAAGTATTTCAGTCCCGCGTCACAGCTCTTACGCACGGCCTTCAGGAAGAGCCGCCTGTTTTCCCGCTCCTTGTACTTCTCGACAGACATCGATGCGAGGAGGAGGAAGGAGTCGAGCAGTTGCTCACCGCCGCCCGCCATCGAAATCATCAGTCGGAGCCAATCATCTCGGAGGAATGCCAGGTTGATGCCCGCGTTGTACACTGCCCTGGCCATCGCCTCGATGTCGTATTTCTCGATGAATCGCAGTTTATATCCCATGTCGTTTTTTTACTTTGATGTTTGGTTTGCCAAAGGGGTATCAACTCTCCCTGAGTATGATATTCATACTTCCCCCCTATATAAAGGGGGAGAAGTGAATATCTATATACTCGGGGAGTTGTATATACCCCTTTGGACAACTCCCCAAAGTTAATTATCTTCCTTGAAATCCGGTCCATCGTATCGCCATGAATTTTTATCCTTCGGATTGGCCTTGAACACATGGTTGTTGGTGAGCTTGACTAGGTCGTTGAAAAGATAGAAATCGACGCCCCAATATTCGGTGAACTTCTGCTTCATAGTCTTGAACTCCCAGTTCGCAAAGCCCATGACCTTCCAGAACATATAGCACGCCGTTTCATGGTTCATCGTGTACCAGCCGTGGTTCGTCTTGATGTTCTTCACCTTTTCCTCCTGCTTCTGCGGTTCGGTACCGGGTTCAGGAATCCAGATCTCAGGCACACCAATCTCCTCGAACTTGCCCGTTTCCTTGTCCATGTAGTTCTTCGAGATGACCTTGAACCTCAACGGACTATCAACGGGACGTGTGCGGCTTCGCAACTGTGTGAACGAGAAGACGCGACCATCGTCGAGCGAGGCATCCCACACCTCACCTGCCTTGTTCGACAACTCCGTGCCCAGGTGTCCACGCATGCTTGTATCGTCCTTCGGCTTGTTCTGGTGGAGGATGCAGCATACGCAACAGGCTGGACGTTCTGTGAGTCCCTTCTTCTTGGCTTGCTCGGCACTTACACCCGATGACAGACGCATGCACTCGAGCACGAGCTCGGAGCTCTCAACGATATCGTTGAAGTCGGGAATGAAGTCACGGATACCGTCGATGATGGCGATGTCGGGACAGTACTTGTCGAAGAGCAAGCGCATGACTTCGGTCATCTCCTGACGGTCGGGATATTCACGCAGGGCGAAGTAGATGAAGCGTGCATCAGAAGGCTCGAAACCGCACATCATCTCGATGCCACGACAGACGGCTCGGGAAGTCTGGCAGGCCTGCTCCGTATCGATCCAGAGCACGCTGACGTTCTTCTCGAGAGCCTTTACACCCATGTACTCGCCTTTCATCAGGGCGCTGACGATGATGCGGCAGTCGGTGGTCTTGCCGCACTTCTCCTTGCCCGAGATGGCCACGAGGTCTCCACGGGGGAAACAGTTGACACCGTTGATGTTGAGCAGATGCTTCATTTCGGGCAATGGAGTGCCGGCACGTATGCGCATGTGCTCCAGCTTGGCCTTTATCTTGTCCCACATGGGGTTGTGGATGGTCAAGGCCCCAGACTTGATCATCGCCTGGTTATTCTTCACTAAGTCGATGTTACTCATGAATTTTTATCACGAATTAGAGAATTATCGAATTTTCAAAGAAGATGAAAAATGGAGGTGATTGAATGGAGCCGCTTGATAGCGCCTCTGCTGCATATCTTATAGACATCATCCGTGAGCAAGCTCCCTGATGCTGCCTCTAAGCTATTCAGCATCCCTATGGGGCATTCATTCAATCCCCTTAAAATCGCTATCGCAGAAATATCCTAAAAAATAATTGTACGAACAGAATTTTATCCATAATAGTTTGGGACAGATGTATTTTTAAGATTTTCCTGCCGAAGGCCATTTTCGATTTATGAAGAGGGAGGCCCTGAAAGGGTGATGATAAGTTTGGAAGGGACAGATGAAAGCTCGCTTTCAGATGACACTGCCAAGCTTAGCATCAGAACTGTCATCGGACAGTTCCCTCTTCATAAATCCATTTTTCGTCTTTTGAAGGAAATATTTTCGCCCTCTTAGGAATCAGCATGTGACCAATCGATCAGATGTTGGCGAACATCAATCTTGGCGTCATCCGTCTTGTCCTTCTTCGGCAGACGGAACGACTGCAGTACTCCGTCCTGGATATCGGTGACGAAGACCGAGGAGCCGATGACCAGATGCGTCAGTCGATCGACCGCCTGGCGTACATGTCCGAACAGATGACGGGCCAATGGTCTGAACTTATCCCGATGAAAAGCCCCATCGACGGCGTTCCGGTACATCACGACCGAGTCGGCAAGCGAGACCAGTGCAAACAATCGGATCAGATCTCCCGAAACAAATTGCTTGTCGATATTGTTAGCATCGTAATACGCCTCAAGTCGCCTTTGGCGCAACTTGAGGCAATGCATCGTCCTTGAAGGCGAATGAACACATTGTTTCATGTCTTTCTCATGTGTCAATTCGTCGGTGTGAAGTTGATCAATCGGAACTCGGAATAGAGACGTGTCTCGCCCTCCTGGTTCTTCGACTCTCGCATTTCAATCTGGAACTGCAGTTCGCCCGCTTGGCCTACCGAAAAGCCGAAACCTTTCGCCTCGTCATTGAAGAGCATAATCGGGATGGAGTCCTTCTTGTAGTCCTGGCTCTCGAACACCAGCTGTCGGCGATAGCCTGCGATAACATCGTTGCCGTTCTCGTCCTTCACGATGTTGCCATTCTCTCGTTTTGGGTAGGGAAGCACGTCTCCCACCACATTCAGTTTCACATGTTGTTTCAACATAGGTTTACAATTAAAAATTAATAATTATCTTGTTTGGCCAAACAAATGCTTATCACTCGATGTAGCCATACTCCTCGAATTTTTCTAGCATGACATACATCATCTCATTATATTCCTTATTATATTTCTGCAAGAATTCATCGTCAGGCTCGTCCACGTCTTGCACGGGCAGAGAGCGCTTCAAGAAACCTCCTTGATAGAGGTCCTGCTGGTCCCAATAACGGAAAAGCAGGATGCAGAGCAGACGATTCAGACGGCGGTTCCTGACAAGTTTCTTTTCAAAGATGTCAGCTACCTTGTTTCTCGGAGGCACCATCACCTTCAGTTCGTCGAATTTCCCAAGCAAATAACTGAATTCATCTTTGTCATGATCCCGCAACTTGATGAGGTGTTCGATGATCTCTTCGAACGTCTCGGGATCCAAGGTCAGAAACAAGTCGGTGACCGCCCTGTTCCTCTCTTCCAATGCCGATTTTCTTATCATTGATCTTTTGTTTTTGGTTAGACATTTTGCTGAGACAAATTTAGGCACAAAAAAAATCCCCACCAAGAAAAAATGGTGGAGATTCTTATTTGTTCGGAAAAATTCGGATTTGTTCGAATTTGTTCGGATTTTCACTTCGAAAATTGGGTCAAATATATCGAATATTGTTCGATTAGCTTATTTATTTCAGCAGGGGTATATTTAAGTTCAGCTTGCATCCAATCGTGATAACTTGACTTTGCCATTGCACCAAATTCACTAACATATACATTTAGGTTTGGTGTTTGGCTGAAGTATCCAGCCTCAGAAATGGCTCTAAGATAAATCAATTTTTGCTTAGGTTTATCTTTATTGTCCATCATCAGATGAAGCCACTTCATTAGAATGTGAGCAGTCTCTTGTTCAGCAATACAGTCAATGAAACTCAACTGTTTATTCTTGCTTTTCTTTATTGGTTTGCTTACCTTTGTTGAGCCAACAGGTGCAGGCTTCACTTCCACTACTTCCGCATGGACGGCATCGTCTGCATCCTCAGCCTCTTCTTTTTCTTCATTCTCATTACTCTTCTTGTCTCTGTCGTTGTAGATGGTGACTTGATCAATTTTTACCACTCCACCACTAATATGAAATAAGCTATTTGGTTTCATTATTTTATTATTGTAATTAGTTGTTTGATGTTTACCATCGTACCCTCTATGGAAAGATTTCCACCATAATTCACGATGATAAGATTATACTGAACTCTATAAGGCTGCTCGCCCTGATCCAACTTTTGTTGTTCCAGGACCAACGTCATCCCCGGAGGGGAAATGGTAGCTAGTGGTGAAATAATGATGGGAGAAGAAGAAGCGCCCGTCTGGGCAAAGGTTAGTTCACTCGGGCAAGAATGCAAAAGATCCTTGCCCTCGAAATGATGGATTGGTTCATCATTGTCGAAGTTTTCTGTTTTCATTTAGAATGAGATGTAAAGATTATTGGAACTAGTGAATAAATAAAAGCAGATCGGGTAGTATAATATCTCCCATTGAAGGAAAGATGCTGCTAACAAATTACCCGCGTCGAAAGATAACATGGACTACACGACCTGCGTATGATACACAGGAGATGAGCCCACGCTTCTTATTCGACTATAGTAATGTTAGCAGCTTTTACAATGGTTTCGAAGCGAAGCTGGATCTGCTCTGCCCGAAGGCAGCTATGTAAAGGTTATTTTGTCTGTGTCTTAGTTATATTATTGTTTTTCGGGGGCAAATATAAACATAATTGCCGAAATAAACAAATTTGCAGTCACATAAATTTGAAGAATGTATCATTTTTTGGTGGATGAAACAATTCAATAGAAATATAATCTGCCATTTTACACAAAATTGATTTCTTGATTAGCCTTATGAACAAGGCGAATTTTGAATTATTCTAACTCCCATTTGCTATATTCTTATGCATAGACGTTAATGTTTTATGTTATTGGACTGAACTTTCAATTACGTTCATGCTTTGTTTTACCAATTGAAAAACCGCATACAACGATTGCTCCAAGTCGTTCCATTTTCAATTTAAAACGCAGCATAGATTCCCCTTTGGTAATTACGTCATCAAACAACAGGACATACTTACCTTTGAAAAAATCTTCGTCAAATGAAATATTGTTTGTCATAATACCATGACCACCAAACTTCTTTTCTTCGCTTGCTTTTGTGACACTTAGGTGACTATAGGCATTTTCCATACCAGTTTCTTCACACAGCCTTTCTGAAAACTCTTTGTAACGTAATTCTGTTTTCACTGATGATGATGCAGGTATGCATACCAGTGTCAGATATTTCAAGGAAGATTCACCAAAAGTCGAACATAATTTTGACTTAATACGCGGAATTACATCATCCAATGTTGCTTGATGATCATCTTCGTCTGTCTTGCCAGGTGTATTCTTGAAATTCCAAACAGTATACCTATCATCCCACTCCTCATCATTTGCTTCAAATTCACATGTGGTAGGATAATAGTTTAATAGGTAATTATATCTAAGCCCTCCTTTGATTAAATGCCAATCTTTAACTTTTTCCTTTAATGCTTCTTTAGCTATCCTCTCCTCTATTTCTTTTGCAAGCTTTGCTTCAAGGAGTAGTTTCTTTCTGAGTTCCTTTTTATTGGCTTCATTGATACGCTCTTGCATTTCTTCTGAGTCATAGCATTTCAACATGCTTATGTAAGAAATTAGAGTCCTATCACCAAAAATATCAAGCAAATCTCCACAATTTGAAAACAAAGCGGAGTTCTCTGTATATATATCAAAAATAATTACCTTTTCAATTGAAGGAATAGATTCACTTTTCATATTATTCTGTTCCAACAAAAAAGAAAAGTTGTACGCATTAATGTTTTTTTCTTTTATTCTTTCTCTAATGTATTTATAATGAAAATTGAATGCTCTTTCACTCCATCCTGTAATATGATCATTAAAAACAACGCATGTAGAATCTTTTGACGATTCAGCAATAGCTTCTATGTAGGCTATAGCCATATCATATATTCTGCTGGTAAAAAAACGAGAACATTGCATAAATTCTGGAATTTGATTAAAGCTTTCCTTCTCATTAGGACAATTAGTATAATCCAAATTCACATCCAAGCACAATGAATCTGCGAAAAATTGCCAAACACGATATTTTCCAGGAATCCAATCACCTTTTTCATTTTGTTTTTGCCAATTAAGATCATAATAATATCGACCATAGTGTGGAAAATGCTTCTTCGATAAATCATAGCATGTGTCATTGAACGACTCTTGTGATTGTTCCCACTTTTCATACATTTCAGCAGTATGGCACAAAGAATCAATCTTGGCGATCTCTGTCTCAGAATTGATTATTAAAGAAGGTGTTGCTTTTTGATTGTCTTTACTCCATATTTCATAACCTTTTGCATAGGTATTCTTAATTATTTCAGCTTTTCCTTGTTTTTCTAAACGTTTACGGGACTCTTCTAAGCATTCTTTTTCACGACAATCCCAATCATGTTCAGAAACAACTAAAATTCTATCAACATTCTCTTTACTAAGATTACCGTAAGTGCGGATATTATTCTTGTAACAATACTCCCAATATGCATTTGGATATTTCTTTTGGATAGAACGACAGAGATCTCGTTTTCTTTCAAGTTTCTCTTCTTCCATAGAGGAAGCTAAGTTGAAAATTAGCCAAGCAACTAAAACAAAAATTACTAATCCAAAAAGGACATAAAAAGGGCTAATGTTACATGCATCGCCAATTGCCATGCAGGTTACCCAAAGCAAAATCCACCCAATACAAAGACCAGCCTGTCCCAGACAGCTATTCATAGGTTTTTATCTTATTAAAGTCAAAATTTCATTTGTTTTAATAATAGCATGGCTATATCCCGACTTCAAAAGATCATTTTTTTCTTTTGTCCCCCAGAAACATGCGACACTTTCAATTCCGGCACCATTTGATGACAGTATATCTATGGCTCTATCCCCAAATGATATAGCATCCTTAGCTTGGCACCCCAACAGTTCGAGTGCTTTTAACATGGGTGCAGGATGTGGCTTTATTGGTTTTGCATCATGATATGCCACAATGTGATTGATTGGCAGATTGAATTGTTGTACTACTTTTTCTACATAGGTTCTTGGGGATGTACTTACAATACAAGTTTGAATATTGTACTTCCTAATTATTTCAAATACTTGTTCTAATCCCTCATAAACGGTACATTGAGGCAACACAGAATATGCGCCAATCCAATCCCGTTTGCTTCTGTAAGGTTCGGCCTTAGTTGTATCAACCAAGGTTAGGTCTAAGTCGAAAATGATGTATTTCCTCATGGTAGTATTATTCAAAAAGTTCAGTCTTAATCGGTTTGTAACTCTTGATGAAATCACTGATTTTATCGATGTCATCATTGGCCGAAATATATTTGGCTCCCTTTTTCACCAATAAGGCATTACCAAGACACTTTTCATGACTATTCGTTTCAGGGTCTTTGAACCGCACAGCATACAATGGTTTATTTGCCAACAATGTCGTATTAGCGGCATGCATCGTGCCGCCATGTTCGCCGGTCTGGACCACAAGCGTAGCGGTTGCAAGACCTGCTTGGAGCCTATCCCTCGCAACAAGATTATATCGATTGACAGTTGACCCTTTCGGATATTCTGAGAGTAGCAGACCTCCATTATTTACGATTTGTTCAGCCAACTCCCTATTCTCTGGTGGATAAATAGAATCATAGTCTAACCCATTTGCAAGGATAGCCGTCGTTTTGCCATTCGCTTTTAATGCTCCCTTATGACCACTTGTGTCACAACCGATGGCTAAACCTGAAACAATATTGAATCCTCTCCGAGCAAACTGACCAGCCAGGAACTCTCCTCCAGCCATTCCCTTAGGTGTAGCTTCGCGTGTGCCAATGACCGCAAGACCTGGCATTTTTGTGATGGCCAAATCACCTCTGTACCAAAGAATCAATGGAGGGTCAAGTTTCCCGTCTTCATTAATAGTATGGCGCAAAGTGACAGGAAAATTGTCATCATAATATCCGACATATTTAATACCATGACCATAGCTTTCATTGATCATCTTAATTGCATAAAGGTTAGCTTTGATCAGATTCGAAAGTGTAACTTCACGAATAGCCTTCTCTTTCATATTGAGCATTACCGAAGCAAGCTCCTCGAAAGAGTCGACAACAAGATTCTTGTCCTCAATCGTATTTGCGATTGAGAATATCTTTTTGGGGCCGATTCCTTTCACTCCTGCCTCTTTTAGGCATGTTAGGGTTAATATTAGTTCTTTGTTTAGTGCCATGAATCGAATTATTACGATTTAGTCTGAATTATTAAAAAGGGAATTAGAATGCAAGCAGATTATATATTGAAGTATTTGTTGAAGAACGCTTTCAGTTTATCAAGCACAGTATTCTTCTTTTCTTCACGATTGATTTTTCCTCCTCCGAAGAGTGGCATGGGAGGAAGCACCTTTGTGATGGCGATACCCGTAGTAGTCACATAGCCATCCGTGAACGATTGCTCGATGAACTTTCTTGTCTCGTCGGGACGCAGATTCTCTTCCTGGATAATCTTATCAAGTTCCTTCTCACGTTCCTGCGATACATAATCATGCCATTCTTCACTAATGTCGCCTGTTTGAACAGGTTTTGGGGTAGAGGGACTCGGTGTCATGCGCTTAATGAAATTATCGATGAGCTCCTTCTTGTCGCGAAGGTCAGGACTGGCACCGATGGCCTTTTCTATCTTGGTAAGGATAGTCTTGTCTTGGCAATTCTTATCGTGATATGCCTGAACAAGTGACAAGATATAAGGTATGTTGATCTGAATCTGTTTCACCAGCTCAATCTCGAAAATGAGGTCATCATCAATGTTATCCTTTTTCTCGCCTGGTTGATTTCTCAACTCATCGTGGATGTCGTTGTACCAAGTGAGATAATCTTGGCAATCGAAGTCGGAGATGATTCTCTTCTCTTCAGTAAACTCGTCGAAGGCTGATAAGAGATTCTGCATCCTAAGCAAGGCACCGAACAGCTTGACGAACTCCTTCTTTTGCTCCAAAGTGAACATCAGCGGATTGATGGGCAGCTTGTATTTCTCCAGCAAGGCATCGACGATTTCCTTGTAGCCTGGTACATGCTTTCCATTTTCATCAGTAAAGCCATAGTAGTAGTCATCGAACGGACGCATCAGAATGACACCAGCCGCATCCTTGTCGCCGAAGAGCGAGAACGATTCGTTGGTAGCCACTTCGAGGTTGCGGAAACAGACGATGTTGCCACAGTCCTTGATGCTGTTCAAAATGCGGTTGGTGCGGCTGTAGGCTTGCAGAAGACCGTGCATCCTCAGGTTCTTATCTACCCAAAGGGTGTTGAGTGTCTTGGCATCGAAACCAGTTAGGAACATGCTGACTACTATCAAGATATCAATCTCGCGATTCTTCATGCGCAGGGAAAGGTCCTTGTAGTAGTTCTGGAACTTCTCGCTGTCGGTCGAATACTTCGTGCCGAACATGCCATTGTATTCACCGATTGCTTTTTCAAGAAAATCGCGAGATGTAGCATCCAAGCCGTCAGTAGCTCCTGGATCCTCGTCTCCCAATGTGCCTGTCTCGTCTTCCTCTTCGTTGGCAGAATAGGTAAATATCGTGGCAAGCCTCAGACGTTCAGCTTCGGACACGTCGGCAAGCTGTTTCTTGAACTCGTTGTAATACTTGATGGCTGTGGGAATGGAATCGACACAAAGGATAGAGTTGAATCCGCTCAGTACTCGTTTCTGCTTGTCTTCCTGAGTCTTGTTGTCTTTGGCAACCTCAGCAACGTTGGCGATGGTGCGGTAAGCATATCTGGATTGCTGCTTTGTCTTTTGCCCGAAATGCTCAATGATATAGGCAACGTTGTTTGCGATACGCTGCGGGGAGGCCAGTGCCTCTTCGGTTTCAATACCCCATACTTTCTTATCATCGATGTTATCTTTAGCCCGGATAGTCTTGATGTAATCCACTTTGAACTGGAGTACATTCTTGTCACGGATGGCATCGATGATGGTATAGGTGTGCAAGGGGCGAGTAGGCTTTCCGTTCTCATCGGGTTCACCACCGAAAGCTTGTGCTGTGGTTCTCAGGTTTGCGAATTTACCAGCTCCTGCGTTTTTTGCGAAGATAGGCGTGCCCGTGAAGCCGAAGATATAGTATTTCTTGAACTTCTTGGTAATCATCACGTGCATATCGCCGAACTGCGAACGATGGCATTCGTCGAATATCATCACAACATTCTTGTCCTTGCACTTTAATTCCTTGTCCTTCTTCAATAGCGAGGATAGCTTCTGTATGGTAGTGATAATGATTTTTGTAGATTCTGCGGTATCGTTGAGCTGGCGTTGCAGGATGTTCGATGAAGTGTTGGAGTTGGCACAACCCTTCTCGAAGTTGTCATACTCTTTCATCGTCTGATAGTCAAGATCCTTGCGATCCACCACGAACAGGACTTTATCGACATAGGAGAGCGTTGCTGCCAGTTGTGCGGTCTTGAACGAGGTGAGCGTCTTGCCGGAACCAGTGGTGTGCCAGATGTAACCACCTGCCTTGATTGTGCCCTGCAAATTATTCATCGTTGCCTGTTTGATGCGCAAGAGGATGCGTTCTGTGGCTGCAATCTGATAAGGCCGCATCACCATGAGGTTCTTGTCGACGGTGAAAACGCAGTATTTTATGAGGATATTTAACAGTGTAGCTTTCGCTAGGAATGTGCGCGTGAAGTCACGGATGTCGAAGATTGTGTTATTCTCGGCATCCGACCAATAGTTAGTGAAATCGAACGACTGCGATTGTGTCTTGATGCGTTTCTTCTGCTTGTTTACCTCTTGGACGTGGGCAAAGCGTGTGGTATTGGAGTAATACTTCGTCTCCGTTCCGTTCGAAATCAAGAAAATCTGCACATAGTCGTAGAGGCCAGAACCTGCCCAAAATGACTCACGTTCATAGCGATTGATTTGGTTGAAGGCTTCCTTTAAGGGGATGCCACGACGCTTCAGTTCGCAATGTACAAGGGGCATGCCATTCACGAGGATAGTCACGTCGTAGCGATTGGCACGCGAACCACCTTCGGGTACATACTGGTTAAGCACCTGCAGATGGTTGTTGTGGATGTCCCTTTTGTCTATCAGCTTGATGTTTTGTATGCTTCCATTATCAAGCGTGATAGCAACAATCTCTTTGCGTTGGATGCGTTCAGTCTTGTCCTCGATGGTCATCTGAGGTGAAGCAATATGCTGTTCGAATAGCTGGTTCCACTCGTTGTCGGAGAGAGTTAGGCCATTCAGACGATTCATCTCAATGCGTAGATTGTTCTTCAACTCCTGTTCGGAATTGATGGTCAGTCGCTCATAACCCTGTTTGACGAGCTGCTTGATGAAGGAATCCTCCAGCTCGGCTTCGCTTTGATAGCCTCGATCTTCGCGTGGTAGCGCCTCGTAGTGCGCCATCACGGTGGTATGCTCTTGCTCGGCGATGATATTATACTTTTGCATATCTTACGAAACTAAAATACTTTAATAAGTTTATAAAAATCAAACTCTTAAAATAACAAATAGTTTTTATATGGGGCATTTATAGGAAGAATAACATATGTGAATTATTGACTGACGATTTTATGTATCCTATTATTTATTAATTGATTTGTGTCAAGAATCAATAATAGAAATTTATCGTCAAAATTAAGAATATCATAATCATTTTGAATATCTTTATATAACTCAAATAACTTATTAAAATCTTTATTCTTTAATATTTCTTCTTCAGTTGGTATGACGTAACCATCAATAACCTTACCTTTCATATTAGCTTGATATACTAATTCTTGGATTTTACGTTCATCTATAAGTTGATATTCTTTGATATCATATCGCACGCCAATATTCTTTAGAATAAATAAATCATCTGTAATTTGCCCACAAAGATCTTGAAGATAATTGAGCCTTTTTAAATCTTTTATAAGAACAATCAAAGGCATTTCCATATTTTTATATTCTTCTAAATCCATCTTTTTATATTCTTCTAAGGATTTAGAACTTTCTATTGACTCATATAATGTACAGTATTCTAGTGCTTTAATTTGAAAATCTTTTATAACTTTTAATTCTCCTGTTGAATCATTGAATACAACAATTTTATCAGGAGTTAAAGTGTTTTTTAATAATGATATTTTATCTGAAATATCGTTTTTTAGATGCTCATACTTTGATTTATGGTCTATATGATCATAAACTACAAAGCCAAAAGTTAGAATGGCAATTATTCCCAAAATAGTCTGCCATTTAAAAATCATTTTTATAAATTTAACAATAATGCTTTCATTCTCTGTCTGAGAATTTGTAGAACAAACACCTTTATTGATTGTTTCTACAGGACGATTTCTTTTCTTCTTTGCCATAATTATGCGCTTATTAAAATGATAAAAGTTTGTTTCTATAATATTCATATTGCTTCTGTCGCAGTTCAAGCTGAGCTTCCTGGTTCTGGATGCTTGACTCGAAGGTGTCGAGGTGATTTGCGATGTCTTGTTGTTCTGCAAAAGGAGGAACTGGTATTCTAAGATTTCCTAACTTTGCTTGCGAAATATTTGGTACAGAACCTACCCCCGCCAATGTTTTTACCTTAGTTTGTAATTTATCCGAGGCAAGATATTGTTTTAGGTAAATGGAGTTGATCTGTATATTTTTAAGAACGACTAACTGCGGATTAATTGTTGCTTCACAAGGCAAATCCTCAATCATTGCAACTTTACCAACTGAAGCAGTCTTACAGAATATAATATCGCCATTATAAATTTTGATCTCAGGAGATTCTTCGTATTTAGCCCAAGTTATATATGTGCATGACTCATAATCAATTTTTCCTTCAACAATATTGCCTGGGCTAAGAGAAATTACCCCTTCGCCTTTTGATACTTGGTCTTCTCTTGTATATCCTCTAAAGCCTATACGCCCTCGTATCTCGCAAATACTATCAAGCAGCTTCCATTCCACACCTTCTTCCCCTTCTTCAAACGAAAGGAGTTTGTTGCGGTAGTATTCAAACTGCTTGCGACGCTGCACAATCTGCTCTTTCAGATTATCGATAGTAGCGGTGAAGGTGTCTAGGATATCCACAATCCGATTTTGTTCGGAGATTGAGGGGATAGGGATTTCAAGGTTTAGTACAGATTTCATAGAAGGATGTTTTATACCTGCACCTCTATAAAAACCTTCTATAATAGCACTCTGCGAAAGCATCCAATAATAAAGGAACTTATTTGATAGAATATTAACATCCTTAGATGTGGTAATACGATTGTCTGCCGTTACGAATTTACCTTTATAGTACTTTATAGATAAATTACCTCCCCAAGGAATAGTTACTACTTCTCCTTCAGAAATGTTTCCTTCTACATCTTTAGAGTTAACAAAAGCTTTTTTGTCAGTTGTATAAAGGATTCTAATATCACCATTAGGCTGTTCCAAGTTGGACAATTCGTTGGCTAGATAGTAGTGGTATTTAATCACCTTTGGTTGCATATTTTTATCTACGCCATTGAATCTTTTATCCCATATGGTTACTTCCCACATTTTTCGTCGTTCCATCATATTATTCCTCTCCTAATTCGTTTATGATATCGACAATCTTATCATTCAGTACATTCCCCTCAGTAACGAGGTCTATGAGAGTAGAGTTTACTTTCTTAATGTCGATGGCTTCACGCGTATCCTCTTGCTCAACATAAGATGATACAGAGAGGTTGCAGAATTTTTTTTGTTTGTCATCAGTCTTCAGTATTTCTGAAATTGGAACCAAACGTGAGAAGTATTGTTCCTCCGTACGCTTCTGGAATACATTGAATATATGGTCTTGGTTGGCAGGGGTCAATTTATTCTTGTTGCCATTCTTTACAAATTCCTTCGAGGCATCGATGAAAAGAACACGGTTGTCGGGACGCATACCTTTGCGCAGCACGATAACACAAGTGGCAATACCCACACCAAAAAAGAGATTTGAGGGCAGCTGGATGACTGTGTCGACATAGTTGTTTTCAACTAACCAATAGCGGATGGCTTCTTCTTTGCCCGATCGATAAAGCACACCTGGAAACTCAACGATAGCAGCTGTGCCACTCTCTGACAAAGACTTTAGCATATGAAGTGTGAAGGCAAGGTCAGCAGATGAGTCGGGAGCCAACACGCCTGGACCCGAATAACGATCATCATTGATGAGAAGAGGATTCTTTGACCCCTCCCAAGGGATGCTGTAAGGTGGATTGGAAACGATAGCATCGAATAAAAGATCGGGATGCTTAGGGTCTAGCAGTGTATCACCCCACTGAATGTCGAAGTTGTCGTAATTGATGTTGTGCAGGAACATGTTGATACGACAAAGGTTGTAGGTCGTATGATTTATTTCCTGTCCGTAGTATTTCAATGAAGAATTCTCACGTCCAATGGTCTTTGAGAATTTCAAAAGCAACGAACCTGAACCGCAAGCAGGATCGTAGACGCTACGGATCTCATGGCCATCGGCTGCGGCAAGACGAGCCAATAGTTCACTGACTTCCTGAGGAGTGAAGAACTCGCCACCCGACTTGCCCGCATTGCTGGCATACATCGTCATCAGAAACTCATAGGCGTCGCCGAAGGCATCAATCTTATTCTCCATAAATTCTTCTCCCAATTTCATGCCGTGTACTTTCAGTAGTACCTTGGCGATTAGCTTGTTTCTGGTCTTCACATCTCCTCCGAGCTGCGAGTCATTTACATTAAAGTCGGAGAATAGCCCTTTGAACTTCTCTTCCGACACTGTGCCTTTTGCTGATGACTCGATAGCGTCAAAGATCTTAGAAAGCGTCATATTCAAGTTCACATCCTCAGTGCAGGTTTTGCAAACGTTGCAGAATAACTGCGAAGGAAGGATGAAGAAACCTTTTTCAGCTACCATCATGTCCTTGATTCCTATTGCTATTTCATCGGAAATCGTAGCATAATCGAAGTTTTTATAACCAGATTCTTTCTGAATATTGTTGATATATTCGGTTAAGTTTTCGGAAATGAAACGATAAAACAAGGTGCCAAGGACGTAAGCCTTGAACTCCCATCCACCTATTGCTCCACGCAGTTCGTCTGCAATACTCCAGATTGTTTTGTGGAGTTGTTCTTTTTGTTGTTCGTTTGACATGTTCGTGACTATTTATTATTGTTATTACTGTCTTTTTCACTACTTCCCCATAGTGCAAGGACAAGCAGTCCTGCGATTATCAGTGTCCAAAGCACGTAGTCAACGTATGGGAAGCCTATTGTGATGATGTCTGCCATAGATTTATTTTTGTTTGAATGCAATATATTTCCCTTTCAGATCAATCACGAAATCCCAAAAGATCTTTGTGGGATTAAACCAATAGGGCTGATCATAATAGTCGGCATAGACGATGGGGCCATGTCGTGTGATGCCTCCTATCTGTAGGCAACAGCGTTCTTCCTCCAGGTCGACTACCTTTTTAGCTCTTCCAAAGATGATGAGATTATCCTCTATCTCGTGGATGGGGCTGATGGCAAAGACGCTTTCGCTCACGGGTAGGGTGATGGGGTCAGAATGACCGGTATCGAGATAACAGCGGTGTTCGCGACCATTGACCGAAAGCATGACATAATATCTGCCATCATCCTTTTCCAATAGTAACTTGTTCTGATACTCTTCGGGACATTCGTTCAGGATATTTACGCTTTCCTTGGTATATTGGATTACGTACCTCGCCAACAGTTTGCGACCGATCATCATATATGGATTACGACCATCTACCTCCTTGCTGACTCGGAACACGCTTCGATACCAGTGAATAGGCGAAAGGGGAAGAGTAAGCCGCTTGCAGCATTCGAAAGAGATAGGCACCCCATCGGAGGGAGTAAAGGTCGTTGGCCCTTCGGCATCTTCGACCACAAATCCTCTCTGAACAATCTGTTTGAGCAAGGGTCTGGGTATAATGTCGATTCCGGAACCCGTGTCGAAGCAGATGTTGCAGTCAAGCAACTCGGATCGACACAATTTCCTTTCGTCGTGCTGTCGTTGGAAGGTTGCCAATAGATTATTGTTAGTTATGTCCATCGGTTAGAGAGAATTTGACGGGTTGGGAAATGGACACAAAAAAACAAACCTTTCTTGCATAATTGCAAAAAAAGGTGTAAATACGCGCAAGCGTGCGCGATTTTATATATAAGTAATTGTAGTTTAGATAGTAGAGAGAGAGAGAGAGAGAGAGAGCATCCTTTATATCCACTGCATAAGCAGATTGACGGGCAGCAAGATGTTGTCCATCAAGGATATAAATTTGATTATTTCGTCTCTGCATATTGTTCTCTGCTTTCTTCCTTACTTCGTTACAGTATTCCACTACTGTAGCTGTTTGTGTTGTTGATCTATTGTATTTAGCGCTGCAAATATAGCACTTTTTCCTTCAATCTCCAATTATTTTTTCAAGAAATATGCTTTTATAGACATTTTTTTCTTTCACACACTTCTTTTTTCCCAATAATAATAAAAAAAGCAAGCCGACCTTCACAGGAAGACTTGCTTACTTTTGCCTTAATAATTTAAATAATTATGCTATTCACTAATATTGAGTTTGCAAAGATAACCATATTCCCCAACATACCCGAACATTTGATTAAAAAAAGCACTTTTTTCAATTTCTTCTTGGAGATTGAGGAAATTCTATTTTGTAGAAGAGATAGCGATATATATTATTAGAATTAATACTTATTTCTCTGCCTCTACCTTGGCAAACTGAGAATAAAATGGATGATGCTGATAATCGACAATAGAACCAATTGGAACCGTCAGTGTAATTTTTGAAAGTTCGAGACCATCAAATGCCGAAGTGAAGTCTATTGGTTGTTTATGTCTGATATGTATTTCTGTAACGTTGGTGCAATTTTCGAAGGCATGATCTCCAATTGTTGCCACGCTGCTTGGAATATCAATCGATTTTAGGCTGGTACAGTCTGAGAATGCCCATCCTCCAATCTTTTTCAACCCTTCGGCAAACTTGACTGAACTGAGGCTGATACAGTAAGAGAATGCACTATCTTCTATTTCAGTCACGCTATCAGGAATGTCGATAGAAGCAA
>JAEEGI010012896.1_pt1 | contig 17809 bp, 7 predicted proteins | sample 8958751 | NCBI WGS metagenome assembly JAEEGI01 (sample SAMN16246545, study PRJNA631951) | gut metagenome | biome: gut microbiome; feature: rumen; material: KS-attached | host: Bos | place: Iran: Karaj | collected 2018-10 | reverse complement strand
AAAAAAATATTTTCATTTTTTTTATATATTCTATTGTACAAAAAATATAGTAAAAAAGTATTATAACTATAAATAAAAAAATAACTTTTAAAAAATTTTATATTAATTCCTTAAAATAAAAAACAAATAAAAATGCAAAAAATTGTAAACTCCCAAAAAGAACCAATTTTAAAGACTATAGAACCAAAAGAAGACATATATGATTTATATAGTTATTCAACAAAAATAAGAAAGAAAGCAAGACCTATAATAAAAATTGAAGAATCAACTGATAATCTCAGCAAAATTCATATAAAAACTGACTCAAATTACTTAAATATGTCAATGGCAGTTCCAAGAAATAAAAAAATAAATCATAAATATTCTTTTTCTTTTAGTGAATGTGTTCCTAACAAAAAACATTTTAGTAAATTTCGACATTATAACAATTCTAAATATAATATTAATAAAAATAACGATATTAATTATGTTTATATCCCTGGTATATCTTATAACTCTTTTTTAACTGAAATTAATGAGAAAAAACAATTACCTGAATTCAATAATGAAAAATTGATAGATACATTTCAACAAACTGATAAAATAAGATCAGAAGAATTTGATGAACAATTATATAATAAATTAATGTTTTTTGATAATCTAGCAAATAATATTACAAAGGAACAAATTTATGCTGCTTCGGAATATATTATTAATAAAGAAAAAAAAGAAATAAAAAGACCGGAATTCATTATTCATAATATTTTTTTAACTTTAGTTGTAAAGGATATGTCTAAAAAAATAGAGATTAGAAAATTGAAAGATAATAAATTAATATCAATTGATTTTGTTTATAATTTATTACAAAATGAGATAGAAAAAATGAAAGGAGGATTAAAAAAATCAATGAAAATAATAAAGAATAAAAAAGAAAATAATAATTCACAAAATTCTTTATTAGGAATACAAAAAGTATTAAACACTGATTTCATAACATATTTACATTTTTCAAAGAATCGTCATATAAGGAATAAATCAATTAATAATAATTCTGAAACAAGATATAGTGATGATGAAAGTGACTTTCAAGGAAAAAAACTTCATCATATTCATAGTAATATTTTAGATAATTCATTAAAAAATAATAATAGTGGAATAATATATGAAAATGAAGAGAATTTTATACATTCAGAATATAATCAACTTAGAAAATATTACGATGAAAGTGATAGATATGATTATAATAATTTAATGGATTTAAATGATAATAATTATATAAATCATAATTCCCCTTATCAACTGATTAAAAATCATTCAGGTTATATTAAACCTAATCTTTTACAAAAAGAAATTTTTGTTAATAATAAAAATATTAATTTTATTGATTCTATATCTGGGAAACCAATTTTTAAAGATGATGGTTCATTTAATATAAGTTTTTATGATGAAAATGGAAATAAAATTAAAAATCCTGATTTAAATGATAAATCAACAACATACTTTGATAAAAATGGTAAAGCAATAAATATAAAAAAAATATCTAAAATAAAGCTTTATGATCAACAAGGGAATTTAATAGAAAATCCAAATTTAGATGATAATAACATTAATTATTATGATGAAAATGGAAAGTTAATAAATACTCAATCAAAAATAGAATTATATGATAAAAAAGGAAAAAGAATTTCAAAAATTGATAATTCAGGAAATGTTGAATATTATGATTCTAAAGGGAATCTAATTCCCAAAAATGAAATCCAAAATAATTATTATTATAATAATAAAAAAGAAATTAAAAATCCAAAAGATTATAAATTTATTGATAATGATAAAAGAAACAAAATTATGATTCCTGAAGGATTTAAGTATATTATTAATAAAAAAGGGGAAAAAATATTAGTAAATGAAAAAGGAAATCAAGTAAATGAAGATAGTTTTATTATTAATGAAGAGGAGAATTATAACAATTATGAAGAGAGTGAAAGTGAAATAGAAGTTGAAGGAGTAAATGAAAAAGGAGAAAAAATTAAAATGAAAATTAAAAAAAAAGATTTACAAAAAAATAAAAAGAAAAAAAAAAGTAAGAAAAAGAGAAAAAAGAAAAATAATGAAAATGAAGAATATTATAGTGATAATGAAGATGAAAGTGAAAGTGAATATGAAGAAGAAGAAATTGAAGTTTTAAATGAAAAAGGAGAAAAAGTAAAAATAAATGTTAATGATAGTTTAATTAAAAAAACAGAAAAGAAAAAAAAAACAATAAAATATAAGAATGAAAATGGAGAAGAAATTACTTTAAGTGAAAATGAAAAAGAAGAAAGTGAATATGAAGAAGAGGAATATGAAGAAGAAGTAGAAGAAGAAATAGAAGAAATTGATGAAAATGGTAATTCAGTTAGAAAAAAAATTAAGAAAATAAAAAAGAAAATAATTCCAAAGAAAAAAAAGAAAAAAACTAAAAATAAAGAAAATAAAGAAAATAAAAATATAAAAGATGATAAAAAGAAAAAGGTAAAATTAATTTCTAATAACTTAAACAATAATAACAATAATATTAATATTAATAAAAAAGAAGAAAATGAAAAGAATGAGGGTAAAGAAAATAAAAATAAAAAAAAAAATTTACAAAAAAGAAAATCACGTAATATTGATGTAGAATTAAGTAATGAAACAACAAATAAATCAAAAGAAACAAAATTTAAAACTCAAGATAATAATTTATCTAATTTACATGATAATTCAAGTAAATCAATAATAAAAAATAATCAAAGCTTGAATAATGAAGATATTAATAACATAAATTATAATGAAGAAAGTTTTAATAATGATAATGATTATGATTATGATTATGATAACAAAGATATTAATGAAATTAATTCAGATGATGAATCTGATGAAGCGAAAAAAAGAAGAATAGAAGAATATGAAAAAGAAGCACAAGATCATCAAAAATTAATGACAGATTATTATAATAATATGCAAAAATCAAATTTAACTTTTCATAAAAAAAAAAAAAGAAAAAGTTGATCCTTTTAAAATAAGAAAATTAATAGAAGAAACAAAGAAAAAAACATTAGGAATAACTGAAAATTCAGATGTAAAAATAACTGACGAAGAAATATATAATAAAATATCTGTTGAAAGTGATTTATTTAAAGAATGGACAAAAATAGGTAATAATCAAAGATTTAAAGATTATAAATTACATTATGTACATTCAGGAAATTATTCTAAAGTAGGACAAGGTGAATTTTTAATATATAAAGGAAAAAATTATTTTGAAAAAAAAAAGGAAGAAGATACAGAATCAAAAAGTTTACCTCCAGAATTTGTAAATTGGTTACAATCAGAATTAAGAAAATTAAAAAATGCTTATTCTTTAAAAAAAAAAGAACCTGAAATTAAAGATGAATATACTTTTAAATTAAATGATCAAAATACTGAAAGTGAAATTAATACAAAAAAAAGGAAAAGATTAAGAAAAGAAATTCCAAAAAAAAGATTAAATAATAAAAGATTAAAAACTATAAAAAAACCAGAAGAAATTGAGATTAAAGATGAAGAAACTATGCCACTTCCAATTTCAAGAAGTGAATCATCTGAATCAAGTAGATCAGAACATAATCTAAATTCATTAAGATATATGTTTCAAGAAATTCAAAAATTAAAAAATTTACCTCCTGAAGAATATACTAAAAAAGTTAATAGTCTTTTAGATTTTCAGTTAGATAATGCAATTGTTATGGTTCATAGGAAACATGCTGATAGAATTAATAGATTTATTCATAATTTAGAAGATTTTAGAAAAAGTAGAGCGAATTATCAAAAATATAAATCTAGAAAATTATCTTATTTACCTCCTATTTCAATTAAAAAAGTAAATAGTGAAAATATATTTAATCTTAAAAAATATTATCTTAGTGAAGAAAAAGTTAAAGCAACTGATAATATTTTAGTTCCTAAGAATAAAACTAAGAATATTATTGAAACAATGAAAGTATAAATTTTAAATTTAAATTAGTTATAATATTATGATTGAATTCATTTTTTTTTTGACTTGAATAATTTATATAAAGTATTATTAATTTGAATTAAAAACATTAATATTGTTAAGTATATTATCCATTTTAATCTATAAATTATTAATAAAAGATTTCATCATTAAATTATTATTATTTTTAAAAAAGTACTTTGGCTTTAATTTATTTTGCATTTATTTTATTGTCCTACTATTGTTAAACAAACTTATATATATTGTTATTGAAGTCATTTCTATATTTTTATTCATTTTTATGATATATTTTAATTATCATTATTCTTACACATTTATATTATATCTTTCCTAAATTTCCCTTTCTTTTTTATCAACAAAAAAAATATGATATAAATAAAAATTAAAATGTAAATTAAAATAATAAAGTTAATAGAAATAATTTTATTCTAAGTACTTTTTAATTTTTTTTATTTTACTCTCAATGACATCTACAATACCTTTATAAGTCCAATAAGTTTTACCTTGAAATTTTTTATCGTGAGAAATTCCTAAAAAATCTAAAACATCTTTTATAAAGAATGTAAATAAACTTGTAGTACTATCAATTTTTGAAAAATAAGAAGGATTAATTTTATGTAAATTCCCATTTATTATATGAAAGACTTTATATATATTTTCACTTGATAAATTTATATTTTCTTCTGAATTTCTTAATAATAAATCTCCAGTTTTACCATTTGATTCATTAGAAAAATATTCACAACATTTTTTCCAAAAAATCTCTTTTTCAAAGTTTTCTTTTGAAATTGGATGGGAGATTAATTGGAAATATATTTGATATATTAATAAAATATCATCTGAAGGAACTTGAGATTCAGTAAATAATTTATTTAATAGAGTTTCATTTAATAAATTTATTGCTTTTAAAGCTGCTTTTGTTAAAACTAATTTGGACATATCAATTTTTTCAAAAATATCTTCTGAATTAAAAAGACTTAACTTATTTTCATATTCTTTTTTTTCTATTTCTAAATTATTTAAAATTTGTTTATTGATTAATACTCTACATAATTTGTTAACTTTTAATAAATTTATATAATCCCATATTGATAGATACTTTAAAATAAATGTTAAATTATCTTGAGCAAAACTATTAAAATTAATGTTTTGTAAATAAAGTACTTTGTTATCATTTATTAAATTTTCGTTAAGGAAATTCCTCTTAAAATCTAAATCACTAATTGGAGTTACTAATAAAGGATCTTTATGAATAATTAAGTCATTTTGAATTGATGATTCAATTGATGAAATTTTATTCGTATCATCTTCATCAAAAGTTTTATTATGATACTTAGACTTATTATTATTAGAATTATTATTTTTATTTATATCAGTAATTAATCTTCTTGTTGGATTATATAAAGAACTTGAAGTATGAGCTTTTTTATTTGTTTTTTTTTTTCCTGAATTTTTCATTAAATTACTCATTGATTTTGAATTATTTTGTTTTGAAGAAAATATATTATCTAAAGTATTACTATTTCCTTTACTAAATTGTCTTAAATTTGATAAAGATTTATTTTTTTTTATTGTTTTAACTTGATTATTTTTGGTATTCATTATCATTAAATTTGATTTACTTTCTCTTAAAGATTTATTTTGTTTATTTGCAGATTTAAAAGAACTTCTATTTGATTTCATAGGAGTTTTTGGTCTTATTATATTTGAATTTTTTGATGTTTTATTTGGAGAATTTTTAATCCTCATATTTTTTGACAATGAAGATATTCTCCTTTTTTCTTGATTCTGATTGTCTTTTTGATTTATCTGTGTTTCAATGTTTTTACAAATATTTACAACAATTTTTGTTAAATCAATTGATGTTGTTATTAATTCCAAATGAGTTTGAGAATTTTTTTCTAATGAAGATAAATTACATTCGAATTTTGATAATAAAAGAGTTTTTAATATTTCTTCTTTACTTAAAACCATTAATTATATATTATTTTTCTAATTTATAATAATTGAAATTTAAATAAATTTAAATAAAGAAAATAAATTATTATTATATAATAAGTACTTTTTATATAATAGTCAAATTTTTATACTGAATTTTTGAAAAAAAATAGGAAAAACATTATATTCAATTTACTAATGAAGATGAAATAATTAGATTAGGAATGCCAATTGAAAGTGAATTTAAACCTTTTACTATAAAATTTTTATGAACAATTATTTAAAAAAGATGTTATGTATTTATTTTTCTTTTAAAAGATTAAAAAACTATGTTTTTCTTCTTATTATTATAATATATTAACAAATAATAAGTTTATAAATAAAAGAATATATAAAACAAATTTTTACAAATCTTTTTTTTTGATAATTAAATATAAATATAAATTATTCAATTCAATTAAAAAATTTTTAAATAAAAATTTCTTAAATAAAATAAATAAAAATATTACAACTCTTCAAGTTCCTGACCTTCAGGAATATCTTTCTTTTTTTTCTTTGCCAGAAAAACTCTTAATAATACAGTTAACCAACAACAAATGGAAATAGTTAAAATAATATATTTAAACAAAAATAATAATTTATTTCCATCAATATCATAAGCACTATTAGAAAAAATTCTAACAACATAAATATTATAATCAAAATCTAATCTATCAATATTTAAAGCATCAACTCCTAAATACCAATAAGGTAAAGGATTTTTAGGATCATCTCCTAATCTAATAGTAGCTCTATAAAAATCATTTTTTTTTTCTGCAAATTTATATCTATAAGCAGTTTTATTTATTACAACATCTGTCCAAATATCATCTCTTATTTTTTTCATATGACAATCTGTGAAAAATTTTTCAGGTATTGGAAGAAAATTATAAGGTGAATTATTTTCTGTTATTTTAGGAATATAAGTTTGATTCATCCAAAAATTTCTTTTTTTAGGTGCAATTATAACAGGAATTAAACCTAAAATTGCATCTTCATTTATATCTTCATATTCTATTTTTCTAGTATTTTTATTCATATATGATAAAGAAGTTAATTTAATAAAATTTCCTACTTCATTTTCTTTTTGATAAATAGGAATTCTAACAGGATTACTATATTCTCTAAAAGGAATTTCTCCAATTGTTAAAAGTTTTCTTTTTTTATCATAAGAAAGTAATTTTCTCATTTTAAATATAGAACTCATTTTATATAAAACACTATAAATATTAGATTCAGGATATCCTGCATGATAACCTAAACCAAAAACACCATCTACTTTTAAATTACTTTGTGTTTTTGTTACTTTAACATATCTTAATTTAATATTAAAATAAGGGTCATCTTGAATAAAAAAAAAGTCTTCTTCCCAATGTCCTTCATATAATCCGAATGCATTTTCAAATTTAGTTGATTCGAATTTTTCGGTTGTTTTTGAATTGAAATCTTTAAATATATATGAAAAAGGTGATGTTGGATCTATTAATAATTTTAGTTCTGTTTGAGGATTTCCTACTCTTATTTTTACAAAATCTTCATCTATTATTTTTAATTTCAGTGATGTTGACAATTGGAGAAATAATAAAAGACAAAAAATCTTGTATGTCATTTTTTTTATTCAATATTATAAATATTTAGTGATTTATTTATTTTTTAAGTTTTTTTTTTTATTTTAAAAAGTTTGTTTATTGATTGAAAAAGATAATATAAATATGATAATAAAGGAATTCTTCATAAAAAGATTATGATAATTAAATCAAATAAAATTCAAAAGAAAAAAAAGACAATAAATAGTAAAAATTAAAAAAGAAATTTCTAATTGAACGAAAATTCAATATAAACCTTAAGTCAAAAAAATTGAAGAAAAAAGAAGATAATCATATAAACAAAAAAAAAATATTAATGAGGATATTTAATGGAAAAAAATTATTTAAAGAGAAGATGAATTATCATTTATTGTAAGAATTCACTCAAATTTAATTTATAGCTTTAAAAAAGAATATTAATATTAATTTAAAATAAAAAATAATAAATATTTGTATTTGAATTTTTTATAATTTATTTTTTTATTATTTTATGATTTCAAGGAAAAAAAAGCAAAAAACATTATAAAATAAACAAACATATTATATTTTTTTAAAATTTATTTTTACTTTAAAATATGAAAGACATTAAATATTTCATTTTTAGACAAAATATAAAACATTACACAAAAAATAGATATATAATATATTTTTTAAACTTTATTGAATTAATCATGATATATGTTCCATTAATGAATATTTGTTTTTATATATCAGCTTATAAAACAGGAAGAAAGATAACTAAAAATTATTTTCTTATTTTTTCTCCTTATTATTATCTTCATGAATTATATCAATTATCACCTTATGTTGGTTATTCATTAATGGCATTTGTTACTTTCTTATTTATAGTATTTGAAACTTTATTTTTTTTAGAATATGAATTTCAAAATCAATTAATAAATGATTTTTATATTAATTTATATAATGCATTTTTTTGCAGAAGTTTTGCAATTTGTAGTATTGATGTTTATATTTATAATTTTATATCTTTTACATATAATAAGGATAAAAACATCATATTTTCTGTTTTGTGTTTAATTGTATTAGTTGTGATTATTTATTTTATAAGTGATAATATTTTAAATTTATATGTTCTTAGCACTGGAAACATAAATTATCATATTAATATAACAATGAGAAATGCTGATATTTATTTATTTTTCTTAAAAATTTTATTAGCTTTTTGTAGAAATATTAGTGAATTTTCGGAAGATAAAGATGATAGTATTTTATTTTTTTTAAATATTATTTCTCTTATTTATTTTTATGTTGGGATTGTTTATTTTTTAATTATGATATATTTTCGACCTATTTATTCAATTATTACTAAAAATAATCTTCAATTAAGAATTTTTTTTAATATCTTTTCTGCATATATGATCTTTTTTACTATTTTCATTCATGATGAAAATCTTTTTATGTATTTAATTTTAACAATAGGAACAATTTTTTTAAGTTTTGTTTTTGCCTTTGAATATGATCCAATTGATTTATCTTTAAAACAATTAAATTTTCTCAATTATCAAGATCAAATCTTATTGATATTAAATTTAATGCAAACAAAAAATAAAGAATTATATTTAAAAATATATAATGAAAAAATAAAATTTCATTATTTATTTTGTAGAAAATGTGTTTTTTGTAATTATCTACAAAAATTTAGAACAGAGAATCCAAAAGATAATTTTGATTTTAATACATTACATAAATTATTTTTAAAATTAATAGAAAAAGAAAATAAAAAACTAGGGCAGAAAGAACAAAATTATATTCATGATGTATATGAATTATTATCTGATTTAAAAGAAAATTCTTGTTATAATTTAAAAACCCATTATCAATTTAAAAAATTGATAAAAAGATTTAATAACTTAGATAAAAATTTTCAAAATAATTTAAGGATAATATATGAAGATTTTTGTTCAGAAATGAAAATATCAGAGAGTATAAAATGGAGACAAGTAACTTTATTAGATTTAATATTAAGAGAAATAAAAGATATATTAGTATGTATTGAAGAAAAAATACAAGTTTATTCTGTAATTACACCAAGTGAAATAACTAAATTATCAGAAAAATTTTCAAAAATGGAAACAGATCAAACTTATTTTTTAAATGAAAGAGATAATATGCAATATTATGGTTTAGTAATTATGAGAATTTTAAATGAAGAAATTTTGAATATCCCAATTAATAAAGATGAAGGTTTAATTAGAGTTAATAAAAATTACAATGAAGATTTTTTAAATTATCATTATAATGAAGATAAAGTTTTAATAATTGATATCAATTTATTTAATAAAAAATATATTATTAATCATTCAGGAAAAGATTTATTACATTTTTTAGGAAAAGATTTTTCAAATTTATTTCCAGAAGAATTTCGTGGATATGCAATGAAAAAATTTTTAACTGAAGTTAATAAAAATTCAATGCGTAAAACATTTGAATTTATAATAAAAGGAAACGAAAAAAATGAAAATATATATTATCCATTTGTTTATAATTTTTATTTTACTTTAGGAATTGGGAATAATGATTTTTGCATTATTGGTGAATATAATGTTATTCAACATAATTTAGTTATTACAGAAACTCAAAAAAATAATCAAGGAGAATTTGATGTTATATATTATATGGCAAAAGAAATGGCTTTAACTTTAAGTCCAGGTCATGGAATTGAAAAAAAACAAGATAAAGGAATTTTTAGAAGTTCTCTTATTTTATCAAATTTATTCAAAAAAATATCAGATAAGAAATATTCAATAATTAAAAAAAATAAAAGATATATATTAAATTTATTTCTAATTTTTTCATGCGAAGAAAAAACATATAAAGTATTTAATTGCCAACAAAAAAATTATATATATTCAAATACAAAAGATATAATGGAACTTGATGATGATGAAGAAGAGAAAAAAAATCATGAAGAAAAAAAAAAATCCCCAAAAAAATATGTTGTTGATGATTCAAGAAGTGTGAATACAACAAGTACCGTAAGTGTATTAACCAAAAAAATAATATTAAATAAAAAAACTTCAGGTTTTATTGTTGGAAATAGTGAAATATTAAAAAAATATCAATCAAGATTTCAAAACACAAAAAAATTAATGATTTATTTTAGTTTATTTTTAGTTTTATTTAATGTGATTTGTTTAATAATTGAATTAAAACAAAATTCAAAAATTATTAGTATGAATAATATATATACAAATTTAAGAAGTGCTAATAGAATGTATTATATTTTAATCGCAAGTTTAATGTCAGTTACTTGTTTTGGTGATGTTGATGTTGTAAATTATTCTTGTAGAAATTTTTATGAAGAATATTCTATCCAACAAAAAACAAACTTAAATTATTCTTTTAGTGTATTTGAATACATTATTCATGAAAATAAATGTAAATTAAATGAAATTATTGAAAGAGTTAAAACTTTAAAAAAAGATATATATAAATTAACTGATAAAACTACGACTAATGCTTATAATCAAAAATTTGTTTATAAAGCTATTTCTATTATAAATAATGAAATTAAAATTATAGAACAAGAAACATCTTTTAATAATGGTATTGAAATTATAATCAACGCAGTGAATATTGTACTTGAAGATGAGGAATATTTTAGAAGACCAATATATTTTTTTTATGGAATTCCTTACTATAATTTTTCAAATTTAAGATATTTAAATAATATGACAGATTCTCAAATTCAGTTTTATAATATTATAATAAATTATATAAATTATCTTAAAACTTGGAATAATATTCAATATAGCATGTTTAGTCATATATATAGTAAAATAAATAGATTTGATAAAATTAGTAACTATTTTATGATTTCTAGTTTTCTTTTACATATATGGCTTGGATTTTTATTATTATATTATTTATATTCTTTTTTGAATTTATTTATATTAAGAATAGATAAAGTAATAAGAAAATTAAAAAAAGAAAAAAATAAAGAATTTTTCAAAAAAAAAGTAAGCTTACTTAAAAAATTAAGTTTACTTTATCAAGAAAATCCAAATATTATTTTAAAAGATATTGAAAAATTATATAAAAATTACCAAAATTTAAATAAAAAAGAATCCACATCAGGTTTAATAAAATCAGTTAAAGTTCAAAACAAACAAAAAGAAAAATTATTTAAATGGTCAACATATTTTGAAATTTTATCTCATTATTTTTATTATAATATATATATAATATTATATTACATAGGTATATTTATATTATTTATGTTACTTTGGAAATCAAGAATTGATGCAACTAAAAAGATAATAGAAATAATAAGAGACATAGATGAAGCAGAATCAGCAGGATTTAATGGTTTATCTTTAGCACAATTAATGTATTTTGGAAATCAGACAGAAAAAAATTTAGGTATTTTATTAGAGAATGAACGTGATGATTATTTAAGTTATAAATTTATAAATGCTTTTTCAACTTTTTATATATATAATAAAAGAAGTAGAGGATTAATTCATCCTATGAAAAAATATTTTGAACCTAATTGTAGAAATTTTTTTGAATATAGTAAAGATAATTTCATTGAAACAATTAGTGAAACCATGAATTTTAATTATAAAGAAGGTATTATTGATATTTGTGAAAAGAAATTTTATTGGGAATTTAATGATGAAAAAATATTTTTACAAAGTCTTTTTTTTAATTTACATTCTTTTGTTAGAGGTTTAAAACAAACGACTCCACCGAATTATATTAAAAAAATACCAAATACTAATTTATTTATAATATTTGATATGGAATTTTTATTATATAGACCTTTAAGAAGAATGATGAATGCACTAATTTTTAAAGATGCAATTAATCAAGCTTCTGATAAAGAAACCTTAGTTTTAGTAATTTATTTGGTAGTAAGTAATTTAACAGAAATTATATTATTACTAGTCATTTATTTTGGGTTCATTGTTCAAATAAGACATTTAAATGAAAATATAGCAAAAATAGTTTCAGTTTTTTCAAGAAAAATCCATTAAATATTAAAAATATATATATAATTTTTAAGTGTAAAAAATATTTATATTAAATAAAACATTAATTTAAAGATATTAAATGATTCAAATTTGTATAAATTTATAACCCAATAAAATAAAAATATTTATATAAAAAAAATGATGATGTCTTCGATTCAACCTCAAATACAACCACCAACAATATACAAGACAAAAAATATAGGAGGAAATGGTGGAAATGTTTATAAGCCTAATAAAAATATAGATTTTTCTCCAAATCTCCAATTAAAACAAATTAAAATAGGAGCAGGAGATGCATTAGATTCAATTCAATTTGTATTTTCAGATGGAATGCAAAATATAGAATTAAGTAAAATAGGTGGTGATGGTGGAAATAAACATGAATGGAATGTTCCAATGAATCAAATGGTTTCGGAAATTAAATTATGGGTTGGTGATTTGATTAATGGAATTCAATTTTTTACTCAGTCTGGAGCAAGTTCTCCTATTTATGGAAGAGACACAGGGAAACTTGAAAAAGTTAAGATTAATGGTAAATTATTAGCTTATGGAGGAAGATGTGGAGCTTGTGTTGATCAAATTACTTTTTATTATTGGTCTTAAAAATTGTACTTCTTATTTGAGATAATAAATTTGAATAAAATTAAAAATATTAGTATTTATATTTTATTTATTTTTTTAATTTTTTTATTTTTAAATTTTAAATTTTTCATTATGTCTTTTAGAATTTGGAATGGGATTCTTGTTAAATATTTTTCTACTATTAAAATTTTGGATGATGAAATTGAAAATATTAGAAATGAATTATGTCTAAATAGGTCTTTTTGTCCTAGAAGATTATTTGATTTTCTTGATATTGATCAAAAAAATTTTCTAATTTTAAAAGATTTAAAAACCTATTTAAATAATAATAATATTCAATATGAAGAGCATTTTTTAAGGAAATTCATTCATAATTTTGATAAAGATGGTGACTTTTCAATCAATTATGATGAATTTTTAGGAATTATTTTAACTAAAAAAAATTTAAATTTAGCAAAAGAAGTTATTAATAGGAAATATGTAAATGAAAAAATAAATAATAGTGTTGAAAATTGCTTTAATAAAATTTTAATAAAAGAATTAAATTTAGTAAAAACTTTATGGTCAATTGCATATGAATTAAAATATTCTAAAGAATTTACTACTTATGAATCTTTTATTTCTATTGTAAAAGATCAAAAATATATTACAAATGAAAATTTAGCTTTGTATTTAAAAGAAAATGGATTAAATTTAAATTCATATGATACAGAAATTTTAATGTTTAGAATTGATTCTGATAATGATGGAAAAATTTCTTATGATGAATTTCAAGAAATTTTTTTCCCATTAAATAGAAACTATTCTGAAAATGATATTCATAATAACAATATTAATTTTATGAATAATTATAATAATTTGAATGAAAAATATAATAATTCTAATTATCAAATTTATAATAATTATCTTAAAAATGTTTCAGCGAATCAATCAAATAATAATTATTCAAGTTTAAAAAGAGTAAATAGAACAAATAGATTTATAGAAGAAAATAATAAATCAAAATTCAATGAAAAAAAAAATTCCAATTCACCTTTATCTTATGATTATTCAATAAATCAAAAGAAAGAAATCACTTCAAGAACAAATAATTTAAATTTAAAAAAATCTCAATGCTATACACCTGATAATTATAGAAACACAACAAAATATTCAACTTCAAACGATTGTTACGAAAATAGTGGATCATCAAAAAAAAAAGAACAAACTCCTGATTCATTTAATAATTTAGAAGGAGATATTGATTATTTAAATAAATTAAGAACATATACATCTCCAGTCAAACCTAATGATAATAATAATTCATATCAAACTGATAATAATTATCCATATAATAATGTTAATGTGATAAAATATTCAAATAACAATATAAATAATTCAAATAATGATTTCAACATTAATAATAACAATTATATAAATAAATATAATAATAGAATTATAAAATATCCTAAAGAAAAGATTAATAGTAATTCAATAGTAGACAATAAAAAAAATAATAGAAGTTTTAATAATGATAATCAAAAATTAACAAATAAGAAAAAAGTATGTTGTCCATGTTATAATAAGAATATTTCTCCTTGTAAATGTTATTGTTTAATTAAGAATCAATTAACTATTTTACTATCTTTATTTTCAGATATAATTAATCAAGGAAATATAATAGAAAATGCAAAAGAATCATTAGCTTTTTGTAATGATGCAAATTTAGCAGATTTATTTGATTTTTTTGATTATGAAGGTATGAATTCAATTTCTTCAATTAATTTTTCTCAAGCTTTAAAAGATTTAGGTTATTATCCTTCTATTAGTGATATTAAATTTTTATTTAATTCATGTAATAAAAATTTAAATGAAAAATATGACTATGATGAATTTTGTGATATGATATTACCTAAAAAATATTCTATTGCAAAATTAATTTCTGAAAGATGTCCTCTTAATAATTTTAATGGCTTTTCAAATGACACTAAATTTTTAATTGTAAATGTATTTAAATGTATAATAGAGGGAGAACAATTAAATGAAAAAATAAGAAATGAATTAAACTCAATTAGAGGGTTTAATCCTTTTGAATTATTTAATAATATTAAAAAAAGATTTTGTAATGTAATTTATAAAGATGATCTTATAAATTTTTTAGAAATTAATAATAAAAAATTTAAAACTTTTGAAATTCAAATGTTAATAGATAAATTAGATAAAGATCAAGATGGAATTATTTCTTATGAAGAATTTCTAAATGAAATAACACCTAAAAATTAAAAATTCAAAAACTATATGTAAATAAAATTGAATATAATATTCATTTAATTAAAATTTTTTTTTTTAATTCATTTTTAATTTTTTTAAATTCTTCATTATATTCCTTAACTAAAGATTTAATTAAAGTTTTTCCTTCTCTACTTCTTATTTGTTCATCATAATCGATTAAGTGATTTTTACAAAGAATTTTTTTTGCTTGAACAAGAATATTTCTTAAAGGTTCTCTTTTATTTCTAATTTCTTTTTTATGTTTAAATTTCATAGATTGATCTTTATGTTTTCTACTCATATGACCTCCTAATCCTTGTCCACTTGTAAAAACTTCATTACAAATATCACAAATGAATTTTTTATCATCTATTTTATTGTCTGAATTATCATTAATTTCTTTTTTCTTTTTTGTTATTTTATTAAATAAATTTACATTTTCATATTTACCTGATTTAGGATATAATAGAATAGGAAAAGTAGACATTATTGAAGTTATTGAATTCATTGTTTTAGATATATCTTCACATTTTTGATTTGTTTGTTCATTTTTTTCTTTATTTAATTCATTATTTAACCAATTTAACCAACCTATAAAACTTTCTACTGGATTTTCTCCAAAATCTATTTTATTATTTGTTTGATTTTTTTTCATTTTACTTTGTTTATATTTTGTTAATAAAATTGTATCATTAAATGAAAAGGAATTATCTATTTCATCATTAAAATCATTTAATAAGTAATTATATTTAATGTTTGGAATTTTAGTTTCTTCAAAATAAATATTTTTCAAAAAATAATTCAGATTTTGTTTCTTTAAAAATTTATTTTGAAAATTTTGATTCATAATATTATCTTCGTTAATTTTATTTAAAAAATTGAAATTTAATAATTTTGAATTATTTAATTCTTCAAAATTAGTATTTTCATTATTTGTTTTTCTTCTAAAAATATTTTGATTATAATTTAATTCATATTTTTTATTATCTTCATTTAGTGAATTTGCTTTATTATTTATTTCATTTAATAAATTTTCCTCTATTAATCTTTTAACCATTTTATTAATGATAATTTTATATTTTGAATTTTGAAAATTTATATTTGATTGAGGTAAATGAGTTTTTTCTGTTGTAATAAATCTTTTTTTCTTTAATAAAGTAAATGGAGAAATAGATTTTTTATTTGAATGTGAAAAATTGATATCAGTACTTTCACATTTTTGATTTGAAGTATTATTTGATAAATCTTCATTATTATTTTTTTGTTCACCTATTCCTTTAATTTTAGTTGGAGTATAATTAAAAATATCTTTTTTATTAATTATATTTGTTTCATATGGTATTTTTATTTCTTTAAATAAATCTAAAATATCAATTGGTTCAAATTTTCCTATTTTATTTTCGCATATTGAGTTTTTTAAAAATTGAGCTTCTTCTAAATTAGAAGAAAATATTAAAGAATATCTCTTTTGAAAATATTCAGAATATGTATTTAAGTTCATTAAAATAAAAAAAATTAATAAAATATTAAGTTAAAAATTATTAAAAAAGCAATTTCAAAAAAAAATATTAATTTTTATCTAATATTAATCTATTCAAATTTAGGATTTTAAAATTTTGAATAAAGATATGAATTTATGGTAAAATGTTCTATAAATAAATTATTTAAAGTAATTTTATATAAACAAACTTTTCAATCAATATATTTCAATATTTATTCAAATTAAGTTATCTAAATTTAAAAAGGTTAAATACAATGTTAATTTCAAAAAGAAATCTGTTTCTATCTTTTTTAATAATTATCAATCTGAAATAATTTGAATGAAAATCTAAATTTTAGAAAAAGAATATTATTAAGATAGAGTGAATTATTATTTTATTTCATCTAAGAAATATTTTTATTTTTTTGTTAGTTAAATATAGAAACAATAATGAATTGAAAAATAAATTTTAATTTTTAATTAATTTGTTTTTCAATAATTTATATAAAAATAAATTTTTTATATACCTTATTTTAAGTATTAGTAATATTCCAAAATTAAACAAATAAATATTTATTTGTTTAACTCATGATCATTTTTCTGAAAAAAAATTAATAGTTATTAAAAATATAATATGGTTTTGGAGGATGATGTTTATTATCTTTTCTTTTACAGCCCCATGTCTTTTATATTTATCAGCTTTTTTTTGTAGGGATTCTTTTCTTATTATTTAATATTTTTTAATTTTTTTACTCATTATTTTTATTCATTTGTTACTTTAATTTTTTATTTCTTTTTTTTAATTACAATATTTATTTATTATAACTATTATTATTTAATCAATTTATTTTTTTCTTGGGGATTGGGGATTGGGGATTGGGGATTGGGCCCAATCCCCATTGAAAAAATGAAATTTTTTGAGTTAATTTTTATTATTTTTTTAATT
>JAEEGI010012886.1_pt1 | contig 17814 bp, 18 predicted proteins | sample 8958751 | NCBI WGS metagenome assembly JAEEGI01 (sample SAMN16246545, study PRJNA631951) | gut metagenome | biome: gut microbiome; feature: rumen; material: KS-attached | host: Bos | place: Iran: Karaj | collected 2018-10 | reverse complement strand
GTTTTGTATTAGTTGTTGTAATACAAACTATACAACGACTCTTTTATGGTGTCAACATCTTTTTAAAAAAATTTTTTAAATTGTAAGAGGTGTATTATAATGGAACAAGAGCTCATAAAAGAAGCGTATATAAAAGAAAGGAAATACCATGTACTATCTCATTAAGGAAAAACTCGAAAAATCCACGAAAAATGAATTCAGAAAGGGAAAGAGCCAGTTTGTAGCCGTAATGACGCTCGAGGAGTGGAAAAATACGAAGGAAGATTTCGAAATGGGCATCGACCTTGATATCGACCCAAATGAAATATATTCCACCAAGGCAATTGTCAACTACGATTCGCTGACAGGATGTTTCAGCATTCCGGACCGCGACGATTTCGAGAAATATTATGATTTTCTTTTTGCCCTCGACGAAAAGGGTATTGTTTTCATTGATGATCACGAGTATGTAAACGGTATTATAGACAGAATTCAGAAAACCAAAAAATGGAGATTTCCGAGCCTCGAGAGATTTATATACGATTTTCTTGAAGAGATAGTCAGACATGACAGAGAGCTCATCGAAAAATATGAAAAAGAACTGACCGAGATGGAAGATCTGATCGCAAAGGACTGCGGCGAGGAAATTTCCGACAGAGCCAATGACATTCGAAGCGACATAAGAGATTTAAGAGTTCATTACGAACAGCTTCTCGATTTTTCGCAGGAACTCGAAGAGAACGAAAACAATTTCTTTACACATGAGAATTTAAGATATTTCAAACTTTTTACGAGCCGTATTGAAAGAATGCGTGACGAAACCATGGCGGTAAGCGACCATGCTCTTCAGATCAGAGATATCTACAAGGCCCATCTTGATATAAAGCAGAACCGAATTATGACGCTGCTTACCATCGTAACTACCATTTTCACACCGCTTACGGTTATCGCCGGCTGGTACGGAATGAACTTTAAATATATGCCGGAATTAGATTGGAAGCTCGGCTATCCCATTGTCATCATCGTCAGTCTTTTCATTGTTGTCGGAAGCCTGATTATATTTAAAATAAAAAAATGGCTGTAAAAAAATATTTTTTGTAACCTTTCGTCTCTTTCGTTTGTATTATGTGTGAAAGGCCTTAAAAAATTACTAAACAGGAGAACTCATGAGACCTGCATTAAACGAACTGGTCGACAAGTACAAGAACAATCTCTATGCCGTGGCGTTTAACATTTGTAAGAACCCCGACGATGCAGAAGATGCAGTTCAGGACACATTTGTACAGTACTTTTCGAACAAAAAAGAATTTGAGACGGAAGAACACGTAAAAGCATGGCTTATACGGGTGGCAATCAATAAAGCAAAAAATATAAACAATTCATTCTGGAGAAAAAACAAAGTCACTCTGGATGAAACAATGGAAACACTGGCTTTCGAAACGGAAGATTCAAAAGAACTGTTTGAAACGGTAATGAAGCTTCCGGAAAAATATCGCATCGCCATTCACCTATTCTATTTCGAGGATTACACCGTCAGAGAGATTTCGGAGATTTTAAAAACTTCCGAAAGCAATGTAAAAGTTAGATTATCGCGTGGAAGAAACCTTCTCAAGGAAACGTTAAAGGAGGGATGGGAAAATGACGAATAAAGAAAAATACAAACAGGCGTTTTCGGTACTTCATACCTCCGAAAATTTTTCACCGGAGGTAGAAATAATGGCAAAATTAAATAAAAAGAATAAAATCAGAGGAATTATCGCGGCAGCAGTGGCAGTACTTACGGTCGGAGGATTCGGCACAACAGCTTATGCAGCCAACTTAGGCAATATTCAGAGACAGATTCAGATATGGGTACATGGAGATCAGACCTCGGCAACCCTTGATGTCGATGAGACTCAGGGAACATATTCCGTAACATATACCACTGAAACAGGGGAAGAGCAGACCTTCAGCGGAGGCGGTATGACGATTGATGTTAACGGAAAAGAAAGACCCGTCAACGAAGCAGAGATAATGGAGCATATCGATGTTCCCGAGGTTGAGTACTTCTCTGACGGAAGCATCAAAGTATTTTATCACGCACAGGAAATCGACATTACCGACAAATTCGACAAAGACGACTTCTGTTTCGTTCAGGTTTCCGAAGGTGAGAAGACGTTTTTCATGACCATCTTAAAGAACGGCGGATACGGAATTGATACAGTTAAGTATCCTTCCAAGAAAGACTTTAATTACTAAAACAACCCTAAACCTGAAACTTACTTAATATATACTGCTCAAAATTCATCAGGTTTTGAAAATGCACTCGTAAAAAAATCAAACGGGTGCATTTTTATTTTTGGTGTTGACATATAAAATCAAAATGTATATATTGAATATATACAATAATTATTGTGGAGAGAAAAGTGCGCATTTTCTCTTCTTTGCGCAAAGAAAAGGAAAACCATATGGACATCATTATCAGTAACGCTTCGGGAGTTCCTATTTACGAGCAGATCGAAGAACAAATTAAAGGCCTAATTATGACAGGAGACCTGAAGGCGGGGGACGCTCTTCCTTCAATGAGATTTCTGGCAAAAGAATTAAAAATCAGTGTAATTACAACAAAACGTGCTTATGAAGAGCTCGAACGCGACGGATATATTGAATCCGTTGTCGGAAAGGGCAGCTTCGTAAAAGGTGTAAGCAGCGACCTTATGAAAGAGTCAATGCGCTTTGCCATTGAAGAATATATGGAAAAGGCCGTTGATAAGGCACTCCTTGGCAAAGTGTCTCTTGAAGAAATGAAGGAAATGCTTGATATCATTTACGAAGAGAAACAGAAAGGATGACATTATGGATGAAGTTATAAATGTAATAGAACTAAAAGATGTTGTCAAAGATTACGGTGATTTTAAACTTGATAAGATAAGCTTCGCCGTACCGGAAGGCTCTGTCTGCGGATTCATCGGTCAGAACGGAGCAGGCAAGACAACAACCATAAATCTGATACTTGATGTAATTAAAAAAGATGCGGGCGAGGTTCTTTTATTCGGACAGCCGGTCGACGGCAAATCCGCTTCCTTAAGAGAAGATGTAGGTGTTGTATTCGATGAAATGGGCTTTCATGATTTTATGACGGGCAAAGACATCAACATTATGATGAAGAATATTTACAAGAACTGGGATGAGAAAGTTTTCTTCGATTATCTTAAAAGATTCTCACTTCCTTCAAAGAAGCCCTGCGGCAAATTTTCAAGAGGTATGAGAATGAAGCTTCAGATTGCCGTGGCTTTGTCCCATCATGCAAAGATGCTTATCATGGATGAACCGACCAGCGGCCTCGATCCGATTGTAAGAAACGAAATGATTAATATTTTCCGTGAGTTTGTGGTTGAAGAAGACCATACGATTCTTTTATCATCTCACATCACGGGCGATCTTGAAAAAATAGCGGATGAAGTCGTATTTATCGACGGCGGACGAATTGTTTTGTCGGGCAACAAAGACGAAATACTCGAAAAGCACGGAATAATTAAATGTAAAAAAGACGAGCTCTCCAAAATCAGCGAGTCTCTTATCGTAAGCTTTGAAGAAAGCAGCTTTGGTGCTGAAGTACTTGTTAACGACAGACATGCCGCAGCAAAACTTTATCCGGATATGTTAATTGAGCCTGCGCTTTTGGAGCAGATAATGATTTTCTACGTTAACAAGAAGAGGTAGATTTATGAAGGGTTTGATTATAAAAGACATAATGTGTCTAAAAAAACAACTAAGAACCTTCTCTTTTGTCCTGCTTGGCGTATTTGTTCTGGCTTTAATGTATGTTTTAAGCGCACGCTTCGGCAATATTGCAAAAGCCGGCGCGGATATGCTGTTGGATAATGATTTAACGGCAGTTGATGTGAAAAACATAGGTTCCTTTGTGCTTTTGATTTTTATGATTATTCCGCTGTCGGCCGTTTTAGATATGACCGTTATTTTCAATGCGGACGGAGAGGCAGGATTTAACAGGATTTCGAGTTCGATTCCTCTATCCATTCCCAAGAGACTTCTTGCAAGATTCCTGACCATTTATGCGCTTTTTGGTATCGGAATAGTTGTTGATACGGTTTTGGCGATTATGATTTCTTCGCTTACCGATATGATGACTTTTGGCGAATTAATGGGAACAGTTGTATTCTTTGCATCGTTTCTTAGCATTTACGGAGCACTTGTTGTCTTTTTCAATATACTGTTAGGATACGGTAAGGATCAGTATTGCCAGGTATTTGCCATACTTGTGACGGTTTTGGCGGTGGTCCTTCTTAATTTAAAGAAACTGATAGTAGTCTGGAAAGTTGCAGTCCTTGAAAAAGAAATAGAGTTAAACGTCTGGGGATGGCTTGATTATATTAAGACCAAAGCATGGGTTGTTTTGATCGCGGCTGTTCTGGTAAGCGCAATTTCCTATGGCCTCTCGTTATACATAGCAGAAAGAAAGAGAGGTGTTATCTGATGGGTGGACTCTTATACAAAGATTTTGTCTCGATCAAAGGCAAAGCATTATCGATAACGTTTATAGTTCTGGTTATTCTCTTTTTAGTTTTCCGTGTGATCTTTTCGGGGAATTATATTAACGAAAATTTTATGGCGGTCACCGAGGCAGGAGAAATGGTTAATATGCTGGATGTAATATTTTTAACAATTCTTCCGTCTGTCTTATATGTTTTTATAATGCTGGTCAGTTTTTGTTTTAACAAAACAGTTGTTTATGATGAGAAGAACAAGGTTCGTTCATATATGCTTGCACTGCCGCTTGATAAGAAAAAATATGTGGCATCAAAGTATATTTTTGTAGGAATTATGACATATGTATTCTTATCGCTGTATTACATTCTTTTAGTTATTAACAATGCTTTTATGAGCGATGTGGAAAGGCTGGTTAATTCGGCGAATCTGTGTATGGCAATCGCAGTTCCGAGTATGTGTCTGGTATTAATAATGCATATGGTGGACATACCGGTTAATCTTCTTTTTGGAAATGTAAAAGCCAGGACTTTTCAGACGATATTCTGGTTAATGGTAGGATTTGCAGTTGTGGCGTTTTTCCTTTTCGGAGACCTGGAAATACTGGATAAATGGGATTTATTGAAGCTGATTGAATGGGCCGACAAGCATGCGTTTGAATTAACCGTAGTCTCGATTTTATCACCTGTAATATCGCTTTTACTTTATTATCTTTCATATAGAATCACGGTTTTCTTTTACGAAAGAAAGGAGGGTATGGATGAATAAAAAACTTGAATTAAAAAGACTTCTTATATACCTTGCCTTTTCATTCGGCTTAGCATATGCGTGGTTTTTTATAACCAATATGAAATTTGAAACCTGGCAGGAAATGTCGAGTGCGAAGGAAAGTTTCATCGCACTTGGAATGCTGGCACCTTTACTAGCGCATATTTTAACGAGACTTGTTACCAAAGAAGGTTTTAAATTATTCGGAAAAGATTCCATGATGTTTGGGATTTCCTTTAAAGAAAAAAAGTGGATTTTCTTTGTACTGGCAATCCTGCTTCCCTGGGTTTATATTGAACTCGGTAATGTTTTGACGATTCTTTTCTTCAGGGAACTGTATGATCCCGAGTATTATCTGAAACTGGAAATTGATAAAAGAATTCTCTATATATATCCGTTAGCAGCAATAATTTCCGGAGTGTTTTCATCGTTCGCGGCATTCGGAGAGGAAGCAGGCTGGAGAGGCTATATGATGCCAAAGCTTTTAAAACTTTTTGGTGCGGAAGGTGAAGACAAAGGCGCTTTTCGCGGTAAAATCTTAGCCGTAATAATCGGCGGTATAATCTGGGGATTATGGCATGCGCCCTTAACCTGCACAGGTCATAATTTCGGAACGGACTATCCCGGATTTCCTTTTGTCGGAATTGCCAGAATGTGTCTCTTCTGTACTTTGATTGGAATAATGCTGACCTTCATTACCGTAAAAAGCGGTTCCGTCTGGCCTGCGGCAATAATGCACGCGGTTTTAAATTCGGGACCGAGCATCCTTAACGGATACATCAATACCGATCTGGCAACCGGCTGGGTAACGAAATATTACAGCGGTATCTGGCAATTTCTTGTGTTGATTGTTTTAGCAGCGATTTGCTTAAAGCTTTTATCAGGTAAAAAGGTTCCCGCGAAGGCTTAAATTATAAGTGCAGTCACGACGGCTGCACTTTTTAATTTATTGATTTTCACACCTTATTAAGGTAAAATATTTATCGGATAAACTAAATATTTTTTTGCTTGAATATGGGAAAAGGGGTTACAAAAAAATGAAAAAAATAGTCGAAATGTTAAAATGTCCGAACTGTAACGGAAAGCTTGAAAATACGGACAAGCCTAACATTATGCGTTGTCCTTACTGCGGAACCGAGTTTGAGACGGAAGGCAGTGAAGAAGTCGAACAGGTTGAGAAAGAACCTGCAGCGAAGAAAAAAGCAGACGTCGAAGACGGATTCAAAAAGAAAGAATGGTTTGATTACAGAGTCGAATACAAAAAGCTTCTAAAAGGCAAAGATTCCAAAGAAGCCATGAAAGCATTTGCATATTGTACAAATGAGCTCGGCACTTCGGAAGAAATCATAAAATACATCAAAAGGGAAATGGTTGAAGCAGGCGTATATTATAAAGGCAAAAAAGAAGAGAAAATGGAAGCCTTTATTAACAAAGCCATAAAAGGCCAGATTACTCCTGATGATAATGTAATCTTTTATGTGAATACCGGTATTTTTTCATCGGGAAAGCACGGATTTGTGGTTACAGACAAAAAGATTGTTTTCTCCGGCAGAAAACCTCACGTGATTGATTATCCGAACCTTCACAAGCTGGCTTTCGATATGGATTCGGATTTTGTAAATGTTAGACTCAACAGTTCTTATGATACTTCGTTCAGCACTATTGACGGAGGCTCAAAAAAGATCTACGGAGCCCTGGCGGCTTTAGTCAGTGCGCTGGCGTTTGAGCTTGAACCGGACAGAGACAAAATTATCGTTACTAACTTTAATGATGACGACGAGGACGATGACTAAAAGAGCAGCCTCTCCTAATTCAGGAGAGGCGTTTTTGTAATATGGTGATAATACAGTTCATAAAAGAAAACATAATATGCGATATTTTACTCGTCTTCGCTCTCCTTTCATGGGGTGTTACCATTGGCGCGAGTATTTCGAGTAAAAAGACCGGCCACTATGTCTCGGGTATTCCCGCGGTGGGCGGAATTCTTGTAATAATCGGATTTCTGACTTCGTCGGTTAAATGGCTGGCGGTTTTAGGATTACTGGATCCGTATTTGATTTATTTAATCTTTATAGTGATTCCGGGATCGATAATAGCCGAAAGCAAAATCAAAAAATGGGAACCTTCAGAGGAATACGACGGATTTCCGGTGGCTGATTTTACGAGATATCATAAAAGCTACGAGGAAATCCATACACCGTTTGAAGATTCTAACGGCTATATGGTGAACTACATTAACCGTTATATTATCATTTCAAAAGACGGCAGATACGAACTTTTAAAAGTACAGTTTACGGACCGCATAATTGAGAGGTATGAATTCGACAGTATCGAAGAATGTCGCGAAAAAGCATCGCCCAAAGCGAAGTGGCAAAAAATGACAGGAGAAAAAGAGGCCTAAATGAAAAACATTAAAGAGAAAAAACCGCAGGATCCGGTAAGCAGGATTGAATATATGGAAGAGCTTTATGACAGAGGCTTAAAGCTCATAAAAGAAGTGGATGAAAATCCTCTGGCATTCTTAAATTTCCAGTCCGAGATTGAAAAACTCGAGCAGTACTATGGCGACGAAAGATGGAAAAATGATTTTGCGCTCGATGAAGAGGGAAAACTTCCCGCGGGATTAAAGCGCGGAGTTTTATCCGAAGACGGGCTTTACAATCTTTTAGGAGAAAATAAAGAAGTCCTTGAAACAATCAGGGAAAAATATAAAGACGATTCCGAGGTTTCGGCGAAAATCAGATTTCTTAATTACGAAGCTTTTAAAAAAGACATATTACTTAACAACTGGAAGGTTTTCGGAGTGGAAATCTACGAAAACGGAAAGCTTGCATATTCGTTTGGCGATACAAACAAAAACGTTCATCCGGTTTACTCCGTTACCAAGAGCATATTAGCGATTGCGGTAGGAATTGCGCTCGACAGAAATCTCATTGATCTGGAAAAGGATATCCTTTATTATGTTCCGCCAAAATACACATCAGGTCTTTCAAAAGAACTGAGGGAAAAATGGGAGAAGGTGACCCTTTCAAAGCTGATGACAATGTCCGTTCCCGGATTTCCGTTCAGAGCGCCCGATGATAATTACATGGACTTCTCTTTTAGTATCAAAGATTTCAGACCCGACGAAAACAAGTTTGAGTATAGCAACATTCCGGCGTATCTGGTCGGAGTGGCATTAACCGAGGCTCTCGGAGAGGATGTGGGCGAATTCATAGAAAAGAATATACTTGCTCCGCTTGAAATCACGGATGCCACATACAGCCGTTGCTCAAAAGGCTACTTTTACGGTGCCTCAGGTATGTTTCTGTCGGTGAATGATTTAAGCAAAATCGGACTGCTTCTTTATAACGGAGGAGTATATAACGGTAAGAGAATTGTCTCGGAAGAATTCGTAAAAAAAGCCACTTCCGTTTTGCAGATGAATCATGAAGGCGGATACGGTTATTTTATCTGGAAATTTCACGAGGGCTTTTGCATGAGCGGTAAATTCAAACAGGAATGTTTTATTTTACCCGAGAGGGGTCTCATAGTCACATATCTGGCAGATATTGAGGACGGTTCCTCGTATCTTCTTAAGAGTATGGAAAAGAATATCTTAAGATTATAAATAAAAAGGGGGAAAAAGAATGAGTTACGAAAAAGAGAAAGATGAGGTAATTAACTGGTTAAAGCATCCTAACGAGCTTGGAAAGGCACCGTTTAAGATTGAATTTACAAAGGAATTTACGGATCCTGAAGGTATCCACTGCCTGATATTTAAATTCAAGACCGGCGCACTTTCACCCTGGCTTTTGGCCATTCACAGTGATTCGGGAATTTTCAGCGAAGAAGAAAAGTACGATGAAAAGAGAGATATCGAGCAGGCTCAGGCGCTGATTAATTATCTCAAGCAGTACTGGAAGAATGTGGCATTAAATGCGGAAGAAAGCAAAAAGCGTGCCGAGAAAGCAAAGCCTTTCTGCGCATTTGTTTTAAAAGCCGAGCCCAAATTCGAGCCCGAAGAATTTTTAAAACTGTATGAGGAAGAATGGGGCGAGAAGTTAAAAGGTGTTGATGACGATTCCGATGAAGATAAGGAAGGTACTGCTGCCAGAATATATTCAAACGAAGCAGGTCTTAATCTTGTATTCGGATATATGGATTTCAGAGTTCCCAACGGAGAAGCAGAAGAAAATGCACAGTTTAACTTTTTCTGGAAGGAAGCCGTTGAAACGACCAGGACCCACAAAGCTCATGAAGTAGTAACTGTTATGGGCAGTGGCGAAATCAGAGATAAGGCGATGTTTTTCGCAAAAGCCCTGGTATCACTCTGCAAAATGGATAACAATATCGGAGTATATATGAACGGTGTTGTTTTCGAACCCAAGATGGTTGTTGCCATGACAGACATCATAAAAGAAAACAAACTTCCTCTGCTTGTTCTGGTATGGTGCGGAATAGGAAGGGAAGAAACCGGAGTTTCCTGCTGGAGTGACGGAATGAAGTGCTTCGGGTTTGATGAGCTCGAAATGGTAAATGTTCAGGGCAGACAGCCTTCGGAAATTCATTCCATGATGCTTTATATCATAGATTACTGCATCAATCAGAACGTATCGTTCCACGATGGTGAAGAGGTCGGACTTTCCGCCGGCTTAAAAGCTAAGATTGTAAAATCCAAAGGCTTCAACGTGGATATGGAAGGTGAAACTTTAAAGATTTCATTCTAAAAGATGTAAGTTGGGGAATGATTATGGAATACGAAGGAAAACTCGTAGTCGAAGGCTTTGACTGGGGACCGGCGGTAACAAAGGTAGTTGTTTTACTTAATTATTTTGACAAAACCCGAAATTTTGATAAGACAGAGTTCGCAGTAAGAGAATATATAACGACCGAAAAGGGAAAAGAATTTAAAGACAGAGTCATAACCGATGTTTATTATTCGGACGAATTCGGTAATCGCATCGATTATAAAGGCGATTACATTTCCATGGAGCTTAAGTACGGTCCAAACGAAGGCTCTCCGATGTTTTATGATTTTTCGACCGGCTTTAACAAATGGCATGATTATCTCGTAGTAGCAAAACTCCCGGGCGGACAGGAAACCCATTTAACAAACGGAAAGTTTTATTTTCCCGAGGTGAAGGATGTCGATCTGACCGGAGAATTCGTAGGTGCTGAAGGTCACAGTTTAACATACGCTTCCTATAAACCCTCAAATGCATCCGAAGAAAACAGGCGCCCGCTCGTAGTATGGCTGCATGGTATGGGCGAAGGCGGAATAGATCCGCTTATAACTCTATACGGAAACAAAGTCACATCCCTTTTTGGCGAAGAGTTTCAGAATATAATGGGTGGCGCATACGTACTCACTCCGCAGACTCCGACCCTCTGGCTTCAGTACGAAGATAATGTGGCAAGCTGGCAGAAAAACAAAGGGCAGGATTCTATTTTCCTAAAAGATTTAAAAGAGCTTATCGACGAATTCGTGGATAAAAACTATGTGGATAAAAAAAGAATCATCGTCGGCGGCTGCTCAAACGGCGGATTTATGACGATGGACCTTATCCTAAATTATCCCGACTACTTTGCTGCGGCATTTCCTGTTTGCGAAGCTTTTTATCCGAAGAAACTTAAAAAAGACAGGCTTCTTCCCCTAAAAGACATGCCAATCTGGTTTGTGTACGCGAAGAACGATTTTACGGTCCCTCCTTTTAAATATGAAAAGCCTCTTTTAAAAATGTTTAATAAAATCGGTGCAAAGAATATAATTGTCAGCGAATTCGATGATGTTCACGATACTTCGGGAAAGTATGAAAAGGACGGAAAACCGTATCAGTATTTCGGACATTTTTCATGGATTTATTTCTTTAACAACGAATGCGTAAACAACGGCGTTTCGATTTGGAAATGGATGTCTGAAAAAACGAAATAAATCTAATTTACATAATTACAAAAAAATTCTTGACATTGTCCGAAAAAATAATTATTATGATTTCACATACGAAAAAATGCGATGAAGGAATTATGCGTCGTTTGGAAGTTTCAGAGAGCCGGTGGTTGCTGTGAACCGGTACGAAAGAACGAAGTGCAGTCTCACTCCCGAGCAGAGCTCTCGAAAGTAACAGTAAAGAGTTCCGGCAAGCACCGTTATCAAAGCTAAAGATATGATAGTATCTTACTGAGTGACTTATTTAAGTAAAATGGGTGGTACCGCGGAAGAAATTTCGTCCCAGAGATTAGAAAGCTAATCTTTGGGACTTTTTTATTTCAGTTTATAAAGAGAAAGGGAAAAGAAATGAACAAGATTTTCATTGCCGACTCAACAATCGCACAAAGCTGCATAAACAATGCATTTTCCATGAGCTTCAAGGAAAAGATGGAAGTTGCGAAAAGACTCGAAAAAATCAAAGTTAATGTCATCGAGATGCCCAAGGCTGTAGAAAAAACCGATGCACTGCTTGTTAAGTCATTGGCAACAATGATAAAAGAAAGCACAATTTCGGTGGCAGCAGCACCTGACAAAGCAGAGATCGATGCCGCAGCTGATGCAATTAAGAATTCAAAGAATGCGAGATTAAGAATTCTTGTTCCGACCTCTCCCGTTCAGATGGAATATATTTTAAAAGCAAAACCCAAGGCAGTTCTTGAGAAAGTTCCCGAAATGGTTGCTTACGCAAAGACTCTTGTAAACGAAATCGAAGTATCCTTTATCGATACTTCCAGAAGCGAAAAAGAATTTGTCGCAAAGTTATCCCAGGGCGTAGTTGCATCGGGCGCAACCATACTTGATTTCTGCGATACGGCAGGAACATGGCTTCCAGAAGAAACAACCGAATTTATTAAGTACATAAAAGAAAATGTTCGCGGAATCGAAAACGTAACAATTTCCGTTAACTGCTCTGATGAAATCAGACTCGGAAACGCAAACTCCGTAGCAGCAATCAAGGCAGGCGCAACACAGGTTAAAACGACATTAGTCGGCAAAGCATCTCCCAAGATCGGACATTTCGTAAATCTTATCTCCGAAAAGGGCGAGGCAATAGAGGTTTCAATCGATATTCCGAGAGCAGAATTCAACAAGACTCTTCGTCAGATGACATGGATTGAAGGCGAGAATCAGGGTATCAAGATTACCTTTGAAGAAGAGGAAAAAGAAAAGAGCGAAGAATTAAATCTCGACGAGACTGCAGATATTTCAAAGGTTATCAAAGCGGTCAAGAAACTCGGTTATGATTTAACCGATGACGACAATGCAAAGGTTTACAAGGAATTCAGAAGAGTTTCCGAGAAAAAGAAAATCGGAACCAAGGAAATGGAAGCAATTATCGCAACCGCAGCACTTCAGGTTCCCGCAACCTATCAGCTTGTAGACTTTGTAATAAATTCCGGAAACATCATTACACCCACAGCTTGCATTACTCTTGAAAAAGAAGGCAATGAGCTTAAGGGCTTAAGCTCGGGTGACGGTCCCATCGCTGCTGCATTCCTTGCAGTTGAAATGATAATAGGACATCACTACGAACTTGATGATTTCCAGATTCAGTCGGTAACCGAAGGAAGCGAGGCAGTCGGAAACGCACTCGTAAAACTTCGTTCCAACGGAAAGCTTTATTCAGGCAACGGTATTTCCACAGACATTATCGGAGCCAGCATCAGAGCTTACCTTAATGCAATTAACAAAATAGTATATGAAGAAAAACAGGAGAGAAAACCTGACTAATATATTTTAGGATTGATTAACAGAGAGGATTTTACAAATGAGATTAGCGTTTTCTACTAACGGATGGGATGATTTTGACTGGTCGGATTTTTATGTAACAGCCAAGGATCTCCAGTTCTCGGGTATCGAAATTCACGATATTAAAAGAGAAGTTTTTTCAGGCAAGAACAGACCTTTTAATAATGAGAACATTGTTGAGACGGCCAGAAAAATAGCTCAGATGGGTCTTGAGATTCCCGTAATCGATGCTGTCTGCAATATAGCAGACCCTGACAAAGTTCAGGAAAACATCGAAGACATCAGGGAATATATCAGAGTTGCAAAGATTTTAAAATGCCCTGCAATCAGACTTCGTGCAGGAAAGAGCAACGACGATACCAATACATCGGACGATCCCGTTATCGAATGTATCAAAGCTACCTACAGAGAAGCAGACAATAACGGTGTTTCTCTTTTAATAGAAACCGTAGGACCTTATGCAAATACAGAGAGACTTCGTAACGTATTAAACGTTTTCGCAAGAGACAATGTTGCTGCAGCATGGGATATTCATCATACCGTAAGATACGGAAACGAAACTGCAGAACAGTCAATTCAGAATTTGGGTGCATATGTACTTCACGTACATATCAAAGATTCCGAAGTTGTTGACGGAAAAATTGAATACAGACTGATGGGCGAAGGAACACTTCCCATTGACGATTTGATGGGCGCTCTTCGTTCAATCAACTATGATAAATACATTTCATTTGAGTGGATTCCCGCGTGGCTTGAAGAATTATCCGACCCCGGAATCGTGTTCCCTCACTTTATAAACTTCATGTCTCAGTATGAGCAGGAAGCAAAAGTGGTTGGTCAGACACTTTATTCCAACAAGGCCGGTACAGGTAAGTTTATCTGGAAAAAAGAAGAGATTATCGACAAGACCTTCCCTCAGGTACTCGATAAAATGGTTGAAGAATTCCCCGATCAGTACGCTTTCAGATATACAACACTTGATTACACAAGAACATATTCCGAATTCAGGGATGATGTGGATGAATTCGCCAAGACACTTATCGCACTCGGCGTAAAGCAGGGCTCACATGTTGCAATCTGGGCAACCAATATTCCCCAGTGGTACTTATCCTTCTGGGCTTGCTGCCGTATAGGTGCAGTTTTGGTTACCATGAATACAGCTTACAAGATTCATGAGGCTGAGTATCTTTTACGAAACTCCGATACCCATACCCTTGTTATGATTGACGGTTTCAGAGATTCAAACTACGCAGAGATTATCCAGGAACTTTGTCCCGAATTAAAAGACAATGTTCCCGGCAAAGCACTTCACTGCAAACGCCTTCCTTTCCTTCGTCACGTAATCAACGTAACGAGCAGACAGCCCGGCTGTCTTACATGGGAAGAAGCATTGGAGCTCGGAAAGAATGTTCCCATCGAGGAAGTTTACAGACGTTCATCTCTGGTTGACAAGCATGATGTCTGCAACATGCAGTATACATCAGGTACAACAGGCTTCCCCAAGGGAGTTATGCTTACACACTACAATGTAGTTAATAACGGAAAATGTATCGGCGACAGAATGGACTTATCCACAGCCGACAGAATGATGATTCAGGTGCCCATGTTCCACTGCTTCGGTATGGTACTTGCGATGACCGCATCCATGACCCACGGCGTAACATTATCACCTATTCCTTACTTCTCGACCAAGCCTGCGCTTGCATGTATCAATCAGGAAAAGATTACATGTTTCCACGGCGTACCTACAATGTTTATCGCAATGCTCGAGCATGAAGACTTCCCTAAGACCGACTTCTCACATATGAGAACAGGTATCATGGCCGGAAGCCCCTGCCCCATCGCAGTTATGAGAGACGTTGTTGAAAAGATGCATATGACGGAAATCACCATCGTTTACGGTCAGACCGAAGCATCACCCGGATGTACGATGTCCACAACCGACGATCCTCTGGAAGTCAGAGTTACCACAGTCGGCGGACCTTTGCCAGGCGTAGAATGTAAGATCATCGATCCCGAAACCGGTGAAGAATGTCCCGACGGTGTAAACGGCGAATTCGTAGCGCGTGGCTACAACATCATGAAAGGTTACTACAAGATGCCTCTTGCAACCGCACAGGCAATCGATGCAGACGGATGGCTTCATACCGGAGACCTTGCATGCAGAACACCCGAAGGCAACTTTAAGATTACAGGCCGTTTGAAAGACATGATTATCCGTGGCGGTGAAAACATTTATCCTAAGGAAATCGAAGAATTCATCTACACATATGACAAGGTAAAAGACGTACAGGTAATCGGTGTTCCCGACGAAGCACTTGGCGAGGAAATCCTTGCAGCAGTTGTTCCGAAGGAAGGCGAGACAATTACCGAAGAAGAGATTAAGAAGTACGTATTCGACCACATGGCTAAACATAAAGTTCCCAAGTACGTCGATATCGTAGACGGCTTCCCTATGAACGCCGCAGGAAAGATCTTAAAATACAAGATGAGAGAGGCAGCAGTTGAGAAATACAACTTAAAGAAAGCCGACAGCATCGAAACAGCATAAGTAAAATATTTAAGGGACTCTGGCAAATTTTCCAAAGTCCCTTTTTTCAGATTTTCGTTATAAAAGACAATTCCTTTTCTTTCCCTTCGTCCAGTATATTTATCAGTCTAAAAGCGGGTCCCGTAGGATGAGTTCTCCCCAGTTCCCATGCCTCCACAGTTTTTACAGAGACACCCAGATAACTTGCAAATGCAGCCTGAGTCATTCCTGCCTTGTTTCGTATTGCTTTAATTTCTGTATTAGTATATTTTTTTACGGGCTCGAAAATAAAAGTAGTGCTCCTACCTTTCTTTAATCCCTTTTCAATTTCTATAGCTTCTTCCAAACCGGTTTTTAAATCATCAAAAAACTTACTCACAGAAATCACCTCCGAATACGTTGTGCTTCTTCTTTGAGAGATTTAACCAATTTTTTCAAAACTCTTTTTTCTTCGTCAGATAGATTGCTTTGTTCATCTTTGGTAAAAGCGCTTACCAGATAGATGACTTCATATTCGGCAAAATCTGTATAACAGACCCTTACACTTCCGCTCTTCCCTCTGTGTTCCAAAGGGAATCGTACTTTCCTTATTCCGCCTGTTCCGGACATTACCGGTCCCGATTCCGGATCTTTTAAAAGAATTATTTGTAAAGCTAATAGGTCATCGTCATTTAAACCGATTTCTTTCCATCGTTTTGAAAATAAAGGTACCTCGATAAAAGTTCTTATCATAGTTATTCCTTTCTTAAAATATATACCCTACAATGTAGGGTGTCAATAGGTCATAAGTATACACATTTATAAATTTTCAAATTGGAAAACACGCAGAAAACGCGTTTAAAGATAAACAGAGGTCTTCATTATTCCCATAATCTTTCGAGTGAAAGATGGTTTTGATAATAACATTTACAAAAGGAAAATGCAATAAAAAACAGGCATGAAATTCAATTCATGCCTGCTTTACAAAACTATAAAAACTAAATTAATGATTCCAAAGAGATATATTCATAACCAAGCGCTTTAGCTACATTTGCATTGGTAACTTTTCCTGCGTAGCAGTTAACACCGGATTCGATTACTGCGCTCTTCTTGCAAGCTTCTTCGAGACCTGCGGCTGCAATCTGAAGGCCGTAGCGAAGGGTTGCATTGGTGAGTGCGATGGTACTTGTTCTGGGAACTGCGCCCGGCATATTTCCTACACAGTAGTGAACTACACCTTCTTCGATGTATACGGGATCGTCATGTGTGGTAACATGTGAGGATTCACCGCATCCGCCCTGGTCGATGGCAACGTCTACGAATACTGCACCGTCTTTCATCTCGGGAAGATATTTCTTCTTGAAGAGCTTGGGTGTTGAACCGCCGGGAATAAGAACGGATCCGATTACGAGGTCTGCATCTTTTACGACGCGTTCAACATTTGAATCGTTGGAAACAAGTGTCTGGATATGTGCTCCAAACATGTTGTCGAGCTCTTCGAGTCTTTTAAGATTTACATCAAGGATTGTTACATTAGCGCCCATACCTACGGCGATTTTGCATGCGTTCATACCAACGGTACCGCCACCGAGGATAACTACGTTAGCCTTGGGAGTTCCGGGAACACCTGCAAGGAGAATTCCTTCTCCGCCGAATCTCTTCTCAAGATATTTTGCACCTTCCTGAATTGACAGACGTCCTGCAATCTGTGACATGGGAGCAAGGCAGGGAAGTGATCTGTCGACTTCCTGAATGGTTTCGTATGCAACGGCTTTAACTTTGCCGGTAAGAAGCGCATCAGCCTGTTCCTTGTCTGCTGCCAGGTGAAGGTATGTGTAAAGGATAAGACCTTCACGGAATAAAGGATATTCCTCGGGAAGAGGCTCTTTTACTTTAATCATCATGTCTACGAGGTTCCAGACATCTGCGGCGTTGTCGATAAGAGATGCGCCGGCGTCAACGTACTCGTTGTCGGAAAAGCCCGAGCCGATTCCGGCTCCCTTTTCCATGTAAACATGATGTCCGGCAGCAATGTATGATTTAACATTGTCCGGCGTTAACCCCACTCTGAACTCATTGTTTTTGATTTCTTTCACGCAACCAATTTTCATATAAAATCTTCCTTTCTAAAATTATTTATTTTTAAAATATTTTAGTCTCACGTTGGTTCTGTAAAAATCCTTGGCTGTACATCCGGCTCTTCCGCCACCGGCACAGGCACAGGCGCACGCACAGGCGCAGGCACATGCACAGGAATGGCCGTTTAGGTGATGAGAACGATGATTTCCGCCGCCTCTGGAGCCTGAATTGGACATATAATATGACGAGAACGATGTACGGTGCGGTACGG
>JAEEGI010012884.1_pt1 | contig 17815 bp, 10 predicted proteins | sample 8958751 | NCBI WGS metagenome assembly JAEEGI01 (sample SAMN16246545, study PRJNA631951) | gut metagenome | biome: gut microbiome; feature: rumen; material: KS-attached | host: Bos | place: Iran: Karaj | collected 2018-10 | reverse complement strand
GCGGAGATGATCAAGGACGGCTTCCTCACCCAGAGCGCCTTCGACCCCGTCGACATGTACTGCTCGCCCGAGCGCCAGATGACCCTCCTCCGCCTCATCCTCGCGGTCTACCGCAAGGGCGGCCAGGCCATCGAGGCGGGCGCGCCGCTCCTCAAGGTACAGCAGCTCGAATGCGTCCCGCAGGTCGTGCGCGCCAAGGCAACCTACGGAAACGACCAGACGGAAGGGCTCGCCATGCTTGAGAACACCCTCCACCAGCAGCTCGACGCCCTCATCGCCGAGTATCGCAAGCAAGGAGGCGAACGATGAAGGACTACGGCCTCACCTATGTTGGAAGTGCGAAGATCGACGGTCCCCTCGTCATCGTCGAGAAGACGCGCGACATCGGATACGACGAAACGGCCGAGATCATCGGCCCGGACGGGCGTCCCCGCTTCGGCCGCGTCCTCGAAGTCGCCGAGTCGCACGTCGTCCTCCAGATCCTCGAAGGCACCTCGGGCCTCAGCAACGCCGGCCTGAAGACGCGTTTTCTCGGCGAGAACTTCCGCCTCCCCGTCTCGCGCCGCATGCTCGGCCGCGTCTTCGACGGCCTCGGCCGCCCCATCGACGGCGGCCCCGCGCCCCTCTCCTCCGACCGGCGCGACATCAACGGCCTCCCGATCAACCCAACGGCCCGCCGCTACCCGCGCGAATTCATCCAGACCGGCCTCTCCGCCATCGACGGCATGAACTCCCTCGTCCGCGGCCAGAAGCTCCCCATTTTCTCAGGCTCCGGCCTCCCCCACGACCGCGTCTCCGCGCAGATCGTCCGCCAGGCCCGCCTCATCGACGAGTCGGTCGACTTCTCCATCGTCTTCGCCGCAATGGGCGTCAAGCACGATGTCGCCGAGTTCTTCATCCGCAACTTCGAGGACTCCGGCGTCCTCGCGCGCGTCGCAATGTTCCTCTCCCTCGCCGACGCCCCCTCCGTCGAGCGCCTCCTCACCCCACGCATGGCCCTCACCCTCGCCGAACACCTCGCTTTCGACTGCGGCCAGCACGTCCTCGTCCTCCTCACGGACATGACGAACTACTGCGAGTCGCTCCGCGAAGTCGGCACGGCGCGCGGCGAAATCCCCGGCCGCAAAGGCTACCCTGGCTACCTCTACTCTGACCTCGCCTCCATTTACGAACGCGCAGGGCGCATTGAATCCTCGCAGGGCTCCATCACGCAGATTCCGATTCTCACGATGCCCTCCGACGACATCAGCCATCCGGTCCCCGACCTCACGGGCTACATCACCGAAGGGCAGATCGTTCTCGACCGCGACCTCTTCCACAATGGCGTCTATCCGCCAATCGCCGGCCTTCCGAGCCTCTCGCGACTCATGAAGGATGGTATCGGCAAGGGCTTCACGCGCGAAGACCACGCCCCGCTCGCAAGCCAGCTCTTCGCCTGCTACGCCCGCGTCAAGCGCGTGCGCGGCCTCGCGGACGTCGTCGGTGCCGAGGAGCTCGGCGCGCTCGACAAGCTCTATCTCAAGTTCGGCGAGGCCTTTGAGGGACGCTTCCTCAACCAGGGCGAATACGAGAACCGCTCGATCGACACCACCCTCGACCTCGGCTGGGAAATCCTCTCGCTCCTCCCAATCGACGAACTCCACCGCGTCACGGACGAAATGCTCAAGGCACACTATCGCGGCGGCGAAGGGAATGGGTAATGGGGAACAGGGAACGGGGAACCGGGAACCAAGAACCAAGAACCAGGAACTAGGAACCGAGAACCAGGAACCAGGAACCGAGAACCAGGAACCGAGAACCAGGAACCAGGAACCGAGAACCAGGAACCGAGAACTGAAATGCCGAAGAAGCTAAACGTCGCGCCGACAAAGTCGAACTACCTCTCGCTGACGAGGCAGTTGGCCTTCGCGCGCGACGGCTACGACCTTCTTGAGCAGAAACGCCAGATTCTCGTCTTCGAGCTCATGAGCCGGCTGGGCCGAGCGAAGGACATAGAACGGCGCGTCGGAGAGGCATTGGGACCGGCGCACGACGCACTTCGCAAATCCACGCTTGACATTGGCGCCGCCGCGCTGGACAATGTTACCATGGCAATCGGCGAACGTCACAGTGTGACGATGGGCGAGCAGAACGTCATGGGCATCCGCGTCCCCACGCTGGGACTTGACTCCAGGGAGGCCGTCATGCCGTTCGGTGTCGGCGGCACGTCCGCCGACACGGACGTGGCGCTCAGGCGCTTCACCGACATCATCCCGCTGCTCATCGAGCTTGCGGAGATATCGAGCGCCGTGCTGAGGCTTGCGCGCGAACTGCGCAAGACGCAGCGCCGTTGCAACGCCCTGAACAGGATTTTCATACCGGAATACAAGGCCACGACAGACTACATAACCGCCAGCCTTGAGGAGCGCGAGCGTGAAAACTTCGTCATTCTCAGAATGGTAAAGGAACGCCTCGCGAAGACCTCGGAAGGAGAGACCACAGATGTTGTTCGGCAGTAAGCAGCCAGCCACGCCATTTCGCCACCTCCTCGTCATTGTTGACGGAACGGAGACCTCAGACCGCGCCGTAAGGCTTGCGGTCATCCTCGCCGCCGCTATACGGGCGCGCCTTACGGCAATCGCCTTTGTCGAGACCGACACCCTCAAGCGGCTCCTCACCGTCAGGGTCCTGTCGCAGTCCGAGATGGGCGACTTCGAGAAGGGGCTTGAGGAGAGCGCCAGACGCCAGCTCGCGGCGGCGGTCGCCACAGGCAGGGCCTGCGGCGTCACAATCGAGACGGCCGTCGTCCGCGGCAACAGCGAGGAGACCGTGCCGCGCGAAGTCGCGCGCCGCGGCAACGACCTCATCGTCCTCGGCGCCTTCGACTCCCAGCGCGCCAACCGTGACCTGTTGGCGCGTCAGCGCCAGCAGATCGTCGACCGGGCCCCTTGTCCGGTGCTTGTGGCGCGCTGACGGCGCGCCGCTAGCGCGGCAGATAGGAGATAGGAGATATTTGGGTTTCTCTGAACTCTGAGATTTGCGATTTGAACTCTGGGATTTGAGATTGAAGGTGCACAATGAGAAGTTGGAACTACTTTTTAGCAGCGTTTTTTGCGGCCTCAGTCATCATGGCCGCTGACGCCCCCGATCCCAAAAAGGATCCGAGGCGGACGTATGCCACCAATGGCTGGGAACTGGTCTGGAGCGACGAGTTCGACTCCGCAGACCCTTCCGGCTACCTTGCCAACTGGCGTCACGAGGTCGGCTTCCTCCGCAACCACGAGCCGCAGTACTACACCTCCAACCGCGTCGAGAACCTGCGCATTGAAGACGGCGTCCTCATCTTCACGGCGCGCAGGGAGAAGTGGCCCAACCCCCAGTACAAGGACCGGCACCTCGGCGGCTGGTACCGTCAGCAGGAGTTCGCGAAATACACCTCGGCCGACGTCCAGTCCCGCCGCACCTTCCATTATGGCCGCGTCGAGATCCGGGCGCAGATGCCCGGCGGGTGGGGCGCATGGCCCGCCCTCTGGTTCCTTGGCGACAACCTCCGCAAGCCGAAGGCCGATCCCGACTATTTCAACTGGCCCGCCTGCGGCGAAATCGACCTTGTTGAAATCTGGGGGAATGACCCGACCCGCGTCGCCGCCTGCCTCCACACCGTCGACCGCGGCCCGAACCCCGAAGAGAAGAACTATAAGCCAAACGAGCACCACAAGGTCACCGGCGGCGGCGAGCGGCGCGCGAAGGCAGCCGGGACCGAGCCGTGGAACGGCTTCCACACCTACACCCTCGACTGGTACGAGGACCGCATGTACTTCTTCTACGACGGCAACCTCTACGGCGACGTCGACCTCTCCAGAAGCGACTGGCCCGACGGGCGGAACCCCTTCCGCAAGCCCATGTTCATGATCATGAACCTCGCCCTTGGCGGCTACGGCAACAAGGTCGTCGACGTCGACACCCCGCAGATGCGCGACAAGCGCGGCTCGGATGGCAAGCCCGTCCGCGACGCGAACGGCGACATTGTCAAGGAGCCGACTGGCAAGATCATCCCCGCGGCCAAGTTCCCGATGGAGATGAAGATTGACTGGGTGCGGTACTACACGAACCGCAAGCCGCAGGGCGAATGAGCATTTATCTTAAAGCGGTTCTCGTCTCGATATTTGCGCACAGCTTCATCGCGCTTGCCGTTTGGATTGGCCATCCCCCCTCCAGAGACCTTCCTGTCCTAAATCCCTCCGCCGTCGAAATCTCCTTTTCCGTTATCGAGCGCGAAACACCCCTGGTGTCAGACACCCCGCTTCCGCCTCAGGTGTCAGACACCCCACCGTCCCTGGTGTCAGACACCCCTCAGTTGCCCCTGGTGTCAGACACCCCTCCATCGCCTCTGGTGTCAGACACCCTGCCACCTCTGGTGTCAGACACCCCTCCATCGCCTCTGGTGTCAGACAACCCACCGCCTCAGGTGTCAGACACCCTTCAGTCGCCCCTGGTGTCAGACACTCCGCCGCCTCTGGTGTCAGACACCCCGCCGCGCGGACAAACGGTTCAACGGTTCAACGGTCCAACGGTTCAACGGTTCGACGGTCCGACGGTTCAACGGTTCAACGGTTCAACGGTTCAACGGTTAAACGATCCAGCTTCGGCTCCTGCGCCGAAGCAGGCGAAGGTCGATGCGCCGCCCCGTCTCCTCAAGACGATTCGTCCCGACTATCCGACCGGCGCGCGAAAGCGCGGCCAGGAAGGGGATGTGGACCTTGAGCTGGCTGTCAATGCCTGTGGGGGAGTGGATTCCGTAGATGTTTTGGCCTCCAGCGGCCATCCCGACCTCGACGCGGCCGCCGTGCGAGCGGCGACAAAGGCGCGGTTCGTTCCGGCCACGGCGGGGGAAAATGCCATCTCCTCCGTCGCCCGCATCACGATTTCCTTCCGTCTCACGGCACGGTAATCTTTCCAGAGCCGGGCGAACTGGCGTTAGGCTCCGTTGCCTCTTGCGCTATTCGACGACAATCTTGAAAAATGCTGGCGGGTTTGAGTCGGGCAGTTCGTACTCAAGGCCGGAGGAGTTGCCATCACCGAAGTCGCCGTTGTCGACATTTGCGTCAAGCACCGAGAAAGAATCATCCGCGAGGTTGGCCCCGCCGAGTAGCCTGACCCGGCCGTTGATGGCGCGCGTTCCTACAGTCGTGCCGTCCTCCGTGCGCGTGAGCTGCACCCCAAGGGTGATGGTGTCGTCCTCAACTTGGAAGGACGTGATCCTCAGTTCGGCGCGGCATGTCTTCGTGATATCGAGGTTGAGCAGGAAGTCTTCATTGAACTGGTTCATCGTCAGCGCGTTGAGGTCGGATTGCTGGACACCGTATCGCGCAATCCATGCCAAGACGTTCTCGTTCGTGATGGCGTTGCCAGCGGGGTCCCAGAGCGGAATCCCTGCGTTGCCGCCGAGGGCGGGGGCCGCGACGAGGACGTTGTCGATTACGATGCGCGGCGTGCCGGCTTCCCTTGAATTATAGAAGCGGACGACGAAGTTCGTCTGGTTCAAGATGGTTTCGTCATCGAACTTGACGAATGCCGTGCCGGCGGCGGAGACGGCGAGGTTCGTAATCGTCGTCCACTCGGCAATGGGCGTGTCGCGGCTTGGCGCGGCCTTGATGACGAGATGGCCGTCGGTGCCCGCGTCGGCCGTGCCGGGAACGAGGCAGTACTGCAAGGCGATTTCGCCGATGCCGACGCCGCGCAGAGGCGGAGATTCAAGATAAGGGTCGTCAGCGTCGAATTCCTCGGCGCCGTAGACCCCGTTCGTCGGGCTGTTGTTGAAGAAGCAGGACTTGCCCCTTTCGCAGTAGATCTGGCCGTCGGGGGCGTTGTCCGTGATGAGCAGATTGTAGGCCCGCCAAGCCACGTCCTCCACGTCTTCGGGGTGGTCTTTGACGCGGAGGTTGTCGAGAAGAAGCTTCGCTTCGCCCTCGGTCCAGCCCCAGGCGGGGTCATAGCCGCACCCGGGATTTTTGAGGAGAAGGTCCTCGACCTCGGCTGCCGATCCATAGACGCGGACGCGAATGCGGCCGGCGAAGTGCTCGCCAATTCCGACGTAGCGTTCGCCGGAATCTCCGGACAGGTTTGCGAATACGGCCATCGGTGTCCAGGAGTGACCATCGTCCTCGTCGGTGCGTTCGACTCCGTAGACGACCCGGCCGCCGCTCACGGCGTAGGAAAAGCCGCAGGGGCCAATGCCGTTTTCAAGCACGGGCGAGACGACGCCCTGCACGAGGTTCGTGTTTGCGCGGCTACGCTCAAGGTTTGCGCCTATGCGGAAAGCACCGCTGTACGCGGTCCAGCCCTCGAGGACGGCCCAGTGGTTGCTCATGGAGTCGCCACTGCCGAGGTCGCTGTCGAGCCACTTGTCCTGCTGTTGCATGGTTGTCCATTCGCGATAGCCCGCGCCGTCGACGACGGCGTCGCCGATGTCGCAGCGCGTCTTGGCGCGCCAGGGGAGGTACCAGATGTCGTCAACGACGAGGTCGCCTTCGCCGCCCTCGTAGCGAATCTGCACGAACTTGTTGTTCCAGGCCCGGAAGTCCACGGTGACAACCGCCATGCTCACAGAGCTGATCTCCCTGCTCGCGACGAACGTCTCCGTTCCGGGCAGGGCGCTGAATTCACCGCCGGAGCAGTCGACGGCATAGATGCCGATTGTCCGTGGCATGACGGCACGAGTGATCGATCCGGCTTGAATATTCCACCGGTACTGGCCGTCGGGGCGGCGTCCGCCGTGGGACCAGGCGCCCCATGTCTCGCCGAGGCTCGGCAGAATGTCCGTGCCGCCGTTGGATGTCCCGGCCTTCACGGCAGTGATGCACGGGACGGCGTCAAATACTCCGAAGCCGATCTTGCCACCCGTCAGAAGACGTCCCGGCGGAGGGAACTTGTCCACGACCGTGGCGTGGTAGCTGGTATTGCCGGAAAAGCTGACGTTCACGGAGAATGCGCCCCTGTCGTTGTAGGCGCGGACATTGACGGCGTGGGAAGCTGCCAGACTAAGCCAACCCAGCGGCTTGGAGCCGGCTACGAGAACGGATTCCGATGCGGTCGGGTCACGACGCCAGAGTTCGATGAGGACCGTGCTGTTGTTGGCGTTGATGGAGTCCGCCTGGACGATTCGGACCTCATACCAGGAGGCGCCGTCGTCCTCGGTCGCGGGACGATAGAGGAAAATGTAGGAGAAGTAGGGCTTGGAAGGGGCCATGTCCGTCAGACTCCATGTGGCGTTGACGAAGACCTGGCTTCCGTACGACGACAGGTCGCATGTGCCTCCGTCGTAGATGGCGAACCTGTCGTCGGCTACGGAGGCCCGGGCCTTGAAGGTGACCTTTTCGAGACCGTAAGGCACCGATGCGCCCGTGTTCTCGATCTGCCCGTCCAGGGCAAGCGCCACGGTCTTGTTGGTCGTCTGCGCGGCGCTATTGGGCACGCGGTCGACGAGGATGCGCGAGCCGGTGCGCAGGAACCCGCCGCCGGTCATGACGGGTCTTGCGGAAAACAGATTGGAGGGCGTCTCGTTCTGGAAGTCCTCCCGCTTGTAGTCGCCGGGGGCGTATTCGTCCAGGTTCCAGCTGTTCGTGACGCACACGGCGCCAGACTGTGCCGAGGGGAGGTTGCCGTCGAAGTCCTCCGCGAAGAGGAGCGTTGGAAGTCCGTCGAGGGAATACTCGTAGTGGTCGGGCGAGGCGGTCCACTTGTCGAAGTCCTGGTAGACTGCCTTCTTGACAATGTAGTCGTAGCGCGGCCCGTCGACCTTGTCGTTGGAATGGAAGCGGTACATGTAATACCCGACGTAGTTGTCCTCGTTGCGGACGACAAGAGTGTTCGTAACCGCAGTGCCGTGGCTCGACTCGAGGAAGCCCGCAACTGGTGGAGCGGAGGTTTTCCCCGGATTGTTCTCCCCCCAGACGACAGGGGTTGCCTCGTAGTCTGCCGCGTCATCCTCGTAGTAGCCGTAGCCAACAAATGTGGAGGAAATGGTCTGGAGGCCCCGGACGGGTATGACGGTCTGCCACTGCTCGTCGCCGACGAGCGTCATATCGGCGACTGAGGCCTCTGCGGGCGAGGCGTCAAGGGCCACGCGTGCATAGCGGCTGCGATAGGGGCGGACCTCGAAGCGCGCGCCGGCAACGGGACGATTGTGCGTGTCGGTTCCCGCGTCCCAGTAGGCGGGGCTGACCGATTCCGAACCCCCGGTGAGCGGGTTGACGCCATAGTTGTAGCCGTCATAGTCGACCTGGTAGTAGTACCAGACGTAGCCGACGCGCTGCGCCGGAATCACGCCCTCGTACCAGTCGAGGCCGTTCTCGTCCTTTCCCTGGTAGGACATCTCGGCGGACGACCAGGCGGCAGCGTCCGCGACAGGCTGGTGCGTGTCGCGCGCCACGTACTGGTACTTCACGCTGACGTGGCGGTTGGTGGCGGGCGTCGTCTCGACGCAGTTCGTCACGGCGCAGCGCATGAGGATGTTCTGGCCGGCCGCGGGGTAGCCCGGGTTCCTCAGCTTCTCGACTATGCCCACGTCGGCCGCTGGCTTCGTGATGCAGATGTTGTCGACGGCGAGGCGGCCGGAGGTGATGTCCGCTGGATTGTAGATGTTGTAATCGCTGCGTACAATCCGAACGTAGGTGATCCCGTAGTCGTTCAGGACGACGTGGTTAATCCGTGAAAACACGTTGCCGTTCTCCGTTCCATATCCATAGACGGCCACGGTGCTCCAGTCGCTCTCAGCCGGCTCCCCGTCGGTGTAGGCCACCTGAAGCGTAAGTTCGCTCGTCCGCACCGTTGATCCAAGCAGGATCGAGCGAAAGTCGATTGTCCCGACGCCCCCCTCCAGCTTCGGCGATTGGATAAAGGGCATTTCAGAAAACGGAAGATTCTGGAAATACAACGTCGGATAAGTCATTCCAATGCTTTCGTCGATTGCGCCGCCCGTGTTGCGCTGCGTTGTGCCAAGCCCGACGCGATGGGCTTTCCATGTCCTGCCATTCGGCGCGTGGGCAACGTAGTTCGACACGCTCTGGCGCTGCCATCCGAACGGGGCGTTCGTGGCGTTATATTGTGCGCCGTCATGGCAGCGGTTGTAGTCCAGACCGATGTTGGGCGCGGGGGAGGCTGGCTCTTCCGAGACGGGGTCGTATGGGGGCGGCGTAGTCCCCGTCATCACGCCGACCTTGATGTTGTCGATCTCGCCACAGTGCCTGAAGTTCAAAGAGGAGAGAAGATTGCCGGGAGCGAGGCTTCTGTCCTCGACGGTCATGAACCAAGTCCCCGTTGCCGTGCCACCGAAGCGGGCGTCAAGGGCCGTGGGGGAGGAAAGGGGCGCGCCGTCATCGACACTGACCGAAAAGGCATTGTATTTGGCCCCTGGATTTAGCGGATCCTCAAGTTGCCTCATCTCGATTCGGAGCTTTGTATAACGCGATGCCGTATAATCATAGCACGATGCGTCGATAGGAGCGGAAGAGAAGACCTCGTTCGTATATGTTATGGCCCCATTCGCATCCATGACGCCGTGAAAGACAACGAGACTTGTCGTAGGAGGTTCAACCTCCTCATCCATGAAAGCGTAAATGACAAACAGTGGTGAGGTGGAGCAGTAGGGCATGTAGTATGTCCCTCGATAGTAATAAGAAAAGAGTTTGGTATTGCTGGCCGACTTGACGGAGCGATAGCCGCCATATCCGCCAACAATACCTGCATCAAGCGTGTCGCTCGCGATGAATTTGATTTCCGTCTCGATGTAGGCACAGCCGCCGTCGACGATGGCGGCGGTTATCTCGTTCGCCACGCTCTTTTGAAGCCTGTTCGTCAGCGTACCTGCGTCGGTATTGAGCTGTAGGGCCTGGCCGCCCGCCGCGTCCGTTCGCGCGATAATCTTGGACTCGTCGTCTTCGCCCCCTGCGAACCAACCGTAGGGGTAGCCGTCCGCCACTCCATTGTAGCTGTAGTCGTTCGGGTACCAGAAGCTGCGGCCCGAGTCCATGTCCCAGTACCAGTAGCCGCCCACCATGTTGTCGCCGACCGCGTAGGCGAAGTCATTGGAAACGCCGTTCGCAGCGGACTCAAAGGTAACACCGTACTTCAACACGTCTGCCGCCGACGCGGCACCCACGACGAGGCCGAGGAAAAGCGTCACGACACGTATCACGATTGCTCTGTGGTTGTTCATGCAGTTCTCCTTTTATGAAATATTATACATAACCGATTATGGCATCGCGTAAAAAATCGTCAGGGCAGTCTGTCACAGATTATGAAAAGTGTGACACGATGTCCCAGTCAACATTTTGCTAAATGCGTTGCACATCGTTGATGTGAAACGCATTGAGGTATTTTATCTAATTGGCACAGCGTTTGCTATACCAATGGGCAAAGGAGATTTCACCCATGGATATGAATAAACTTACACAGAAGGCACAGCAGTCGGTGCAGGCCGCCCGCGAGGTGTCCGTCAGGTTCGGGCACCAGGAGGTAGACGTAGAGCATCTGCTTCTCGCGTTGCTCCTGCAGGAGGACGGCCTCGTGCCGCAGATATTGAAAAAGGCCGGCGCGGCCACGGCCGATGTCCAGGCGCGTGTCGAGCAGGAACTCGCCTCGCGTCCGCATGTCTCCGGCGACACGGAGATGGGCAAGATCTACGTCACCCAGGCCTTCAGCGAACTGATGGTCCGCGCGGAGGACCACGCCAAGAGGCTGACGGACGAGTATGTCTCCGTCGAGCACTTCCTGCTCGCGATGACGGACCACGCCGCCTCACGGACAAAGGCCTATCAGATTCTCAAGGACGCCGGCATCACGACATCCGGCGTCATGGCGACGCTCAAGGAGGTGCGCGGCAACCAGCGCATTACCACGGACAACCCCGAGGAGAAGTACGAGGCGCTCAAGAAGTACGGCTCCGACCTCGTCGAGATGGCGCGCGCGGGCAAGCTTGACCCCGTCATCGGACGTGACGCCGAAATTCGCCACGTCATCCGCATCCTTTCCCGCAAGACGAAGAACAATCCCGTCCTCATCGGCGAACCCGGCGTCGGCAAAACGGCCATCGTCGAGGGGCTCGCCCAGCGAATCCTGCGCGGCGACGTTCCCGAAGGACTCAAGAACCGCACGATCTTCTCGCTCGACATGACGGCCCTCATGGCCGGCGCCAAGTACCGCGGCGAGTTCGAGGAGCGCCTGAAGGCCGTTCTCACGGAGATCAAAGCCGCCGACGGACGCATCATCCTCTTCATCGACGAAATCCACACCATCGTGGGCGCCGGCAAGACCGAGGGCTCCACGGACGCCGGCAACATGCTCAAGCCCATGCTGGCCCGCGGCGAACTGCACTGCATCGGTGCGACGACGCTTGACGAGTACCGCAAGTACGTCGAAAAGGACGCCGCCCTGGAGCGCCGATTCCAGCCCGTCATGGTCGACCCGCCGAACGTGGAGGACACCATCTCGATTCTCCGCGGCATCAAGGAGAGTTTCGAGAAGCACCACAACGTCCAGATCACGGACGGCGCCCTCGTTTCGGCCGCCACGATGTCCGACCGCTACGTCCAGGACCGCTTCCTGCCCGACAAGGCCATCGACCTGCTCGACGAGGCCTGCGCCTCGATCCGCACCGAGATGGACTCCATGCCCTCCGAGCTCGACGAGCTCACGCGGCGCGTCATGCGTCTCGAAATCGAGGAGACGGCCCTCAAGAAGGAGAAGGACAACGCCAGCCTGGCGCGCCTCGAGGAACTCCGCAAGGAGCTTGCCGAGGCGAAGTCCAAGGCCGACGCCATGAAGGCGCAGTGGATCAACGAGAAGGCCGTCCGTGACAGCACGAAGACCATCCGCGAGGACCTCGCCAAGGCCCGCAACGACTACGAGGCCGCCGAACGCGCCTACGACCACGAGCGCGCCGCGAAGCTGAAGTACGGCACGATCCCCGAACTCGAGCGCAAGCTGGCCGAAGCGCAGTCCAAGCTCGGCGACGGACACGGTTCCTCGCTGCTCAGCGAGAAGGTCACCGAGGAGGAGATCGCCGAGGTCGTCTCGCGCTGGGTCGGCGTGCCGGTGCAGCGCCTGATGGCCGGCGAGCGCGAGAAGCTCCTCAAACTGGGCGACGCCCTCAAGGTGCGCGTCATCGGACAGGATGAGGCCATCGACTCCGTCGCGGACGCCGTTCTGCGCGCCCGCGCCGGCATCCAGAACAGCCGCCGCCCGATCGGCGCCTTCCTCTTCCTTGGCCCGACAGGCGTCGGCAAGACGGAACTGGCGAAACGTCTCGCCGCGGAACTCTTCGACTCCGAGGACTGCATGGTCCGTCTCGACATGAGCGAGTACATGGAGAAGTACTCCGTCTCCCGCCTCGTCGGCGCGCCTCCCGGCTACGTCGGCTACGAGGAGGGCGGACAGCTCACCGAGGCCGTCCGTCGCAAACCCTACAGCGTCGTGCTGCTCGACGAGGTCGAGAAGGCGCATCCCGACGTCTTCAACGTCCTTCTGCAGGTGCTCGACGACGGCCGCCTGACGGATGGACACGGACGCACGGTCAACTTCAAGAACTGCATCCTCATCATGACGAGCAACCTCGGCAGCGAGTTCATCTCCCGCGCCATGGACGAGGGGTCCGACACCATCTCCGACGAGACGCGCGAGCAGGTCAAGGAACTTCTCAAGCGGACCTTCCGCCCCGAGTTCCTCAACCGACTTGACGAGACGATCCTCTTCCGTCCTCTGGGGCAGACGGCCATCGCCAAGATCGTCGAACTGCAGCTCAAGGAGCTCGCCTCGCGGCTCGAGGCACAGGAACTCAAACTCGACGTCTCGCCCGAGGCCGTCGCGGCGCTGGCCAAGGCCGGGTTCGACCCGGTCTACGGCGCGCGTCCGATCCGCCGGACGATCCAGCGCGAGCTGGAGACGCCGATTGCCCGCCGCATCATCGCCGGCGACTATCCGCCCGGCGCGACCGTGCGCGTCACGGCCGACGGCGATGCCATCGCCATCGGCTAAGGGCGGCGCACAATATTTCTTGGAACCGCGCGTTAATGTTGGTATAATTCTTAAACCACGAAAGGAGTTCATACATCATGAAGTATTCAGCATCTTTGTTTGTTTTGGCCCTTGCGGCTGTCGCCACCACGGTTTCCACCGGGTGCGTAGAGTCCCAGAGCGGCAATGTCTTCTCGCGTGACGAGGCGCGTCAGGCGGCCGAAGTCTATGAAGGGACGGTCGTTGACGTCCGCGAAGGGAAAATCGAGGGCAGTCAGTCCGGCATCGGCGCCATCGGCGGCGGCGCCATGGGCGGCGCCGTAGGCAACACGATCGGCGGAGGCAGCGGCAACGTGGTCGCCACGGTCGGAGGCGCGCTTGCAGGCGCTCTCATCGGCAATGCTGTTGAAAAGGGCGTGACGGGATCGAAGGCCGTGCAGGTCACTGTCAAGCTTGACACCGGCAAGGAAATCCAGGTCGTGCAGGGCACCGACATTCCGTTCGCCGTCGGGCAGCGCGTTCGCGTAATCTACAGTCCGGGTGGACATTCCCGCGTCCAGCCGCTCTAATCTGACACGTCAAAAGGCCCATGGGAGCACACGCCCATGGGCCTTGATTCTTTTAAGCCCCGCCGCGGAGAAGAGGAATATGAAACAGTGGATTGCAATACTTGACTACGGCTCCCAGTACACGCAGCTGATCGCCAGGCGCATTCGCGAGATGGAGGTCTATTCGGAGATCATCCGATGCGACACCACGGCCGAGACCCTGCGCCAGAACCCGCCTGCGGGGATAATCCTTTCCGGCGGGCCTTGCAGCGTCTTCGAGGAGGGCGCCCCGACAGTCGACCCCGCGGTCTTCGACCTCGGCGTCCCCGTCCTCGGCATCTGCTACGGCATGCAGCTCATGTCGATGAAGCTCGGCGGCAAGGTCTCCCCCGGCATCGAGCGCGAATACGGCAAGATGCCGATAGAGGTCATGGCCGGAAATCCGCTTTTCAACGGCCTGCCCGCCACGCTCACCGTCTGGATGAGCCACGGCGACAGGGTCGATGCCATCCCCGCGGACTTCGAGCGCGGCGCGCTCTCCGCCACGTGCCCCTTTGCGGCTATGTTCAACAACGACCGCCGCCTCTACGGCCTCCAGTTCCACCCCGAGGTCGTCCACACCCAGTACGGCACCGAAATCCTCTCCAACTTCGTCTTCGGGATCTGCGGCTGCGTCCGCGACTGGAAGCTCACGACATGGGTCGAGGACGCCGTCTCGCGCATGAAACGCGAAATCGGCGACGACGAGGTCGTCCTCGGCCTCTCCGGCGGTGTCGACTCCTCCGTCGCGGCCGTCCTGCTCCACAGGGCCATTGGCCGCCGCCTCCACTGCATCTTCGTCGACAACGGCCTTCTGCGCTACAACGAGGCGGAGGAGGTCGAGACGATGTTCCGCAAGAACCTCGGCCTCGACCTCACCGTCGTCCGCGCGGCGGACCGCTTCTACGCCGCGCTCAAGGGGCTCGACGACCCCGAGGCCAAGCGCAAGACGATCGGCCGCGTCTTCATCGACGTCTTCGCCGAGGAGGCGAGGCGCTTCCGCAGCTGCCGCTACCTGGGGCAGGGAACCATCTACCCCGACGTCATCGAGAGCCGCTCGCCGCGCAAGGGGCCCTCGCAGACGATCAAGAGCCACCACAACGTCGGCGGACTCCCGCCCGATCTCAAGTTCGAACTCGTCGAGCCGCTCAAGGAACTCTTCAAGGACGAGGTCCGGGCCGTCGGGCGCGTCCTCGGCCTCGCGGACGAACTTCTCGACCGCCAGCCCTTCCCAGGCCCCGGCCTCGGCGTCCGCGTACTAGGCGAGGTGACCGAAGAGAAGGTGCGCCTCCTGCAGCAGGCCGACCTGCGCGTGCAGGAGGAGATACGCAAGCTCCCCGACTACAGAACCATTTGGCAGACGTTCGCCGTTCTGCTGCCGGTGAAGAGCGTGGGCGTGATGGGCGACCAGCGCACCTACGAATACACGTGCGCCATCCGCAGCGTCAACTCGGTCGACGCGATGACGGCCGACTGGACGCGCATACCGTACGACGTGCTGGCGCGCATGTCGAACCGCATCATCAACGAGGTCCGCGGTATCAACCGCGTCGTCTACGACATTTCCTCAAAGCCCCCCGCCACAATAGAGTGGGAGTAGCGGATTTGACGGCAGGCGGCGAATTGCGGTACAATTATATGCTTCATTTTGGACGCGTCCGCCATGTCGAAAAAGCCGTTAAACGAAATCGCCGCAGAATTGAACGCCCGTCTCTCCGAGAACGGGTGCGCCGTCATGTCCATGCTTTCAGCCAAGGGGGCCAGGGCCTTCTTCCCGTCCCGCGGCATCCTCGGCCAGAGCGCCGAGGCCAAGGGCACGGAAATCAACGCGACGATCGGCACGGCCAAGGAGGATGACGGCTCGCCGCTCTGCCTCGAATGCATCGAGGAGATGCTCAACGCGCCGGCCGACGCCTTTCTGTACGCCCCAAGTCCGGGCGTGGCCGATCTGAGGCGGGCATGGCGCGAAGGCCAGATCCGCAAGAATCCGGGACTGAACGGCAAGCGCTTCAGCCTCCCAGTCGTCACCCACGCGCTGACACACGCGCTTTACCTCGCCGGACAGCTCTTCCTCGACAAGGGCGACAAGCTCATCCTCCCCGATTTGTACTGGGACAACTACGAGCTTCTCTTCGCCGAGGGCTGCGGCGCCGTATTCACGCCTTTCAAGACCTTCGCCGGCCAGAAGTACAACGTCCCGGCCCTTCGACGCAAGCTGCTGGCGGCAGGCGAAAAGAAGGTGCTTTTGCTCAACTTCCCGAACAACCCGACGGGCTACACCGTCACGACGGACGAGGCCTACGCGATTCGCGACGCCGTCCGCGACGCGGCCGAGGCGGGCAAGAAGGTCGTCGTCTTCATCGACGACGCCTATTTCGGCCTTGTCTACGAGGAGGGAGTCTTCCCCGAATCCGTCTTCTCGCTTCTCGCGAACCTCCATGAGAACGTCATGGCCGTCAAGATGGACGGCGCGACAAAGGAAGACTATGTCTGGGGGGTTCGCGTCGGCTTCATCACCTTCGGCATGAAGGGACTCTCCGACAGCCAGTACAGCGCCCTTGAGGCCAAGGCCGCAGGCCTGGTGCGCGCCACGATATCCAGCGCCAGCAACATCGGGCAGCGCATGCTGCTCCAGGCATACGGCATGGACTGCTATCCGGCGCAGAAGGCGGAGAAGTTCGCCACGCTGAAGAACCGCTACGCGATCATCCGCAAAATCTTCGCGGACCATCCCGAATACCGCGCCTCCTTCACGCCGATGCCGTTCAACTCGGGCTACTTCATGTGCGTCAAGCCGAACGGCGTCGACGCCGAGTCGCTCCGCCGCCACCTCCTAAAGCACCACCGCACGGGGACGATCATGCTTTCGGGCCTTCTCCGCCTCGCTTTCTCCAGCGTCCCCGCGGACAAGCTTGAAAAACTATTCGCCAACATAGACGCCGCAGTGCGCGAACTGAAGGGAGCCGACAAGTGAACCTCGCTGTCCCTGGCGAAAACGCCACCTTCACCTTTCCCGGCACCGAGCCGATTTCCTTCCCGATTCTCAAGGGGACGGAAGGCGAGATGGCCATAGACGCCACGAACTTCCGCAAGCGGACGGGGCTCGTCGCCCTCGACTACGGCTACAACAACACAGCGTCCTGCGAGAGCGCCATCACCTTCCTTGACGGCGAGAAGGGCATCCTGCGCTACCGCGGCTACCCGGTCGAGGAGCTGGCCGAGCGCTCGCGCTTCATCGAGGTCGCGTACCTGCTCGTCAACGGCCACATGCCGAACCCCAAGGAGCGCGAGAACTGGTCGGAGCTGCTCAACCGCCACTCGCTCCTCCACGAGGACATGCGCCACTTCTTCTCGCACTTCCCCGACGGCGCGCACCCGATGGCAATGCTCTCGGCGATGGTCGTCTCGCTCTCGACCTTCTACCCCGAGCTTTCGCAGAACCAGAACCACGTCGGCGACGAAGCCATCGACATCGCTGCGGCCCGCCTGCTCTCAAAACTGCGCACCATCGCGGCCTTCTCCTACAAGAAATCGATCGGCGAGCCGGTGGTCTACCCGCGCCATGACCTGCGCTACGTGGCGAACTTCCTGAACATGATGTTCAGCTCCCCGGTGCACCCGTACGTGATCCGGCCCGAGGTCGTGAAGGCAATCAACGTGCTCCTCATCGTCCACGCCGACCACGAGCAGAATTGCTCCACCTCGGCGGTACGGCTTGTCGGCTCGGCGCGCGTCAACCTCTACGCCGCAGTCGCGGCCGGCATCTGCGCCCTCTGGGGGCCGCTCCACGGCGGCGCGAACCAGATGGTCATGGAAATGGCCGAGGAAATGCTCGCGCAGGGCGTGTCGCCGAAGGAAAAGCTCGAGCGCGTGAAGGCCTCGCATGGGACGGAGCTTCTTTACGGCTTCGGACACCGCGTCTACAAGACCTACGATCCGCGCGCGAAAATCGTCAGGAGGGCCTGCGATGACCTCTTCCGGGCACTCGAGGTTCACGACCCGATTCTCGACACGCTCCGCGAACTTGAGGAACGCGCCTTGAACGACGACTACTTCGTCGAGCGCCACCTCTACCCGAACGTCGACTTCTACAGCGGCCTCATCTACCGTGCCATTGGCATTCCGAAGGAGATGTTCACCGTGATGTTCGCCCTGGGGCGTCTTCCTGGCTGGATTGCCCACTGGAAGGAGGCGCTGGAAGACCCGCGCTTCAAGCTCCAGCGGCCGCGCCAGCTCTA
>JAEEGI010012878.1_pt1 | contig 17820 bp, 6 predicted proteins | sample 8958751 | NCBI WGS metagenome assembly JAEEGI01 (sample SAMN16246545, study PRJNA631951) | gut metagenome | biome: gut microbiome; feature: rumen; material: KS-attached | host: Bos | place: Iran: Karaj | collected 2018-10 | reverse complement strand
CATCATGATGTATGACGAGGAAGGCGAGTTGCAGACGATTTACGGCGGCCCCGTGGCCCCGATGCAAGGCTTCTTCGTGCACGTGACAGAGACGACCACGGTCTACTTCAGTGGCACGGGCCTTCATGAGGACGACTACGTCGACCTCGGTCTGCCGAGCGGCCTGCTTTGGGCCACCTGCAACGTGGGCGCCAATGCTCCCGAAGAATACGGCGACTATTTCGCCTGGGGCGAGACCACGCCGAAGGACACCTACAACTGGAGCACTTACCAGTATTGCATGGGCAGCAGCTCCACGCTGACCAAGTACTGCAACAACTCCAGCTACGGCTACGAGGGCTTCACCGATGACCTGACCACCCTCTTGCCCGAGGACGATGCTGCCACGGCCAACTGGGGCAGCGGCTGGCGCATTCCCACCAAAGCGGAATGGCAGGAACTCTACAACAACACGACCGTTACCTGGACACAGCAGAACGGTGTGAACGGCAGACTCTTCACCGCGAGCAACGGCAACAGTCTCTTCCTGCCCGCTGCTGGCTACCGTTGGAGCGGTGAGCTCAACAGCGCAGGCGGCTACGGCGGCTACTGGTCGAGTTCGCTCGACACGGACTACCCGATCTACGCGTTGGACTTCTACTTCGGTTCGGACTACGCCTACGTGGGCGACGGCGGCCGCTACTACGGTCAGTCTGTACGCGCAGTCCGCGAGAACTAACCTTTGTTCCGATACGGGCAAGATGGGCCAGGGGCGGGAAAGCCGCTGGGCGGGGCGCACGCGGGAGTGCGCACGGAGGCCCCGCCTGGCAGACCTTTCGCGGCAGCTTCGTGCCGGAGGCACGGTATTCTATTTACCCCATACAGCTCTGCTGTGTGGGGTTTACCACACTGTAGACTAGGCAGGGCGTGCTGGAGGCACGCTACAGATGTGTGTGTGGTGGCGTGCCTCCGGCACGCATGCCACTATGACTGGTGTGTCGAGCCCCACACTATGGTGTGTGGGGTAAATAGGAGGTCGTGTCTTCGACACGGGGTGGTCATGCACAAGGCATGACCAAGCAAATCGAAGATTCGACGGAGTCAATCTATGGCTGCATTATTCCTTCAAGCTCTGCCGAGCATACGGCACCAAATCCTGGCTCGCAAATTCCCCTTTCAAAAACTTGAAATACCCCGCCACGGCAACCATGGCGGCGTTGTCGGTGGAGTAGGAGAGACGCGGGATGAAGACCTTCCAGTGGTATTTTTCGCCCAAGGCGAGCATGGCATCATGCAAGCCGCTGTTGGCACTCACGCCGCCGGCGATGGCCACCGTCTTGATGCCCGTCTGCTTGCTGGCCTTCACCAACTTGTTCATCAGGATGTCGATGATGGTCTTCTGCACCGAGGCGCAGAGGTCGGCCTTGTTTTCCTCGATGAAGTTGGGGTTAAGTTTCAAGTTGTCGCGAACGGTGTATAAGATGCTGGTCTTCAGTCCGCTGAAGCTGTAGTCCAAGTCGGGGATTTGTGGCTTGGCGAAGGTGAAGGCGTTGGGGTTGCCTATCTTGGCCAGCTTGTCGATGACGGGACCGCCAGGGTAGGGCAGACCGAGGATTTTGGCGGTCTTGTCGAAGGCTTCGCCCGCCGCGTCGTCGATGGTCTTGCCGATGACTTCCATGTCGAAATAGTCCTTCACCACCACGATTTGGGTGTGGCCGCCCGAGACGGTGAGACACAGGAACGGGAAGTCGGGCACCTCGGTATGGGTCTCATCGGTGGCGAAATGCACCAAAATATGCGCGTTCATGTGGTCGATTTCCACCATGGGGATGTTCAAGGTCTGCGCGAAAGCCTTTGCAAATGAGGTGCCTACGAGCAACGAGCCTAAAAGTCCAGGACCCCGTGTAAAAGCGATGGCGGATAACTGATTTTTTTCTATTTTTGCAGTCTTCAAGGCCGTGTCGATGACGGGGATGATGTTTTGTTGGTGGGCACGCGAAGCGAGTTCGGGGACCACACCGCCGTATTGCTCGTGAACCTTCTGGCTGGCAATGACGTTGGAGAGCACGCGGGTGCCTTGAAGCACTGCGGCAGAGGTGTCGTCGCATGATGATTCGATGCCTAAAATGTATTCGTTCATGGGTCTCAATTTGGAGGGTCAAAAGTATTAAAAAAAAGATTATCCATAGCATTTTGGTGTTTTTTGTGGTGGTGCTGGCCATCATCACAAGTGTTTTTGTTGCCATCCAAGACCCTATCATTCAGAAGTTTGCGGTGCGTTTTGCAGGCGGTTACCTTTCTGAAAAAACAGGTTCCGACATCAAGGTGGGGCGTTTGGCCGTCACGCCTGATTTCCGCATCTATATCGATGATGTCGTTGTTAAAGACTTGAGAAAGAATGATTTGGCAAAGATAGAAAAGTTAAGGACCAAAATCGACATCGGCGACTTGTTGGAAGGGAAAATCCATCTGGATAACGTGGAATTGCGCAACACCGAGGCCAATTTGATACAATATGAGGGGGAAGACAAGTTCAATTTCGCTTTCCTTGCCGAGGTGTTCAAGAGCGACAAGGAGAAGCCGGAAACAGCGCCCATGCCCATCATTGTAGACAAGATTTCGCTGAAGCATGTGGATTTCGTCTATTGGAACCAAAACATAGACCATCCTGAAAAAATCGAGCAAAACCTGATGGATTATTCCCACATCGACCTTGACGACATCAACCTTGAGGCTACTAAATTCTACATGCTGGGCGATTCCATCCATGCCAATATCGCCTCCCTTTCAGCCAAAGAACTGAGCGGATTGGAACTGAAACACTTCAGCTCGGAGACGGTCGTTTGCTCAAAAGGCATCTATCTTGACGGAATGAAGATGGAGACCAACAACAGCCTGTTTGACATGGACCTTCACATGTTATACGACGACTTCACGGCTTTCCAGGACTTTGTCAACAAGGTCGAGTTTGATGCCACGATTCGTCCCACCGACATCATGCTTTCCGACATTGGCGTCTTCACATCAGTGATGTACAAAATGCCTGACCGAGTTAAGTTCGAAGGTCTTTTCACGGGTCCTATCGAGCATTTCAGCGTGGATGATTTTATCGCGGAATTCGGAAAGTCGACCAAGATCCAAGGAAGCCTGAGCATGCATCCTTTGGATTTCGAGGACGGAGAGCATACGATGAACATCAAGAACATGCACTTCACCTATGACGATTTGGTGAACTTCTACATCCCCTCGTCAACCAAGACCATCCCGTTGCCCGAGTCGTTGCGTGTCATGAACAAAGGTAGGGTCTCGCTCAAATTCAAAGGCTCCTACAACAATTTCCATTCTGAAATCATGCTGAACTCTGGGGCGGGAAAGATTGATGCCAACATTGCACGGTCGAACAGCAGCAAGAGTGACAATGTGTTTTCGGGCTATGTCATCGGCGATGGAATGAATGTGGGTTCTTTCATTAACAATTCCAAGTTGCTTGGCATGCTGGACTTGAATGCTGATTTTTCCATGAAATTCCCGAAGAAAGGCAAACCCGAACTGGATGTGAAAGGCAATGTACACAATGCCGAGATTTTGGGTTGTAAGATTGCAGAGGTCAATTTGGATGGATCCATGAAAGAGAACCGTTTCAAAGGCAAGATTAAGGTGGATGACGACGATTTGTTTCTCGATTTCAATGGTTTAGTCGATTTTGAAAACAAGAAATTCCCCAAATCCGACTTCAATGCGGTCATCAGAAACGCCAACCTGAACGCATTGCACATTCTCAAAGAAGACTCTATTTCTGAAATCAGCACCAATGTCTATGTCAACATGACCGGATTCGACCTTGACGACCTTGAAGGCGAGGTCCGTCTTGACAGCACGCTCTATCGTGACAGCCGCGGGGACTATTACATGAAAGACTTTTATGCATCACTCGTCAATGACAACTTGATGCAGCGCCGTATCAATATCAACTGCGACTTCCTTGATTTCGAGATGGCGGGACAGATTAATTTTGCAAGCCTGATGATGACGTTCAATGAATATGCCGATTCTTTTGTCCATTTCCCGATTTGGGAAGACAAACGAGAGGCATTCGAGAAGTACAGGCAGAACCACGATGTGGACCAAGACTTTATCGTACAACTCACCTTGAAAGACACGAAAACGATTAGCCGGTTGCTGATGCCTTCGGTGAACATCGCCAAAAACACCACTTTAAACGGTACCTTCACATCGAGAACCAATACGCTTAACATGACGTTGCGCTCGAAGAATGTGCAGGTCGGGCAACTGAATTTCAACGACATTGAACTGAGGAATTTCAACTTTGCGAATTCTGCGTTCTCATCGCTGAAATTAGAGGAAATCAAATATAAAAACATTTCAGAGTCCGACACGTTGGAACTGGGATTGGAGAACGTCGCCATAAACACACGAATGACAGACGATACTATTTTTGCCCGTATCACATGGGATGATGATGAGGAAGGAAACCATAACACTGGAAACATTTCAACCTATTTCCATCCGCATGTGAATGGAAGCATATATTCCATCACGCAAGCAGATATTCTTGTCAATGACTCGCTGTGGAATGTCTCATCCAACAATTTCATTGACATGAATGGTAATCGCGTGAGCATATCCAATTTGATGTTCGGCCATCATAATCAGTCTATTCGTGTTGACGGCTATGTGCCTATGAACGAAGGAGACACCCTTTCTCTCCAACTGCGCCGCTTCGATATTTCCAATTTGGATTTCCTATTCAATGGCTTTGATATTGACGGCTTTGTTTCGGGCGATGCTTTGGTCAGCAGCTTGAAAACCAATCCGATGGTCTTTGCCAACCTCAATGTGGAAAAGCTAAAGGTGGATGGCGAGGATGTGGGTGAGGCCATCATTGAAAGCTCATGGAATAATGAGAAGAAGTCCGTCGACATGCAGGTGAATATCACTGACCAAGAGAAACGGATGCTGAATGCATACGGCTCCTATTACACCACGAGGAAAGAAGACAACCTTGATTTTACTGTCGCCTTGGATTCATTGCGTTTGGTCACTTTCAGCCCCTTGCTGACGGGCATTGTTTCGCGTTTGCAAGGCTATGCCGATGGCATTGCCAGAATCACGGGATCGCTGCAACAACCCGATATCAAAGGTAGTGTCATACTGGTTGATGCCGGCTGTCATATTGATTACCTGAACACCTTCTATACCTTAAGCCCAACCATATTGATCGACAACAATTCCATCTCTTTCAAGAATTTGATATTGACCGACACGTTGAACAACACCGCCATCGTTGAAGGCCAAATCAACCATAATCGCTTTAAGGACTTTAATCTGGACTTAAAACTACATCCCAGAGACTTTTTGGCTTTGGCCACCACAAGCAAGGAAAACGATACGTTCTACGGCACGGCCATTGCCAACGGTTTAATCACCGTGAAAGGGCCTTTCAACGACATCCATCTCGATATCAAGGCTGTCACAAGAAAAGGGACATCGCTGACCATTCCGCTTAACAGGGCTTCAACAGTGAAGGAAAATGATTTCATTGTTTTCATCAATCCTTCAGAAGAAGAGGTGGAAGAAGAAATCCCAGTTGAATCCAATGAAAAGAAGGATAGCAATTTTGCCCTCGACCTCGACGTGACCGCCACCAATGATGCCACGCTAAAGATCATACTCCCCGCCAGCTTGGGCACCATCGAGGCCGCAGGTAGCGGTAACGTGAAACTGGGTACGGCGACCAAGGAAGAGCTGACCATGTTCGGGAAATACACCATAGAATTTGGGCGTTTTGCCTTGAATTTCAAGGACGTGGTCAACCGAAACTTCAACTTGATGCCGGGAGGCACTATTTCGTGGACGGGTAGCCCAACCGACGGCCGCATCAACGCGACTGGTGTCTATACCATCAAAGGCTCTTTGGCGGACTTGGGCGCTCAGGTTGATACCACCATGTCGGTGAACACCAATGTCAATGTCGAATGCCTCATACACCTGAAGGACGCACTGCTCAATCCAACCATTTCCTTTGGGATGCGCCTGCCAAATGCTTCCGAAGACATCACCCGTACAGTTTTTTCACTGATAGATACCACAAATCAGGCGGTGATGACCCAACAGGTTTTGTCGTTGTTGGTGTTGAACAAGTTTGCTTATGCAGGCAACTCATCACTTGGTGGCCAGACCATTGACATTAGTGGCCTGTTCTCAACACATATGCAAGTCGACATTACCAACAAACTCAATTTGGGAGTCAGTTATCATTCAGGAACAGTTGAATCCTACGATGAATATCAAGTGGCATTGCGGACCCAGCTTTTTAAAGACCGTTTGACCATCGAGACTAACTTGGGCGTGATGACGAGCAATAGCGGTAGCACCGCCTCGAACATCGTTGGCGAGTTCGATATGTATTACAAACTGAGCGAGGATGGGCGATTGCAGGGACATTTCTATAACCATTCCAACTACAACAGCAATTTCAATAGCTTCGCCATCGACCGACGTGCCCCTTATACACAAGGTTTAGGTCTTTCCTACAGTAGGACATTCGACAAGTTCAGTGATTTGCTGAAACGGAAAAGCAAGACCAGTTCCAACCAACCGCTCATTGTACCCAAGAAGAAGGAAAACGAGACCGACAATCATGGAAAATGACGCCAAATTCAAAGTCTTTCAGGCCTCAGCTGGTGCTGGCAAGACCTTTACGCTCATTAAGGAATACTTGAAGCTTTGCCTTGCAAACGAAGGTACGGTGGCCAATTTCAGGAACATCCTCGCCATCACTTTCACCAATGCCGCCGCCAACGAGATGAAGGCCAAAATCGTGAACACGCTTCAGGAAATCATCGACAGCAAGGAACTTGATCCGAAATCGATGGAGGCGAAATTGGTTGAGGAATTGGGCATCACCGATGCTGAACTGAAACGTAATGCACAAAACTTGATGACCCACATCATGCATGACTACAGCAGTTTCTGTGTGAGCACCATCGACGCTTTCGTGCAGAAGCTATCACGAAGCTTCGCCCATGACTTGGGTTTGCCCAACCAATATACAGTTAGCATCGACACAGACGAGGTGGCGGCGACGATTACCGAGAACTTGGGCCTGAGAATCACCGACAAGGATGACTACCTTACCCGTCTTCTGGTGGACTTCAGCAACAACCAGTTCGACAACGAACGCTCCACAGCCATCGAGATGCAACTTGCCGACTTCATCACCAAATTGATGACCGAAAAGGCCTACCAAAAAGACGAGAACAACAATATCAAAAACCCTGTCCAATACAGGCAAACGCTTGAATTCCTGAACGGTAGAATCCATGGTTTTGAACAAGGACTGAAGCCTCTGCTTGAGGATTTTGAAACCGTCGAACAGCGGTATGGACTCAGTGACAAGCTGTATTCCTACGGGAAAAACGGTTTCATTTCATACATCAGGAAACTTAAAAATAAGGTGTATGAGCAACCCAGTTCCCGCTTCAAAACAGTGATTGAAATGCGCAGTTGCTTCTCTAAAGAGGCTGAAAAACAGTTGGGTAAGGCGAAGGTCGAAGAGCTAAACTCGGCTTTGCTGCCTGTGTTGGAGAAACTGGATGCTTTTGTTAAGTTGGAATTGGGTAAGTTTTTGTTTTATAGGACCCAACGCGATTTGTTGTATCTTTATGCCTTACGCACCCAAATCCGGATGGAGTTTGAGCAACTGGCCAACGAGGACGAAGTGGTTCATATTTCGGAGTTCAACAAGTTGCTCAACTCGGTGATGGGCGATTTCTCGGTTCCATTTGTGTATGAGCGCATTGGCGAGTATTTCCGTCATGTCTTTGTGGATGAGTTCCAAGACACTTCTGTGCTGCAATGGCAGAACCTTTTGCCGTTGATTGACAACGGCTTGTCGTCGGGCAATATGAGTATGGTCGTTGGTGATGGTAAGCAATCCATCTATCGTTTTCGCAGTGGCGAGGTGGAGCAGATTGTGAATCTGCCCGAAATTTACGCAATGCCCAAAGACGAACGCGAACCTGCATTCCGGCAGTTTGAACAGAACCTGAAGGACAATTACGCTTTCAAAAACTTGGACACCAATTACCGCTCGTTTGCGAATGTGGTCGATTTTAACAATGCCTTCTTTGAAGCGGCATATCATTACCTGTCGCCAGAAACGCAGAAAGTGTATGTGGCGGAAAAACCTGGTAGCGACGAAGGGGTTAGCATCTTCCAGAAAAAAGCCAAAAGCGACGAAGGCTTGGCACAGGTTGAACTCTACGATGCTGAAAACCAACCTGATTATTGCTTTGAAAGGGTGGAGGCCATCATCCGGAATCTTACCGAAAACCACGGTTACCGATACGCTGATATCACCCTGCTCACTCGAAAGTCAGATTATGGTTCTGAGATAGCCAATTATCTGAATGATAGGAGAATACCTGTAATATCACAAGTTTCGATTTTGCTGAAGTCCTCCGATAAGGTGCAACTCATGGTGAATACCTTACGTTACTTGATTTATGGTGACAACGAAACCAATGTCGCTAATGTGCTATACTATTGGAAGCTAACGCAAGAACCTGATTTCGAGGGTGATATTAGCCATGTGTTCAATAATGTGAAAGCGATTGCGAAAGGTGACAAGGCGATTGAAACAGAAATGGGCATAGGTGAGGCGGGTCTGCTTCAAGGTGCACTTTCCAGGGCGACTTGTCTCTATGATCTTTGTGCCAACTTGTTGCGTATCTTCCATTTCGACACCATCCGTGATGCATTTTTGAACTATTTTATGGAGGAGGTCTTCAAATGGCAATCGGGACCGAAGGAGGGCATCGTTGAGTTCCTATCATTTTGGGACAAGAAACAGGATGTGCTGGCTGTGAAATCGGTGAGCGGCAATGCGGTGAATATCATGACGATACATAAGTCAAAAGGGCTGGAATTCCCCGTGGTCATCTATCCCGATGCCATCATCGACTTGGACGAAAAGTTGAATGCCAGCAAGGCCGCTGAGGAATGGCTGCGTCCTGAGGACTTGGGCTTCGACCCGATACCCAATCTTGAGAAGGTGCTTTTCAAGTTGGACAAGAACGCAGAGAATATGGGTGATGTGGCTCTGCAAAAGGTAGAAAAAGAGAAGGAAAGCAACCGTTTGGACAACCTCAACCTGCTGTATGTCGCATTCACTCGTGCCGTGCAGCGGCTGTATATCATCGCCAAGCAGGGCAAGGCGAAACAAGTGAATATCATCCGCGACTTTTTGGTTGATAAGGAAGACCATCGCGTCGCTGATGATAAGGTGTTGGTATATCGTTTCGGAGACCCTGGTTTCAGGAATCCAAAGGAGAAAACCGATGAAGACAAGGTGGAAACCATGACAGATTCAGTGGCTTCGGATTGGCTTCGCAAAATCAAGGTTGATCCTAATCCAACGCTGTTATGGCAGTCAAAAGATGATGCCATGCAGCCGCGAGAATGGGGCGAACTGGTGCATCAGATTTTGGCGAAGATTCGTGGTATCGAGGAGGCAGACACGGTTTTGTTGCCTTATCTGCATGATGGCGTCATAGACTTGGAGACGGCTGGTGCATTGAAGGACAAGTTCCTGCAAATGGCCCAACATCCGTTGATTAGTGGTGCTTTCAGCAGTGAGGCTAAGGTGAAGACGGAATGCGAGATATATTATCCTGCGATAAAAAAGGTCATCCGCCTTGACCGTTATGCCGAGCTTCCCGATGTCATCTATCTCATTGATTATAAGACGGGCAAAAAAGATCCAGAGCACCATACCCAAGTTCAGTACTATGCCAATGCCGTGAAAGAATTGTCCGGTAAGGAGATTCGGGCTTATCTGGTGTATTTGTCGGAGGATGCTATTGAAGTGGAGCCTTTGATTGTCAATGCACTATAACAAGTTTCTCGTAATATAGATTCTTCAGCTGTTTCACCTGGACAATGTAGATTCCCTCAGCGAAATGGCTAACATCCAACTCAACAGCTTCTCGATGCGCATCGACATGAACAATGTGTTCGCCAAATAGGTTGAACACATCCAGCTCATCGAAAAAAGGAAGGTTGATGAATACTTTGTCATGGGCTGGATTGGGGAACAAAACTATTTTTTCAATTTCATTTTTTACCTGCACGGTGATATAATGCGTTTTGCTGCACCCATTTTGATAAAAACCTTCTACAGAGTAAATTACATCCTCTTTTGGGAAAACAAGGATGCTTTCCGTTGTGTCGCCCGTCGACCAAAGATAGGAATCGGCGCCTGTAGCTGAAAGAAACACAGGTTCACCAAAATCAACGATAGTGTCGCCGCTACATTGTAGGCTGGGTACTGGATTGACTGCCAGGTCGAGAACATAGGGCTGGCAATCGATTGTGGTCTGATAATGCCCTGCGTATTGGAGCTTTTGGCCGTGGAAGTTGTAGGTTTCGCCTTCGCAAATCGTCTTCTCCGTATAGTCGATTGGCAATAAGGGGCCGACAGTCAGGTTAAGCTGGTGGAGTTGGCAATCGAAAATGGTGGAGTAAGTTCCTGTTTCCTTCAGAGGCATACCAAAGAAGTTATAGGTCTCTCCTTCACAAATCTCTGCTTCCTCTTCAAAGGAGGTCAAAGGATGCACAGTGAGGTCGAGTTTGTAGGTAATGCAATCTATTGTGGTGGTGTATTGTCCCGATGTGTTGATAAGGGTGTCGATAAAGTCATACATTTCACTCTCACAGATTTCTTCTGTGTAGAAAACTGTGGGAGGTGGATCTTTCATTTGGATAACTGCAAGGCTGTCGTAAGTGTAGCCAGGATACAAAAATGTATATAACCCAGGTGCGGAAAGCAGCGAGTCTTGATAATAATAAGGATCATGTTCGCAATAGTATGCATTGATGAATTTGACCGCAGTGTTCGATTCGTAAGCACCAAGATCGACTTTGTCATGCTGGCATCGTGGATTTCCGTCCAGATCGGCCACAGATTGGCCAGCGATGTCTACTCCTCTGTTTATGCAAAGGCTGTTGGATTGAAGCCGCCAGTCGCCTCCTTGTCCGCCAATGCCCGCAGCTACATTGGGGTTCTGGAACCTGACGTAAAATTTAGGTGACTCGCCGTCATTGTCGACATCAGCATTGAAATTGTAGCCTGATTCCGAGAGGTCCTCTTCAACCGCACAATGAGTATAGGTGCACAACGGTTCTATTTGGGCGTTCTCGCCCGCACAGACATTACCCCAGATGATGCAGTTTCGAATCTCGTTAGGTGGCGACGTAGGTGGGGAATATATTCCTCCATAGTCGATTTGTGCTTCGTTTTTGACAATGGTGCAATTATATAGATTGGCGCCATTTTTCAAATAGCAACCTCCTCCTTTTTCAGCTGTGTTGTTGTTGATCAAGCAACTCCAAAATGTAGTTCCTTCCTTGACGGTGGCGATGCCTCCTCCGTTTTTGGCCGTATTGTTGCTGAAGGTACAATTGAAAAACTTGCTAGGGATATCATAGGAGTTGTTATAAATGCCGCCACCGTTCATGTGAGCAATGTTGTTGATAAACTGGCAACGAAGGCATCGGGTGTTTCCATAATCAAAGAGGGCTCCGCCAAAATGATTCGCTTCATTGCCGAAAAACTCGCAGTCCTGGATGACAACACTTCCCGAGTTGGGTGATTGTTGAAAAATGCCACCGCCATTCGTCGTGGAATAATTTGAAAGGAACTTGCAATTCTTGATGAGGGTTTGGCATTTCACAAGAACACTCCCTTTTAAAGCATTGCAGTTTTGGATGGTGAAACCGTCAATGATGATGGAATTGGGCGCAGAATGCATGTTGAAAATGCCATGAGAGTGGTTGCCTTCCAAAATGCAGGGATGGGCTTCAAAATCCCTTAAGGAAAGGTCGTAGTCGTATGGTTCATCGCCTTTAAAACCTCCATAAAGCTGACAATCTCCGAAGAAATTGTAAGCATATCCATCTAGAGGCTCATCGATGTAAGTGCCTTCTTTGACCCAGATAGTGGCATTGTTTGCGTGCGATTTGTAAATGGCTGCCTGAAAATCGCTCGTTGCGTTTTCCCAGGAAGAACCATTGCCACGGCCATCTGGAGCCACATAGATAATGCCATGGCTGTCGCTTTGTATGGGTAAGGTGGCTATCGGAAAGATGTTATGAATACAAGATTGATGCGTTGAGAAATCGTATGGGTTCTCGAGGGTGTAATAGCCATCGGCAACGCCGTCCCAACCGAAATTGAAATGGAACAGGCCATTGTTGTCGTATCCGTCGCAAACGAATGCATGAGCACCTAAGTCTGATTTGCCTGTGTAATAAACAGGATGTTGGTTTTCAATGTTTTGTCTTATCAACGCTGTCCATTCTTCATCTGAGATAGAACTTCTGTTCGAAAGGATGGAACAAGGGTAATAAAAATGAAAGTGGAAAGCATTATTGGCGGCAACGTTACTTGAAATGCTTGAATGTGTTCCATAAATCATCTGCACACTGATGCCGCAATGCGAAATCAGTTTTGCAACGGCATAATTACTTTGGCACACTGTGTCGACCATATCCTCCCATTTATAGGTGGTATTACCGAAATCAGCCGATAGGGTGCCATAAGGAGGACAAGAATAGGTCATTGAGCCGATTCCAGTTACGGGTTGCTTGTAATAATACATGATTTGAGCCATGGCAATGGCAACGCAGCCTGCTTCAACATGATGACACGGACCCAATTCATCTTCTGGACACAATGCGTTATGAAAACACCCCTGCCCCCAAACGGAGGTCAACAACGGCCCGACGGAACGTTGTTGCTTTGCAGGTCTCTTGATTTTGTCAGGATGTTGGAGGAGATAATCGGTCTGCTCGTTGTAGAGGCCAATCCAATAGGCGATGTGGTAGGGAAGTTCGTCCGACGCAGGCATGGAAGAGGTGAAAGAGTAGGCCAAAACCTCATTCAAGGCAGAAACGATGACAAAACCCTTCGGCTCAATGGCGAACACAAACAGATTCGTTTGCCCTGTTTCCGCGCTTTTGATTTCTTCGCTTAGCGTTAGCGTTTTTTTGGCTTGTGTTCCTTGTTGCGACACGAGCTTTTCGGCAGCCGAATAAGCTTCCGCATATCCAATCCTCACTTGTGCTTGGAGTTGGGCGACGAATATTAATAAGGCTATGACGAGAAGCTTTTTCATGGTTGAGTTTCATGGCTGCAAAGTGCAAAAATAGAAAAAAATGGAATCCGATGGAAAAAATTCCGTTTTATTTTGGTTATTCTATTATTCAAGCAGAATATACCACGAAGCTTTCAATACTTTATAGCTGAAACCAAATATTCTTTCCTGACGCACCAAAGTGTGGCTTGGATGCTTCGGTTTTTCATTGGTCGTGGTGCGTAGTATTCTATAATGATTCCGCTACTTTTTTGATGCGTTCTGATAAGTCGAGCAAACCGTTCTTGAAGTTTATCAGCTCTTCATCGGTCATGGGTGAGGTTGCTTCACCAAATCGGTCAAAACCATCGATTTTTTCATATAACCAAGTTCCTTTCTTACCCATGTAGTGATTAGAAAAGTCTCTCCACGAAACGGAGATCAAAATATCTTGTAGTTTCTGACGCAATGTGCTTGGATGCTCGTTTAGGAGAGCTAAATACTTGTCTGTTGTAATTCTTTTCTTTTCCATTCGTACAGCTTTTTTGAATTGTGCCCGCAAAAATACAAGCAAGCTGTTTCAAATCGTGGTACAGGCAGGAGAAATTATCGTTTCTCGGTGAGATTTTTGTACATCTTGAACAATTCCGCCACGATTTGGCTTTCTGTCATATTATGGTCGAAGCCGTAAGCATCCATCACAGCGCGGTCATTGGCTTGATGGGCTTTGCGGAGGTCGGCGGGCATGAAGGTCTCGTCATACAAGTCTGCCAAGGTGCTGTCGGGATACTTTGCCCTTGCATCAAGGATGGCTTTGGCAGTCTGCTCGATTAGGAGCCGACGCTTCCAAGCGTCGGAACCATCATTTTCGCGACGCTTGGAAGCGTCGACTCCTGGCCAAGGAAAGTTGTTGTAAACGATGTTCACTGAATAGCGATAACGACTTTCGAGCCTTCCACATACTACGCGCATCCAAGCGTTATGAACTATACTGGTGAGGATGCCAAATTCATATAGCGTGGCATTTGGAATAATGAGTACGAGATTGCTTGCAATTGTTTCACTAGGTAAAAAGCCGATAGGAACGTACCGCCGTTTTTCTGAAGAGACACTTGGAACCAACAAATAATTCCCGCTTTCTGGTTGGCGGATTTCGCCAAAAAGGTGTGGCGTGTAGGCAAGTCGTTTTGTTGCTTCACGCTTACTCTCCATTCTTAGTTTCCTAACGGCTTCAACACGGGAAGCGACCAAAGGCATGTGTCTCAATTCGGCAGGTGAGGCCTCAACGAGCCATAGACAATAGCGTTTCTTTCCGTTGATGAACTCTTCAGCTCCAAGAAATTCGCGGACATATTTCTTTGCTGCAGGCTCTTTCTTGATGAAGTCCTCGTATTCTTCTGCCTTGATAATCAGGTTTCCGCCATCGTTTGGCATATTGCCGAAAACCATTTCTGACACATCGCACAAAGGTGTTTTCCTGCTTTCGATGAACACATTGGTAGCATTCAAAAGGTAGGCATTGATGTTTTCTGAATTTATTACGTTTCCGTTATCTTCAAAAATCAACTTTTCTTTTGGGCTGTTGTGGATGCTTGAAAATCCAATGATTACGCAATGTACATGCGCCTTTTGTTCCGACTCACTATCCCAACGGAAGGTGCGGTAGGCGAAATTGATTTGGATGTCGTTGCCAAGCAATGGTTTCCAAAGGTTGGCAACTTGCTCGCCTTGTGTGATACTGTTGGTGGAAACCAATGCGACCTTCGTTTTAGGTGAGTTGTGAAGCAAATCGGCTGCTTTCTTGTACCAGCCACTCACATAGTCTAGATTGCCGATGTTTTTCCAATTGTTGCCAAAAACATTCAGTAGATCGTCTTTTTGAGCCGCTGACATCATTCTTGCACCCACAAATGGAGGGTTGCCCATGATGTAATTGTATTGGATCCGACGCTTCTGAGCGTCAGAACCATCGACTTCAAAATGCTTTTCTATGTCAGGAAGGACATTTTCGCGATGCTCGGAAGCGTCTGGTTTTTCGTCATTGCGACGCTCGGAAGCGTCGCCGCCTAAGGTGTAGCAGTCGGGTAGGAGATTGCATGGGTTTTGGTTGATGTATTGGACGTATTTTTCATAATTGTTTGCATCACGAACCATTCTGTCAAACACGTTCCTTTGCCACACTTCGCCTGAACGACCTAAAAGTTTGTTGATTGCATTGGCAGTGAATTGCTTGACACTGCCAATAGATTTCATTACTGTGTCATCACCTAAAGGAGTAATTAATAGGTGGACATGGTTTGGCATGATGACAAAATGGTGGAGTATATAACGTTTGCCATGATAAAACAGAAGAGCATCGACAACTATCTTCCTTATGTCTTCGCTTTGCAATATACATTCGCCATAACCTTGGTCGAGCCATTTGTCAACCTTTCTGCGGATAATATGGTCGTATTCTTCTTGTGTTGCTTGGCTCCATGGCTCAGGATGCGACCTCAGCCATTCTTCTTTGAAGTTGGATAACTCGGCAAGTTTAACCTGTGGTAAAGAATCGGTGAGGCGGAAAGTGACGAATTGAACTTTGTTGTCTTGATGCCAATGAGGTAGTGTTGAACCTGTAATGTTAATATATTTGTCGCGCTCCATGAATTGTAAGGAGCCGACGCTTCCAGCGTTGGAAAGGAACTGACGCTTCCAAGCGTCAGTGTTGTCATTATCGCGACACTTGGAAGCGTCTACATCTGATGAAGTGTCGTTATCGCGACGCTTGGAAGCGTCGACTCCTAACCAGTCCATCCGCAAAGCATTGCCCTCACGAATGTTAGCATAGCTTTTCAGCGGCAAGAAGTCAATGTCATGCTGGATGATACGCTCGGTCTCGGCAAGCATCTGTGCTTCCGAAATCCATAAGGCAGTGGTGGCCACGGTGACGGCGAAATCGTTGATTTCGATGCCGTAAAACTGATGGATACTCACCTTGACGGGATTCTTGAATTCACCCATCATCATTTGGCCGTGGTAGCGCTCACGGATGGCTTGGTTTTCAAGTCTACGCAGGCTTAAGTAAGTCTCTGTGAGGAAATTACCACTTCCGCAGGCAGGATCAAGAAAGGTAAGCGAGGCAAGTTTGTCTTGGTATTCATCAAGCTTGCGTTGGCGTTGCTTTTCCACTTTTTCCGCCAAAATCTCATCGAGTTCTTGACGCAAGTCGTTGAGGAACAAAGGGTCTATAACTTTATGGATGTTCTCGATAGAGGTATAATGCATTCCTCCACTGCGTCGCGTTTCGGGATTCAAGGTGCTTTCAAACACAGCACCGAAAATGGTGGGGGAGATGTCGCTCCAATCGAAATCCAAAGACGCGTTTTGCAAAAGAGTTTGTTTCACTTCCTCGGTGAACTGAGGTATCTCGATTTCTTCCTCAAATAGTCCTCCATTGGTGTAAGGGAATGCCTTTAAGTCATCTTTCAGATAGCGGCTACGCTTTTCCAAGGGCGTGTTGAGCACTACGAAAAGGTCTCGCAAGGCTTGGCGCAAATCATTGGCGTTGTATCCCGCGAGGAAATCATGGAATTGGTCGTGACGGAAGATATGCGCGTCCTCGGCATAAAGGCAAAACACAATGCGAACACAAAGGATATTGAGCCAACGTAAGGTCTCATCGGTGTTGTCACCATATTGTTTCAGCAGTGTGTCATAAATTCTGCCAACGATTTCGCCAGCCTGCATTGAGACGCGCATCTCCTTGGTGATGTGCTCGCTTTTGGCATCGACGAGAAACTGCAAGCGGTAATACTCTTTCCCTAAATCTTTCAGCAAGATGCTTTCAGGCTCACCGTTTGGGAACTCCATGTCGTAAACCAAAAACTCGGCAAAGTTGCAAGTGACAACCCAGCGAGGATGTTGGGATAAAGGCATGTTTACTATGTATTTCTTTGCCTGCTGGTAAGGAGTCAGCTTGCCGCCTTCACTTTGAGGGACAGGCGCACGCAAATCCTTGCCCAAGGATTTCTGCTCAATCAGGACTCTGGTCGAGGGGATGTGACCGTCGATGAAGTTGGTGGAATCAACCATACTTTCCACCCGCTCTTCGTATCGGATGAACTCGCTTGGGTTTTCAAGGCCGTAGACTTCGGTCAGCAGTTCGGTCCAAAACAGTTGCGATTCGCCTCTCTCATAGCCCTTGCCTTTCCATCGCTCGGCGAATTTTGCAGCGGCGGCAGATTGTAGTTTCTCGTTGTGCATGATGGCGCTCCAGTTTATGCCGCAAAAATAATGAAATATGTGTCATTTTGCAACATAACCAATAAAAAAGAGCCTCCGTTTCCGAAGGCTCTAATTCAGCATTCATAATTCAGCATTCAGCATTCTTACTTAGCTCTCTCTTCCTCAATAGCGGCTTGAGCGGCAGCCAGACGTGCGACGGGCACGCGGAACGGCGAGCAGCTCACGTAGTTCAAACCTGCCTTGTAGAAGAAGTGCACCGAAGCGGGGTCACCACCGTGTTCACCGCAGACGCCGCACTTCAGGTTGGCGCGCTGGCTACGGCCACGCTGCACACCCAACTTGACGAGTTGGCCAACGCCTTCTTGGTCGAGGGTGTTGAACGGGTCGGCAGGGATGATCTTCTCTTCGATGTAGTCCTTCACGATGGCGTTGACGTCGTCGCGGCTGAAGCCGAAGG
>JAEEGI010012877.1_pt1 | contig 17821 bp, 16 predicted proteins | sample 8958751 | NCBI WGS metagenome assembly JAEEGI01 (sample SAMN16246545, study PRJNA631951) | gut metagenome | biome: gut microbiome; feature: rumen; material: KS-attached | host: Bos | place: Iran: Karaj | collected 2018-10 | reverse complement strand
GGCGTGGGCGAGCTGATCGTGGGCTCCTTCACCAAGGCTGACTGCCCCGAGCTCTGGAGCCGCAGGTCGATCCTCCAGCTCATCATCGCCGGTATCTTCTTCGGCTTCGGCGTGCAGATGTGCGGCGGGCCCAAGACCAAGATCGCCCCGCTGCTGGAGGAAATCACCAACGCCCTCCTGAAGGTCATCAAGCTCATCACCTTCTACGCTCCCATCGGCTTCTTCGGCTTCTTCGCCGACCTGGTCGCCACCCACGGCGCCGACTTCATGGGCCAGTACGGCAAGGCCGTCGGCATCTACTACATCGTGGCCTTCGCCTACATGTTCCTGATCTTCCCGCTCTACGCCCGCTTCGGCGGCGGCAAGGGCGCCGTCAAGGTCATGTTCCAGCACCTGTTCCGCCCGGCGGCCGTGGCCTTCGGCACCTGCTCCAGCGTGGCCACCATCCCCACCAACATGGAGGTCTCCGCGGACACCGGCATCTCCAAGGACGTCACCGACATCGTGCTGCCCATGGGCGCCACCATGAACATGGACGGCTCCGGCATGAGCGCCATCATCAAGGTCGCCTTCCTCTTCCCCGTGTTCGGCATGAAGTTCGGCACCGGCGACGCGCTGCTGGCCATCGTGGTCGCCACCCTCTCCTCGGTCGCCATGTCCGGCATTCCCGGCGGCGGCGGCACCGGCGAGCTGGTGCTCTGCTCCCTGTTCTTCCCGCCCGAGCTGATGCCCATCGCCTTCCCCATGGCCCTGGCCATCGGCGACCTCGTCGATCCCCCCGCCACCATGGTCAACGCCGCCGGCGACTATGTGGCCTCCTTCATCGTCTCCCGCTTCAACGACGGCAAGGACTGGCTGCAGAAGAAGCTGCGCGCGGACGCGAAAAAGCAATAATGCGCTATACCAAGATGCACGGTGCAGGCAACTCCTTCCTCATTCTTGAAGACCTGCACGGCGAACTCCAGGGCGAGCATCCACGCGATCTCGCCCTGCGGTTTTGCTCCCCCCTCACCGGCCCCGGTGCGGACGGCATGATCGTCCTCAGGCCGGATCCCGAGGCGGACTTCGCCATGGACTTTTACAATTCCGACGGCTCCACCGGCGAGATGTGCGGCAACGGCGCCCGCTGTGTGGCCCGCTACGGGCTGGAGCACGGGCTCTGCCGGGATCCGGCGCACATCCGCTTTCGGGCGGAGGCGGGGCTGATCCTGGCCCGGCGCATTGACCAGGAGCGCTATGAGGTTCGCCTGCCAGATCCCTCGGTGGTGGATCTGCTGCGCAGCACCGGAGAGGGCTTCTGCTCCTATGTGGAGCTGGGCGACCCGGGCCTGCCCCACGCAGTGGTGGAGCTGCCCGCCTCCGCCTTTGCGGATCTGGACGCCCTGCGCCGCCGGGGCCGCGCCCTGCGGCACAATCCGGCCTTCCCCAAGGGGGCCAACGTCAGCTTCGTCTGCCTCACCGGGGAGAGGAGCGTCCGGGCCCTCACCTATGAGCGGGGCGTGGAGGACTTCACCCTGGCCTGCGGCACCGGCTGCGGCGCCATCGCGGCAAGTCTGATCCTCCGGGGCCGCATTCCCGGGGATCGGGTGGAGATCCGCATGCCCGGCGGCACCCTCAGCGTCCGGCTCCGCCGGGAGGGCCGCTCCGTCCGGGATCTGCTGCTCACCGGCCCCACCGCCCTGGTGGAGGAGGGCGAGCTTCCCCCGCCCCCGGCGCTGACAGCATGAAAGATAAGAAAAACCAGGCTGTCTGCATTTGCAGACGACCTGGTTTTACTATTTGTATCAGTTCAAGGCGCCCAAATTGGATTGCTTATTGCCAAATAGCATGTGCATCCAGAAATGCGCAGTTTCTGCCCTTCTTCAAGGACAAGCACTACTTTTCCCCCTACGGGAGCATCATAAGTCGTAGATAGATATTTCGAATCATTAATATCCTGAACGAGAATACTATTGTTTTCTCCCCCTTCTTCATACATGTTTGATTCTGCGACAGTAAGGGTGTAAATGCCTGGCTTGACCTGTTGGCCAACAATGTATTCACTTCTACCAATGAGAGTGTCTTCAATTAAATGTAGTCTGTCAGCGAGTTCCGCATGGACGTCATCATTCAATTCAATGAGTTCTTCCAGGCTGAAAGCGGTTAGGTCTATTTTTTCATGGCTTCCAGACTGCGCATAAGCAATCGTGGAAAAGACACCCAGAACAAGGACAAGAGAGATCAGGATAGAATACATTTTTTTCATTGACACGCCTCCCATAGCGGTAGTTCTCAATTAATACAGTATCATCATGAAAAACGACTTTTCTTTTTCGCGATCATATACCAGACCGCACCAACAATAGTCAGACCAAAGCCAATCCAGTGGATCCACATGTTGTTGAGCATTAGGATGGGCAGCAACGCCAGGATTGTGAATATAATAGCTGTTTTCATTTTCTTGGTAAGAACAAACACCGCTGAAAGGATTGAGAAAACAAAGCCCGCAACCACTAAGCCGAAGACAATTTTATCCCCGGTTCCAGCCAGCATCTGCCTCGGGTTGTTTAGTGATTCCAAAATTATTTGAAAGACAGAAGTTTTTCTCGAGAGAAAACCATTAGAAAGGGTCAGATATTTGATGAAGCTTGCGGCAATGCCAATCACTGAGCCAATGATAGCGACAACAAACGGAATCTGAGGGTTTCGAGCAATACTTGTTTTCTTCTGATTTGTGTTTTCGTTCATGGGTGCTCCTCCTTTTATTTCGTTTTGCGAGTATGTGCTAACAAGAATTATATCACTTCACGCACATAATAGCAAGTATTTCTCAATTTTGTTTATGCAGTCAGCACGTTCTCTCTACTGAATCATAAGAGGTGATTTCAGTGATAGGAGAACGACTGGCCGAGGTGCGGAAGGATCACGGGGACACGCAGCAAAAGCTTGCGGGCAAACTGAACGTGACAAAATATACAGTTTCCAGCTGGGAGCAGGAGAAGAGCGAGCCGAACCACGAGACGCTTGTGCGGATCTGCCGCATGTACGGGGTTGCCTCCGATTATCTCCTGGGGCTCTCCAACATCGACCCCGCCTATGTCCGAAACCGGGCCGACAGGCTCAGCGAGGACGATCTGGCCTTTTTGAAGGATATGGAAGACTTTCTGAAATGGCGGCGGAGAAAAATCAAAGAAACTTGAGCGGAAAACTGCTATTGTTTCCGTATAAACGGCAAAACACCTGCCGGAGAGACGCAGCTTCTCTCCGGCAGGTGTTTGTATACGCACTTTTTCGGGCCGCCGAGGGCGTCGGCCCCTACAATCAGCCCGTGATGAAGCCGCCGCCCAGGAGGCGGTCGCCGGCGTAGAGGACGGCGCTCTGGCCCGGGGCGGGGGCGCGGACCGGCGTGTCGCAGAGGATGCGCACCCGCTCGCCCTCCACCGTGACGGTGCAGGGCGGCTCCTCCCACTTGGTGTGCCGCACCCGAACCGTGGCCCGGAGGGGCTCCTGCGGCGGCTCGATGAGCCAGTTGAAGTCCCGGGCGAAAAGCTCCGTCCGAAACAGCTCCTCCCACAGGGCCAGCTCCACGGTGTTGCTTGCTCCGTCGATGCGGGAGACATAGAGCTTGCGGCCATCAAAGAGCCCCGGGCGGCGCTGGCCCACCGTCCAGCGATAGACGCCCTCGTGCCGCCCGATAACCTGGCCGTGGAACACAAAGTCCCCCGGGCCGGGCAGAGCCGTGCGCTCCGCGAGCCAGCGGATATAGTTCTTGTCCGGGATGAAGCAGATCTCCATGCTGTCGGGCTTGTGCGCCGCGGGCAGGCTCCATTCCGCCGCCAGGGCGCGGGTCCGGGTCTTCTCCAGCTCCCCCAGGGGCATAATCAGCCGAGACGCCTGCTCTCGCGTAAGGCGGCAGAGCATGTAACTCTGGTCGTTAGCGGGCCGGCCCTTGTAGATCCCGCCGCCCTCGGCCCGGGCGTAATGCCCGGTGGCGACGGCCTCCGCGCCGACGCGATCCGCTTCCTCCAGCAGCCGCCGGAACTTTACCGCGGGGTTGCAGAGGATGCAGGGGTTGGGCGTCTCGCCCCGGAGGTAGCTCTCGGCGAAGGGGCGGCAGACCTTGTCCTCCAGCTCCGCCTTCACATCCAGAACCGTCAGGGGCACGCCCATGCGCGCCGCGGCCTCCTCCGCCTCCCGGCGGGCGGCGGCGTCGGCGTTATCCATGTAGAGGCCGAAGACCTCATGGCCCGCCCGCTGCAGCAGCACGGCGGACACGGCGGAGTCCACCCCGCCGGAAAAGCCGAGGACGATCTTCATGCGCGAGCTTCACCTGCCTTAAGTAAAAAATGAATCCTGAAATCTGTTTCGCTTACTACGAACTACGAACTACGAACTAAAAACTGTTCACTGTTCACTGTTCATTGACATATAGACCATCAACACCGACAGATCCGCCGGGGAGACCCCGGAGATCCGCCCCGCCTGGCCGAAATTGGCCGGGCGGATCCTCTGCAGCTTCTCCCGGGCCTCCAGGCGCAGGCCGGGGATGGCGGCATAGTCCAGATCGGCAGGCAGAGGCCGCGCCTCCAGGCGCTGAAACTCCTCCACCTGCTTGAGCTGCCGCTTGATGTAGCCATCGTATTTCAGCCGGATCTCCGCCTGCTGCCAGACCGGCCGGGGCAGCACGGGCCGGTTCGGGTCGAAGGGCGCCAGATCCCCGTAGCCGAGCTGGGGGCGGCGCAGCAGCTCCGCCAAGGAGGCCCCCGCTGTCACCGGCGCGGTGCCCTTTTCCACCAGCAGGGCGTTCAGTTCCTCGGAGGGGGGGAGATGGGTCCGCTCCAGGCGGGCGAGCTCCCCGTCCACCGCGGCGTATTTTTCCAGCACGGCCCGGTACCGCTCCTCGCTGACCAGGCCCAGCTCCCGGCCGATGGCGCTGAGGCGCTCGTCGGCGTTGTCCTGCCGGTGGAGCAGGCGGTACTCGCTGCGGCTGGTCATCATCCGGTAGGGCTCGTTGGTGCCCTTGGTCACCAGATCGTCGATGAGGGTGCCGATGTAGCCGTCGCTGCGCCGGAGGATGAAGGGGCTCTGCCCTTTGAGCTTCCGGGCGGCGTTGACACCGGCCGCGAAGCCCTGCACCGCCGCCTCCTCATAGCCGGAGGAGCCGTTGAACTGCCCGGCGCCGTAGAGCCCGGCGATCTTCTTGCACTCCAGGGTGGGCAGGAGCTCCGTGGGGTCGATGCAGTCGTACTCAATGGCGTAGGCGCAGCGGGTCATCTCCGCGTGCTCCAGGCCGGGGATGGTGTGCAGCATCTGCAGCTGCACCTCCTCCGGCATGGAGGAGGACAGGCCCTGGATATAGAGCTCCTCCGTCTCCAGGCCCATGGGCTCGATGAAGAGCTGGTGCCGGGTCTTGTCGGGGAAGCTGACGATCTTGGTCTCGATGCTGGGGCAGTAGCGGGGCCCCACGCCCTCGATCTCGCCGGAGTAGAGGGGGCTGCGATCCAGCGCGGCCCGGATGATTTCGTGGGTGCGCTCGTTGGTATAGGTCAGGTAGCAGACCGCCCGGTTCTCCGGCGGTGTTTCGGTCTCAAAGGAGAAGGGCTCCGGCTCCGCGTCCCCGGTTTGGAGCTCCATCTTGGAGAAATCCACCGTCCGGGCGTTGACCCGGGGCGGGGTGCCGGTCTTGAAGCGGCGCATGGACAGGCCCAGCTCCCGCAGCTGCTCCGCCAGGGGCAGGGCCGCGGCCAAACCGTCCGGGCCCTCCCGGCGCAGGGCCTCTCCCACGATGGTGCGCCCGTCCAGATAGGTGCCGGTGGCCAGGATCACCGCCCGGCAGGCCCAGACCGCGCCGGTGTGGGCGGTGACGCTGACCACGTGCCCCTCCTCCACGCCGATGGCGACGATCTCGGCCTGGCGGACATGCAGGTGCTCCTGCCGCTCCAGGGTCTGCTTCATCACCGCCTGGTAGCGCCGCCGATCCGCCTGGGCCCGCAGGGAGTGCACCGCCGGGCCCTTGCCCAGGTTCAGCATCCGGTACTGGATGCAGGCCTTGTCCGCCGCCCGGGCCATCTCGCCGCCCAGGGCGTCCAGCTCCCGAACCAGGTGGCCCTTGCCGGTGCCGCCGATGGCCGGGTTGCAGGGCATGTTGCCCACGCTGTCCAGATTCACGGTGAAGCACAGGGTCTCCAGCCCCAGACGCGCCGCGGCCAGGGCCGCCTCGATGCCCGCGTGGCCCGCGCCGATCACCGCAATATCACATTGTCCCGCGAAAAAGGTCTTCATCGTCATTTTGCCGGTCTCCTCACGCTCTTTGTCCTGATTATACCAGACCCGCCGCAAATTACAACGCGGCCGCAGAAGTTTTTTCCCGGATCGAGAAAAACGCATACTTTTTTCTTGACCCGCGCTGTTACTTGGTCTATAATTTATATGGTGTATTTTATCGTTTTTTCTGCGACCCGTGCGCAAGATATAGGAAGGAGGCTGCAGCATGCGGCATTTGATGAAACGTATGCTGGCTGCAACGCTGGCTCTGTGTCTCTGCCTGATCCTTTTCCAGGCGCTGCCCGTCGGCGCAGCGGCAGAGACCGAAGTGAAGAAGGTCTTGATCCAGACCGGTCAGGGCGGCACCACGCCCGTCGTCTGGATGGAGGTGCAGTATCTGCCCACCAAAACCAGCACCACCGGCGTCACGATCGACTACGCCATCTGGTTTGACAGCGGCGGGAACGCCGTCACCACCCGGTTTGAACAGGGCGTCTACCATCTGGAGGTTCACATGTCCACCCAGAGCGGCTATGTCTTCGCAAGCAGCGTGGACGGCTTTATCAACGGGTCCGGCGCCACCGTCGTACGGGAGTCCGATACCTCCATTGTGGTGATCAGCCACGACTATACGCCTGAGATCTGGGCCGCCTCCCCCACCAAGCACCCCACCGCCGAGACGGTGGAGCCGGGCGGCTGGGCCTCGTTCGTCACCGCGGGCATTTACACCCAGGACTATGAATGGTGCCTGCTCTCTCCCGACCGGCAGCATCGCTTCACCCTGAAGGAGGCCAAGGAGGAGGCCACCGTGGTCAGCCGAGAGCCCAAAGTCCCCAGGGACTTTGCGGACATCACCTTCAGCGGCGAGCTTACCGACAAGCTGATCCTGCGCAACATTCCCGCGGACATGAACGGCTGGTATGTTTACTGCCGGCTCTACAGCGTGAACCGGCTCACCTGGACCAACACCGACGGCGCCCTGATCACCGTCAAACAGCCCGCCCCCACGCCAACGCCGGAGCCCTCCGCGACGCCCGCGCCGACTGCCGCGCCCAGCCCCTCGCCCACACCAACGACCGCGCCCAGTCCAACTGCCGCGCCCAGTCCAACTGCCGCGCCCAGTCCGACTGCCGAGCCCAGCCCGACTGCCGCGCCAAGCGCCACGCCCGATGGGGCAAATCTGAATCCCTCTGCCGCGCCCGATCCTGAGACCAGCGACGGCCCCAGCGAGAACGGCGCTCCCGCAGATCCGGCGGGCCGTCCGGACACCGAGCCGGAAGGCGGGCCATCTGAGGGGAAAACGCCCCCCAACGACAAGGCGTCTGCCGACAGCGCCGACACGGAACCCAAGGCCCCTGAGATCTTCTACGTCGATCAGCTGGAGACCTTCCGCTACTTCCTCTACGGGATCTTTGGCGCAACCGCTCTTGGTCTGCTCGTTCTGATCATTCACTCCATTGTGAAGAGAAGCCGCAGGAAGCAGTAACAGACACAACCGAATCAAAAAGGCTGCCCCGATCTCCCGTTGAGATCAGGGCGGCCTTTTTTGTATTACGATCGTTTTTTTACCTCATCCGCCAGCGCATGAGCACCGCAGAGACGTCTTCCGCACGGCTTTTTCCGTCTTACCGCTCCCGGGGCATCAGAGCTCGATCGCCGTCCGCGGGAGCTGGATGAGGCAGTTGATCTGCCGTTGTTCGCAGACCCGCGCCAGTTTGTAGAAGACCCGGTCGGTCCTCTCGATCAGCCCGGGCATTCCCCGGATCGGACGATCCAGGCGGGAGAAAAAGTTGTCCCAATGCAGCGGGATCACCAGCTGGGGAGAGACCTTCTGAACCGTCTCGGCAAAGAAACACTCCTCCGTCCGCGCATCCGCCTTCGCCAATCCCGCCACGCCCAAAAACAGCACATCCGCGCGGATCCCGTCCAGCTGGCCTTCTATGTAGTTGAAGCTCGGCCGGATCAGGATCCGCTTTCCCTGCGCCTCCACCAGAAAGTCGTAGGAGCCGCCCTCTTTATAGTCCCGAAGACGCGCCGGCTGCCGCAGGGGCCGGTCGATGGTTTGGCCCAGGTCGTTGTTCAGGATGGTAGGCTTTGAGTGCAGGGACGGGATCGTTGTGATTTGATAAGCGCCGATCGCAAAGCGCTCCCGCCCGGAAAACAAATGGAGCCGCTCCTCCGGCACACCGCCTCCGCGGGCGACATTCAGCGTCGAGCTCGTTCCGTAAATCTCCGCGCCGCAGCGCACGGCAAGATAAGGCGCGTCCATCACATGGTCATGGTGGGAGTGGGAGACCACGATCGCCCGCAGGCGGTCGATCCCGTGCAGACGGATCAGCTCCTCCGCCAAAACCCGGTCGGTTTCGCCCTTTCCGAAAATATAGCGCGGCAGCGAGGGTCTGGTCAGATGGGCGTCGAACAGGATCTGATCCTCGCCGTCGTCAAAAAGCAGCGTGGTAGTGCCGAAAAACGTGACTTTCATTTTCTTCCTCTCTCTTCAGGATCCCGGTTTCCCGCGATCTGCGATCATAATGATTATAAGACGGCGAAAAGCCAAAAAGCTTTTCGCCGCGCCATTTTGCGGTTAAAACAAGCGATTGATCTTTTCCCCATCCGAGGATCTTTCTGATACGCCGCCGGATCGCGCAAAAGGGAGCCTGCTTCGTCCGCAGACAAAGAAGGTTCCGGGACGGATAATCGCTTATATCAATCTGCTCGCTCCGGCCGTCTCCAGTCATGCAAGAAGAAGCTGACCGCCAGTAAATCGGCGCAGCCGCCGGGAGAGAGCCGGTGCCGGATGAAGAACGCGTCCAGCTCCCGGATCCGTTCCGCCGGCGGAAAGGTGTCCCGCCGCAGCTCCTGGCGAACCAGGGCGACAGCCTCGCCCGCCAGGGCCTGGCCGCCGCGCTTGATCATGTTGGTGTCCTCGCCCCGGGCGATCAGATACAGCAGGGCCACGGCGCTAGCGTCATTGCGGCTCAGCCCTTCGGCGAGGCAGGCCTCCAGCAGGGGCAGGCCGGCGTCCCGAACGGCGGGGAGCCCCGCCGCGGCCTCGCCGCGGATGCCCCGCAGACCGTATTGCAGATACAGCCGCTCCCCCGCCGTGCGGGGGCTCCCGGTAGCCTTTACCCGCGCCAGATCCTCCTCCGCGGCCTTGGCGCAGAGGGCGGCGCAGGTTGCGGCGATCCGCTCCGGATCCCGGCAGGGCTCCTCCGGCTGCCAGAGCCGTCCCACGGCGCCGCAGACCGTGCCCAGGGTGAAGATCGCGCCCTTGTGGGTGTTGACGCCCTCGGTGGCGGCGAGCATCTTCCTCTCCGCCTCCAGCCCCAGGGCCCGCATTTCGGCAAAGGCCTCCGCCGGGGGCAGCGCCGCCGTTTTCGCGCCGGTGAGGAAACAGTCTTTCCAATAGCCCCGCAGGGCCGCGGCGCTCGTCTCAAAGGTCTCCGGCGTCATGTCCCGGTGGGAGCCGTTGTTGTCCCGATCCACCAGGCCGGGCTTGGGCGTGGTGTTCAGCTCGTCCAGCAGCGCCTGGGTGGCAAGCGCGTCCACCCGATCGGCGTCGGCGGCCAGAAGCCCCTCCCGCAGCAGCCCGGTCACGGCGGCGCGCAGCTCCTCCAGGCTGTGGAGCCTGCGGGAGGCGCAGCCGCGCCCCGCCGCGCCGCAGACCAGGCAGCGGCGTTCCTCTCCCCGGGCAAGCTTCCGCCCGTCCGGGCCGATCACGTCCATATCGAACAGGCGGCCCATGGGGCTCTCGTCCTCGATGCGCAGGCAGAGCGCCTTGATCTGCTCCGCCGGGGCCTCAAGGGCGCAGAGGAGCTCGCAGCCCGTGACGGCGCGGTTCTCCTTCCGGGACAGGCGGGCGATCCCAGCCCTGTCCAGCGCCGCGTCCAGCAGACACAGGCCCTCGTCAAAGCCCCGGCGGATCAGGGGGCTGTCCTTCACCGGGCCGGGGATGTTCATGGTAAAGGAGAGCAGCGGCCGGCCGTGCAGCGCCAAAAGCCGCCGCTGCTCCTCCGCCCGGCGGTCCCGGGCGTCCAGCACTTCCTGGAGGGTGACTTCTCTCATCAGTAATGTCTCGCCTCGTCCATGGCGCGGATGGCCGCGATCACCGGGGCGGCCTCCTCGCTCTCAAAATACCGCAGGCTGCTCTCCGGCAGCATGAAGGCCGCCTTTTCGAGCTCCCCGTCGTGGATGGCCTGGCGCACGGAGCTGGCGCTGACGGTCTCGCCCTGGATCGCCAGCCGGGGGATCGGGCGGAAGGCCAGGCCCAGCTTCGGCAGCTCAGCCGCCATGGTCTCGTTGTAGAGGGCCGTGACGTGGCTGCTCTTCTCCTCCCCGGCGTAGCGGGCCGTAAGGCCCAGGGCCGCGGCGATCTTGCCGAAGACGGCCAGATCCAGCTTCGCGTGGGCCAGGATGGCCGCGTCCTCGTCCCGCAGGAAATAGCTGGGGAAGGTGGCGGAGGAGATGATGTAGGGCCCGGAATCGTGCAGGATCACGTTGGGAAGATCGGCCACGCCCTCCCGCACCAGCCGCTTGCGCACGGCGAAGGGGATGGGTCCCGCCTCCTCGCTCAGCAGGAAAAGGTGCAGCGCATCGTTCTCCGCTGCCGCATGCTCGATCAAGTGCCGATGGCCCAGGGTGAAGGGGTTGGCGTTCATCACCACGGCGGCGCTTTTGCCCTCCCGCCGGGTCTTTTCCAGCTTTTTCAGGTAGCGGGCAAAGCCGTCCCGCCGGTTTTCCATGAAAACCAGCTCCCCCTCCACCCGGGCGATCTCGTAAAAGCCCAGATCCCGGAAGATCCGGTCGTTCTTCGCCTTGGTGTAGAGGAAGACATGGCTGTTGCCCCGCTCCATCTGCTTTTCCAGCAGATGGCTCACCACCTGGTTCATCAGCCCCTCGCCCCGGTGGGCCGAGGACACGGCCAGACAGCGCAGGGTGTTCTTGAAGCTGCTGCCCGCGGCGATGAGCGCGCCGTCCTCGTCGAAGACGCCGCAGCTGTAGTCCAGATTTTTGTCCCGCCGGATGCCCTCCGCCCGCAGCAGCTCGTCCATCTGCGCCTGGGTGCGGAGATCCCGTGGGGAAATCTCTCCCAATGAAGCCATGTTTCACCTCCATGAAACAAGATCCCCCTGATAGCCGGAGATACCAGGGGGATCGTTTGATGTTTCCTTGTCTTAGGACTTCTCTTCCGCCTTACAGGGGCATGACGCCGATGATCACGGCGAAGAGCATGCAGAGGATGGAGAAGATCCACACATAGAAGAAGCTGTTCTTGATGTGGTCCTTGATGTCCACCTCCGCAAGGCCGGTGCCCAGCAGGGTGGCAGGCACCATGGGGCTGATGAAGGTGGCGCAGTTGCGGCAGACCACCATGGCCACGGCGATGGGCAGAGCCTCGACGCCGAAGGCCTGGCCGATGCCGATGATGACGGGCATGAGGCCGTAGAAGTAGGAGTCGGTATCGAAGGCCAGGGCCAGAGGCACAGACAGGAAGCCGATGACCAGAGGCAGATTCTGACCCAGGAAGGAGGGCAGCACACCGGAGACCAGACCGGCCAGGCAGCGCACCACGGAAGGCGTGGCGTCCGCGGCAAGCTCCATGGTCTTGGCGGAGATGACCTTGCCGTCGGCGCCGATGCTGGAGGTCAGCACGCCCATCAGGACGGCGGCGCCCATCAGGGTGGAGCACATCATGAGAGCGGGACCGGCGTGGAGGTTGATGATCTTCTTGTGCATCTTGGCGGTGAAGCCGTAGTTGACGAAGAGCGCGATGGCGCAGCCGACCATGAAGGGGAAGTAGGTGGGCAGATCAAAGCCGTCGCCCCAGATCAGCAGGAAGATGACGCCGATGGTCAGCAGCACGTTGAAGAGGAAGAGCTTGGGACGGGCCAGGTCGTTCTGGGCCTGCTCGGAGGCCTCCTCCAGATCCACGTTGCCCTCGATCTCGGCCAGCTTGCCGTTCAGGCCGGCGCCCCGCTTCTTCTCCTGCAGACCGGTGAGGAAGGCGTGAGCCAGGGCCAGGACGATACCGAAGATCTGGATGGGCAGGATGGTCTGCCAGAGACTGCCGGCCTCAATGCCGAGAACGGAGGCGGCGCGCATGGTGGGGCCGGCCCAGGGCATCAGGTTCAGAACGCCCATGGCCAGCACCGCGATGCGCAGCAGGGAGGTCTTGCGCATGTGCATGCGCTTGAAGACGGGCAGCATGGCGGGCACCACGATGCAGAAGGTGGAGGCGCCGCCGCCGTCCAGGTGACCGATCAGCGCGATGACGGCGGTCATCATGCAGACGCCGATGACGCTGTCGCCCACCAGCTTCATGAGCTTGTTGATGATGACGTCAAACATGCCGGCGTCGGTCATGATGCCGAAGTACAAAACGGAGAACACGAACAGGGCCGCGGTGGGGCCGGTGCTGGAGAAGCCGGACTTGATCATGGCGGAGAAGTTCTCGCCCTTGATCCAGCCGGCGCAGATCAGGATCAGAGCCAGGATCGTGGGCCACACGATGAATGCGATGGCGGGCTGGGTCTTGCTCTTGAACAGGGTCACGACAATGGCGACGATGGTCAATAAGCCGAGGATGCCGACGATCATCTGTGCGGTGGCGGCTTTCATCTCGGTGCCGAAAAAGGTGACGGTCTCCGCGCTGGCGGCTTTCGCAGACTGCTCCAGGGCGCCGGTTACCGCAGTCTTGACCGCGTCGGTAAGCGCTTCCGCCCCCTCGATGCCTTCGATATCCGGGCCCTGCGCGGCAAGGACCTGTTCGGCAAGGGCGTCGAGCACGGCCTGGTCATAGCTGGGATTCGTGTCGCTGGCGACTTTCTCAGACTCCTCCAGGGCGCCGGTTACCGCAGTCTTGACCGCGTCGGTGAGCGCTTCCGCCCCCTCAACGCCTTCGATATCCGGGCCTTGTGCGGACAGGACCTGTTTGGCAAGGGCGTCGAGCACATCCTGGTCAAAGTTGGGATTCGACTCCTCGTCACTGTCCTCAGCCTTGACTTCGGTAATGACGACTTTGGTGATCTTGCCGTTTTCAATGGTCAACTCAAGCTTCACCGGAACGGTCAAGTCATCGTTCACCGGCACGTCAGCCGTGTTGGAAAAGCTGCCGTCAGCAAACTTGATTTGGGTAATGGCGACTTTGGTGATCTTGCCGTCTTCAATGGTCAAGTTAACCTTCACCGGCACCTTTGCCTTGCCGATGCAGCTGCCGTCAGCAAGCTTGGCCTCGGTAATGAGGGCTTCGGCAATCTCGCCGTTTTCAATGGTCAAATCAAGCTTCACCGGCACCTCAGTCGTGCTGGTGTAGCTGCCGTCAGCGAGCTTGACTTCTTCCTCCGCCGGATCGGGGTTCTCCGCGTCTTCCGCATCGTCTGCAAACGCAACGCTCGAAAACAGGAACACCATGGTCAGCATTGCAAGAAGAAGGATGAGAAATCTTTTCTTTTTCATATCATGTCTCCTTTGGTGTTGAAGTAGGGGTACTGTGTCTGGTCAATCCTGATCCGGGCAGGGCTCAGCCCTCTTCCAGCGTATAGGGCTTGATCTTGCGCACCACGTCCAGGATGGTGCCGTCCCGGGCCTCCAGCACGGCCACGACCTTGTCCTCCCACTGCAGATCGTCCGGCCGGCCCACCAGAGAGTAGGCCTTTTCCTTCAGCTCTTCCACGGGGACATGCTTGATGCCGGCCTTGTCCAGGCACTCGATCAGGTCGGGGCGCAGGGGGTTCACGGCGATGCCGTAGTCCGTGACCAGCACGTCCACACAGTCGCCAGGGGTGGTGACGGTGACCACATGCTCGCAGACCGTGGCCATGCGGCCGCGGATCAGCGGGGTGACGATGATGCAGCACTTGGCGCCGGCCGCCGTGTCGGGGTGGCCGCCGGGGGCGCCGCGGAGCACGCCGTCGGAGCCGGTGAGGACGTTGACGTTGAAGCCGGTGTCGATCTCAAGGGCGGCCAGCACCACGAAGTCCAGCTTGTTGACGAAGGCGCCCTTGTTGGCGGGGTTGGCGTACTGGGAGGCGGACATCTCAAAGTGATTGGGGGTCTGGTTGATGGAGTTCACCGCGTCCAGGTCGAAGTCCTGCACGTCGATGACCTTGCCCACCTTGCCCTTCTTCAGCAGCTCCACCATCGGGCCGCAGATGCCGCCGATGGCCCAGCCCATCTTGATGTTCCGCTCGTCCATGTATTTTTCCAGGAACAGGTTTGCCGCCAGGGAGGGGCCGCCCACGCCGGTCTGGAAGGAGAAGCCCTCCTTGAAATAGGGCGTGGCGGCGATGACCTTCGCCACATCCTCGGCCATCATCAGATCCCGGGGGTTCTGGCTGATGCGGGCGGCGGCGGAGGCGATCTTCTTGGGGTTGCCGATGGAGTCCACCACCACCACCGCGTCCACGTCGATGGCCTCGACGGAGGCGGGCATGTTGGGGAAGTCCACCAGGCAGTCGGTGACCACGACCACGTGGTCGGCATATTTCGCGTCGGTCATGGCGTAGCCCATGGAGCCGCAGTTGGACTTGCCGCCGATGCCGCGGCAGTTGCCTACGCAGTCGCTGGTGGGCGCGGCAATAAAGGCGATGTCGATGTGCACCTCTCCGCCCTCGATGGCCCGGGGACGGCCGCCGTGGCTGCGGATGATGGCGGGCGTTCTCAGCTTGCCGGCGGAGACCACCTCGCCCATGCGGCCGCGGATGCCGCTGGTCTGAATGCCGACGACCTTGCCCTGCTCGATATAATCAGCGATGGGGTCGTGGGCGTTGCCCAGGGAGGAGGCGGCGATGGTCAGCTCGTCCAGGCCCAGCTCCTCGATGGCGGCCTTCATGACCATGTTGACCACATAGTCGCCGTCCCGGAGGTGGTGGTGGAAGGAGAAGGTCATGCCGCTTTTGGCGCCGCACTGTTTCAGCGCGTCGGCCAGGGACTCCACGATCTTGCTCTCCTGGGGCTTTTCATAGCGGCGGGTGCGGGGGGAAGCCTTTTGGATGTACTTGCCATCCATGTAGTTTTTGCCCTGATAGACCTCCTTGCCGTCTTTCAGCAGGAAGTCCGGGATCTCTCTGCCAACTGCGTTTTTCATACCAGATCTCCCTCCCAGAGCCCGCAGGCGCGGGCCAGCTTCAAGGTCCTCTCGGCGCCGGGGATAAAGGCGATGTCGATCATCTTGCCGTCCACGGTGAAGACGCCCACGCCCGCAGCGCTCTGCTCGCGATAGGCGCGCACGATCTTCTCCGCCTGGCGGATCTCCTTCTCCGTGGGGGCGAAGACCTGATGGACGAAGCGGATCTGCTTGGGGTTGATGAGGCTCTTGCCGTCAAAGCCCATGGCCTTGTTCTGGCGCACCTCGGCCTCGAAGCCCTCCTGGTCGTCCAGATTGGTGAACACGGTGTCAAAGCACTGGATGCCGGCGGCCCGGGCGGCGATCAGCATCTGGCCGCGAGCGACCAGCATGTCCACGCCGTCCCGCTGGGGGGTGGTCTGCATGCACTTGCGGAAGTCGCCGCCGGAGATGGCCACGCCGAACATGCGGGGAGAGGCGGCGCAGATCTCATAGGCGTTGAGGATGCCCTTGGGGCTTTCCAGCGCGGCCATGAGCAGGGTGCGGCCCTTCTCCACGCCGAATTCCTCCTCGGCGGCCTCCACGGCCTTTTCCACGGTCAGCACGTCCTGGGCGCTCTCGCACTTGGCGATGCGGATGCCGTCGGCCCCGCCCGCCACACAGACGCGGATATCCTCCTGCCAGTGGGGGGTGTCCAGGCCGTTGATGCGCACGATGACCTCGGTTTCGCCGTAGTCGATGGTTTTCAGCGCGTGGTACAGGGAAAAGCGGGCGGCGTCCTTCTGGTTTTCGGCCACCGCGTCCTCCAGGTCCAGCATGATGCTGTCGCAGCCGTAAATGTAAGCGTCCTTGATGAGGCCCGGCTTCTGCGCGTTCATGAACATCATGGTTCGGCGAAGGCGGAAACGTTCGGGTTTCGGTCTCGGGATCATCTCACCACACCTCCCCAGGGAATGTTGGCGGCGGAAGCGTCGCAGCTGCGGAAGACCGCGCACTCCACGCGGGCCTTGATAGTGCAGTCCAGCGCGCCCTTGTCCACCACGGTGACCCGGGCGTTTTCCACACCCAGGCGCTCGAGGGTCTCCAGCACCGTCGCCTTGATCTGGCGGCCGTACTGGTTCATGACGCTGCTCTCCAGGTACAGCTCGATCCCGTCCTCGGCGGGCTCGACGGCGACCTGCGCGTCACTGGATTCCAGGGTCCCGGCGATGGCCGGCTTCTTGATTTCCAATCGGCACTCCTCCTTTTTTCGTGTTGATTATTTTCAGTTCTTTGCAGACTCAGATCGGGAGCGGACCGGAGCCCTCCAGCCCGCAGAGCAGCAGGCCCAGCGCCGCCGCCAGCAGAATGGTCTTCGGAACGCTCCACTTGAAGCGGAGCAGCACCAGCAGGCAGACAAGGCCGGTCACAAGGGCCGGCCAGGAGAGAAAGCCCAGCAGCGCCCCGGCGTAGTTGTTCATGCTCTGCTGGACCATGACGGCGAAAATCATCCCGATGCAGACCGGGCGGATGCCGTACAGCGCGTGATTCATCAGCCGGCTCTCTTTGAATTTCGTCAAAAACACGGCCGCCAGCATCGCCAGCGTGAGGGTGGGGACCAAGACCCCGAAGCTTGCGACCAGAGCGCCGGAGATCCCCGCCGTGCGGGCTCCGGCAAAGGTGGCGCAGTTGATTCCCAGGGGCCCCGGCGTCATCTCCGCGATAGCCACGATGTCGGCCACCTCGGAAGCGGTCATCCAGCCGTGGCTCAGCATCTGGTCGTTGATCAGCGGCACCATGGACATGCCGCCGAAGCTGGTGAAGCCGATCAGCAGGAAGGAGAGGAACAGCTCAAGATAGATCACGGCGCGCTCTCACCTCCTGCCAGACAAGTCCCGCCAGGGCGCCCAGGAGCACCACCAGCACATTGCTCATCTTCACGAATACACACAGGCAGAAGGCTGCCACGGCGATCAGCCCGCAGAAAAGATCCTTGATCCCCGATTTGAAGAGCTTCATCATGGCGCTGAAGATGATGGGGACCACCGCGGCCCGCACGCCGATCATGGCGCGGGCCACATACAGGTTGTCCTTCACCAGATCGTAGACATACACCACGCCCAGCATGATGAGCACCGGCGGGATCACGATGCCCAGCAGCGCCGCCAGCGCGCCGGGAACGCCCGCCGCCTGATAGCCGAAGAGGACGCTGGCGTTGCCGACCATGATGCCGGGGATGGAGCGGCCGACGGAGGTAAAGTCCAGCAGTTCCTCATCGGTGATCCAGTGCTTCTTGTCCACGTATTCCTTCTGGATCTGCGCAATGATATTCCAGCCGCCTCCGAAGGTGAAGCAGCCGAATTTCAAAAAGGTCAGAAATATGGGCAGCGCCCGGCGCCATTGCTGCTTCGTCATGGGCAAAGCTCCATTCCCTTCGGTTCGTTTTTCATTTATTGTAACATGCTTCCCCGTTCTGTGCAAACGCTTTTTTCGGAATGTTTAAAAATAATAAAAACAGGAAGAGTGTATCCCGCA
>JAEEGI010012873.1_pt1 | contig 17824 bp, 14 predicted proteins | sample 8958751 | NCBI WGS metagenome assembly JAEEGI01 (sample SAMN16246545, study PRJNA631951) | gut metagenome | biome: gut microbiome; feature: rumen; material: KS-attached | host: Bos | place: Iran: Karaj | collected 2018-10 | reverse complement strand
GTCTATGGCGAGCGCGCCCACAAGCTGAAGGAGATTTTCACCAGCCACGGCTTCCGCATCGTCTATGGCATGGATGGTGACAAGCCCATTGCCGACGGTTTCTATTTCACCATCGGTTACGGCAACATGACCAGCGGCCAGTTGGCACGAGAGTTAATGTACTACGGCGTGAGCGCTATCTGCCTGGCCACCACCGGCTCATGGCAGGAAGGTCTGCGCGTGTGCACATCGTTCATTCAGGATCATCAGTACAAGATCCTCGATGAGCGCATGGCCATCTTCGCCGAGAACAATCCTATCGAATAATCAAATGATGAAGTGTTAAGAAACTGATACTTTTCAATACACGCACATCCCATGCGGGAACCGTTATTTTTTAATGGTTCCCGCATGTTTTGTAGAAGGTAAAGTTTTGACCTATAAATCGTTTTTTGGGCTTTTATGGATGATATATTGTTTATGTTGACTTTATTAATTTTTTACTTGTATTTATAAAATAATAAAAATATATATATGATGAAACAAAACAGGATATGGAAATGGGCGTGTGTGTTCATATTGGCCGCTATTGTTGGGTCATGTGGGGTTGATATGCCCAAGGAGAAGCAATCGTCCTTTGAAACGATGATTGTCAAGAAGTCCGACCTTGAGGTGCCGGTGAAGTTCAGTGCCAAGATGAAAGGTCAGGCCGATGTGACCATTATGCCTCAAGTGAGTGGCCAGTTGATGAAGATTTATAATTGCCATGACTTCATCCCCGCCACTCATGCACTCGCTGTGAGTGAAGGCAAGTGCTATGTAATCGGTTATGGCTTCGGTGACAATAATGCTGATGGTCACTACTTGCCGGTGTTGTACACCAATTACAAGAAAGAGTTCCTGCCCATGCCCGGGGCTGCCATAACGGGCGAGTGCCGTGCCATCTATGCCTATGACCGTGACCACACCATCATCGGCGGCATCATCGGCGGTTTGCCTGCAGTCTGGGTCGACAAGGAATATGAGATTTATTCTGTCAGCTGTCCCAGGGAATTGTCAGGTAACGAGTACTTGATCGGGAGCGTGGAGTCGGTGACAAAGTGCAACGAACACATCTATGCGGCAGGCTTTGAAGTTGATTATAACAAAACATCTTTAGCCACCCTGTGGACCGATGGTGCCCCTTAACATTTTCTGTCGGGATGGGAATGCACCAGTTCACAGTCCGTCGAAGTCCTCTCCTATGGCGATGATGTGTATTTGCTCACCAAGGAGTATAACAACGAGACAGATGAGTCGCGGACTCATCTGTGGATGAATGGCAAGATCATCAGGACCTATGAAGATATCTCTCCATCAGGATTTACGATACTTTAACGAGAACAAATAGAAACAATTATATAAAGATTTCACAATTGAAGTTATGAAGTACACGAGAGCATTATATTTGGTGATGATGGCATTGGTCGGTTTGCCGTTAATGGCTCAGATTACCACCAAGCAGGAGGTATTGAATGCCGACAGCATAGTAAATGACTTTGACAGCCGACCGGCCTTTGGCATCTACAAGGACACTTACTTTGTCGGTGGTACGGCACTCAACACCAAGCCAACCGAGTTCAACAGTGATGTGAAGTTCCAAATCAGTTTCCGCCACAGGCTCACCAAGTCCATCCTGCCCTTGCACAGCCACCTGTTCCTGCAATACTCACAGAAGGCGATTTGGAACGTGTTTGAGGAGTCGTTGCCCTTCCACGACCTGAACTTCAATCCAGGCATCGGTGTGCAGAATCTGGTTGTGTATAACGGTAAACTTGTAGGAAATGGCACGATCATGCTTGAACATGAGTCCAACGGTCGTGACGGCGAGGCATCGCGCAGTTGGAACAAGGTTTCAGTCAGCTATGCTGCAGTGATAGACCCTCGACTGGAAGTGTATGGCAAGACATGGATTCCCATCATCGACGGGCAGCAGAACAAGGACATCCTCAAGTATTGCGGTATCTTCCAGGTTGGTTCACAGTTTATCTCGGCCGACAGGCGCTGGGTGGCTGATGTCACCTTCGTGAAGCGTCAGGGATGGAACCTCAACTTCAACACGATTCTGAATGTGGGGTTCCGCTTCAGCAAGAGGGACAACCAGTACCTGATGCTGCATTTCTATGATGGCTACGGCGAGAACCTGCTGGACTACAACAAGTACCACTGCCGCCTGCGCATCGGCATTTTGATCCGTCCCAATTTCTTCAGCGACTTCTAGAGACCATTAAGGCCAACACTTTATTCATGCAGGGAACCTTTGCGGGCTCCCTGCATTTATTCTTCCATATCTGGTTCAAGATGTGTCAAAGTATTGCGAGCCACTGGCTCGTAAGAAACGCTAGTTGCTCCCCGGTCAAGGCCTAGAACTCGAAGCCGAGGTTGATGTAAATGGAGACTTGCTTGGTGATGTTGCTCCAGCTCAGCGAACCACCCAAGGGGCCAACGATGCTGTTGTAGGCGTAGCCGAGTTGGGCGCCCCAGATGGGTTTGCCATCAAAGATGTTTTCTAATTTGTTGTTCTGTTCAGCGACGTGTCCCTTGACCATGATGTAGTGTTCCTTGAACAGGCGCTGTTGCAGCCTGAAACCCGCAACGAGCACATTCTTGTCCATGATATGGCAGTGTCCAAAGCCTGAGAATGGCAGTTGCTGGTCATAATAGATGCCGCCGCGGTTACCACCCATCATATTCATGGCAGGAGAAGGAATGTCTTTGCCAAACAGCATACTGCCATAGATCGTCGGCTGCAAATGGGTCGTCGAGGTCAACGGCATGGTCGCGCGCCAACGGAGGCTCACCTCGCTGAATCCGGCATGGCCTTTCCACTGGGCGAAGTTGTCGGTGTAGTAAGCATACCGTGCCTCGGCACGCATACCCGTGTGGGTGAAGTACCAGTGGTCTTCACTGTTGTACTGGGCGCTAGCATGGTAGTTGAAGAAGTACTCATAGGGCTTGAAATAGCTGATACTGTATGGATTGGCCAGATAATCATAGTGATGGTAGTGCTCCCAGGCAATACCCAGGTCAACATTGAAGTTGAGCGCGTCAAATGAGAGTAGGGTAGCATTGGCCTTCTGATAGATGAACTTCAGGTTATCTGATCGATGCTTCCCCTGGTAGATGTCGATGTCTTCGTGCCAGATTTCATAGGATAAACCGATCTTGCGGTGTGGCTTGGGTATCATGTTCCATGCTAGTCGGGCCATTGTTCGTTTACCCAAACGGAGCGTGAGGTCCAGCGTCTTATTGAGTTTGTTGCCGAAGTAATAGGTAGCGCCAACTTGGGCGGCCACCAGTTCCTCGTTGTCATAGCGCAGGCCGATGCTTGCCTTGATGGAGTTCTTGGCGTTTTCCTCGTTCACGAGTTTGCCGGCCTGGGTGTTATCGATGTCGCTCAGGCTGATGATGCTATATTCAGGCTTGTAATCATCAGGCACACCGACCATTCTCTTGAGCATCATGATGGAGTCCATCTTTTCCCTTGTAGCTTCCTCACCGCGCTTGATCAGTTCCTTGATGGCTGAGTTGTAGAAGTGGGCTGCTGAATAGCCTCTCACGGGTACACGGATGATGAGGTCGCAATACTTGTCATTCTCATCGCTGCGGTTGTGGATGTCGGCTCCTACCGAACGCTCAAGGATATCTGACGTGGAGTAGTATTTATCGTTCAATCCCAGGTCGGTCCTGATGCCGATGACGATGTCAGCCCCCATCTTGCGTGCCAAGTCGGCGGGGAAGTTGTTCTTGGTGCCACCGTCAACCAGGATATATGGGTCCATTCTCACGGGCGCAAAGACACCTGGCACGGCCATACTGGCACGGATGGACCTGGCAAGCGAACCATGGTCGAGTACCACCTCGCTGTCGGTAACCAGGTCGGTAGCAATGCAGCCGAAGGGGCGGGGCAGCTTTTTGAAATCGATATCCTCGGGTTGGCGCAGGTAGTGCCGCAGGGTCTTCTCGACGTTGATACCGCGGATGAAGCCACCGGCCAGCGAGTCCTGGCTTTTGTCCAAAAACAGGCGGTAGTCAAATAGGTAGATATTCTGTTTCTCACGCTCGTCAAGCGCCTGGTTTCTCATCGACAGGCGGTCGCGCAGGATATCGCCCCAATCCATGCTGTTGACGATGTCCTCAATATCCTCGGCATTGTAACCCACGGCATACATGCCGCCGATGATGCTGCCCATCGACGTGCCGGTAACCATGTCGATGGGCATGCCGGCTTCTTCCAGCACCTTGAGGGCACCGATGTGTATGGTACCCATTGCACCGCCGCCACACAGGACAACGGCCACTTTTTTACGTTCTTTCTTTTCAGGTTCAACTGGTTGGGCAATCATGGTGATTGCCGTTATCAGGAGCAAGAGATAGGTTGTGAATCTTTTCATTTGGAACATTTTTTTTGCAAAGATACTATTTTCTGATAATTATTGTTACCTTTGTGAGTTAAATCAAACCTTTACTGAAATTATGAAGACTTATCTCGTGACAGGAGCTGCTGGTTTTATCGGCTCAAACTTTGTGAAGTATATCTTGGGCAAGTATGGCGACAACATTGAGGTCATCATCCTCGACGCCTTGACCTATGCTGGCAATCTTGCTTCTATTAAAGACGAGTTGGAACGACCTAATGTGACCTTCTTCCGTGGTGACGTGGGCGACCGTGCGCTGGTGCAGGACATCATGCGTGAATTTGATGTGGACTATATCGTTAACTTTGCTGCCGAGAGCCATGTGGACCGCAGTATCACCAATCCGCGCCTGTTTCTTGAAACCAACATCCTGGGCACCCAGAATATGCTTGACTGCGCTCGCGAAGCATGGTTCACAGGCAAGGATGCTCAAGGCCACAACACCTATATCCCAGGGAAGAAGTACCTGCAGATCTCGACCGACGAGGTCTATGGCTCGTTGAGCAAGGACTTTGACGAACCAGTGCCGCTGAAGGTGAGTGATGATGTGTGCGAGGTCATTCAGGGACGTACCGACCTCAAGACCTATGGCACCTGCTTCTTTACCGAGAATACGCCATTGGCACCGCGTTCTCCTTATTCGGCCAGCAAGACCAGTGCCGATCTTATCGCGATGGCCTATCACGAGACCTATGGTTTGCCCGTCAACATCACCCGTTGCAGCAATAACTACGGTCCCTACCATTTCCCCGAGAAACTCATCCCCCTGATTATTAAGAATATTCTTGAGGGCAAGAAGCTCCCCGTCTATGGCAAAGGCGAGAACGTGCGCGACTGGCTCTACGTCGAGGACCACTGCAAGGGCATTGACCTGGTATTGCGCCAGGGGACTGTCGGCGAGGTATATAATATCGGTGGTTTCAACGAGGAGAGCAATATCAACATCGTCAAGCAGGTCATCGCTATTATCGCCCGCATCATGCATGAGGAGCCCGAGTATCAACAACTGCTCAAGTGCGACCTTGACGTGATTAACAACGACCTCATTGAGTTCGTCACCGACCGCCCCGGCCACGACATGCGCTACGCCATCGACCCCAGCAAAATTGCCCGTGAGCTAGGCTGGTATCCCGAGACTCCCTTCACCGAGGGTATAGAAAAAACTATCCGTTGGAATCTCGACAACCAGTCCTGGGTAGAGAGCGTCACTAGTGGTGACTACCAGCGCTACTACGAGGAAATGTACGGCAACCGGTAAACTGATTGGATGACGATGAGATATAGAGTGGTTTTTGAATATCAGAGTGAGGACTCGTCGATGAGTGACGTGTATAACTGCCGCGATGAGCAGCAGGCATTTGACAAATTCGCTGAGTTGCAGGATAGCTTAGAACAGGCTATCGATCCCACCGATCACTCTGGGTGGGAAGTGGTTGATGAGCCGTCATACTACAGCATCATCAACCGCGATGAAGGTATATACGGCTACGTCCGCCTGCTTGATGAATAATCAATGATTACCTAACAGCACATCGAGCATCGAGGTGATGTCTCGGATGTTGATGAAGCCGTCATTATTCATGTCGGCCTTGTTTTCATTGATATTATTCTCAGGTGCCCCCAGCAGGTAGTTGATGAGAATAACCAGATCGTGGATATCAACCTCACGGTCAAAGTTCACATCTCCTAATGGGTAGGGGATGAAGACGTTATTGTCGAGATAGGCAATGTGGCGATTCCACCAGTTGCGCAAGTAAACGAGTTCGGTGTCAAAGTTCAATTCACGCCCTGCAAGGTCGCTACCATGGCTCCATCGGGCAATCTCCCGCTGGTCGGCACCACAGCGCTTCATTCTGTCAAAATAAGCGATGTAACGGGCGAGGATGCTGTCTGGGTTAAAAGTGGTCTCACGCAGTTCCCAATAACGTTCGGTGGCCAAGCCGTGAAATGACAGGTCGATGTTCCATAATCGGTTGAATAACAGATGACTCTTCAGCTGGTTATTACGATAATCCACTTCGGGGCCCACCGAGGAATGATGATACCAACTACCCGTGTTGATATAGTATTGTCCTTGGGTGCAGTCCAGGTCCCAGACGGCCATGGTCAGGCGCTTGTCGGTGGCGACATCATAGCACGCGTAGTAGAGGTTCTTGCCGATGTTGTCGGGTGCCTGTAACAATATCGTGAACAGATAATAGTCACGCATCACCGGTATGTCAAAGTAGTATTTGGCACTGTCAAGAAATTCTTGGTCAGTTGAGTACAGCGTGAATTTTATCGCATCCGACAGCGTCTTGAAATTAGTCGGATTCACATCGTCGATATTGGGATATTTCACATAGTAGCTGTCCCAGGACTTCTGTGTGGGATCAAATGCAGGATCATTACAAAACACGGTGGAATAGGTCCACTTCATCGGTTTCCACAGACCGCCATGAAACTCGCCTTTCTCATAGTCATATTGCTTGAGCTTGAGCTGTTGGCGGTCCATGTGCTCATTCAGGCTGTAGATGCCCATGTACTCATCATTGAGGAACACCTCGACAAAGTCGCCGCGGACGTAGTTGCGGGGCGTCTTGGGCTCGTAGGCAGCATAGTATGGCGCATGGGCAAATGATACCCAGATGTCTTTGGACACACGGTTACGCACGCGTGAAAAGTCCACTTGTCCCGCATCCAGGCGCCAATGGAAGTCGCTACGAAGGCCAAAGAAGGACATATCCTTCTTACTTCCGTCCTCGTTGTAGAACTTGAGATGGAAATTGTGTTTCTTGCGTTCAGGCTCGGCGGTAGAACTGCCGGCCCAACGCACGCGGGAGCGGATGGTCTCCTGGGTGCTTGAATCGGGATGGGTATAGATTACCGTGCCTTGATAGTAGGGCCGCTTGACATAGCTGCCATAGATCTGAATGGTGGGCCAACAGGTGAACTGGATCTTGGCATTGACAGTATCGGTTGCTGTAATCGCCTGCAGGTGATAGGTCGCTCCTGACAGGACGTTGTTGAAGGTGTAAATGTCGGTAACATCCTCTCCATTGATGCTGCATTGTGTCACAGCATTGTCAAGGGTTATGGTTGCAGTATAATCGTTGCCGAAGGCTGACTCGGGAATGGTGAGCAACCATGTCCCTGTCAACTTATCGATAGCGGCATTCTTTTCGTTGAACTGAATTTGAGCCGAGGTCGTTACTGCAAGCAATATAGTGGTCAATAACGTTATGAATCTAGCCTTGTTCATCATTTGGTGAAGCTTGTATTGTAAAAGATTCTGCAAAGGTAAGCATGAAAAAAGTGTTATTCAAATAACCGTTGTGTTTTTATAGTTAATTGGCACTTTTATAAACATTTTCGGATGATTTCTTGCGGGAAATATCTAGATTTTGTAATTTTGCAACGGTCGAGATTGTTTTATTCTGGCCGTTACCCATGATTTTTCAAAACGGAAAGCGTTTTGTTTTTGACTTTATCTGAGAAAAAACCAAATTATTATCCAAAGCTTTCAGATAGATGAGAGATGAACTAAGTCCCTACGCTATTCTGTGTTTAACCGATAATCGCCAAATTAGGGGGACTCAGGCGGCACAGAGATCGATATGAGTGATTATGACAACAATGAGTATGGCCCTGCTCCCCAGGACAATGGTCATTCAGCTCAATTCCAGCAACCCGGTAGTTATTGCAAATACTGCGGCACGTTCATTAAGGCAGGATCAGCCTATTGTTCGGCGTGCGGCAAACCCCAAGGCAATGTTCCTCAGCAGCGTGTTGAACGTCCTGTGATGAATCAACCGCAGCAGACCCCTCAGCAGTATCAACAACCTTTTTATCAGCAGCAGGGTAACTACGGCTATCAGCAACCCTTGGCACAGACTGGTCAATCCTCGTCTAATATGCAGCACACCCAGACGATTGTCAACGTGCAAGGTCCTCGCTCTAATGGTCTGGGCACGGCAGGATTTGTGTTGGCTTTGCTCTCATTAATCCTGTGTTGGGCTCCCATTGCCAACATGATCATGTGGTTCTTAGGATTCTTGTTCTCGTTGATTGGTGTATTTAAGAAGCCGAAGGGTTTGGCCATTGCTGGCCTTGTGATCTCATTGATAGACATTATCATTGTGATTGTCGTCTTTGGCGCATTAATAGGACTCGCTAACCATTGATGAAATTATGAGAAAGTGTGTGAATTGCGGCGCATCGCTTGATGATGATGCTGTGTTTTGTGTAGTATGTGGTACCAAGGCTCAACCTGCCGGTCTCCAGTGTCCACATTGTGGCGCAACGATTGATGACGATAGCGTCTTCTGCACATCCTGCGGTGGCAAAGTCAGTCAATCTGAAGCAACACCCGTTGAGGTGCCTGTTGAGCAGCCCAATCAATACCCTAATCAGGACAATCAGCGTGTTGAACAGCCGTCAGCCTATATGCCTGTTGTTGAAGAACCGAGCAAAGGCAATAACAACAATATGGTTTGGTACATCATCGGTGGCATCATTGGTGGATTGCTCTTGGTGGCTGCCAGCTATTTCGGATATCAGAAGTTCTCCAAGCATGGTCAGGACGTTGAAGCTGTTGTGGATGACGAAAACTATGACACTGGATGTGGAGACATGACGTATGAGCTCTATGGCTCGGTTGCTAATTACCTGATTACTATGAACCTCTACTTTGAAGGTGACGTCGTTGATGGTAGTTATTACTATGACCGAAAGGGACCGAACGAATCCATAAACCTGTCCGGAACATTTAAAGAAAATAAACTCGACCTCTATGAGACTGATGCCTCAGGCAGACAGACAGGCCACTTTGATGGGTATTTCGATGGTGCGGAATACAAGGGGATTTTCATTAACCGCGACGGCAAGCGCATGTCCTTCATCTTGAACGACAATCCGCCGACCTCCAAGCCCGATACCTCAACCTCCGCTCCGTCATCTGATCCTGATGCTCAATATGTGAAGGTGACTGGTGTTAACGTCAGGTTGCGCACCACCCCCAGCATCAACGACAACAACATCATCAAGGATGCCCGTGGTAAAAACGTACACCCTTACAAGGGTGAAAGGCTCAAGATGGTCTCTGAAGAGGATGAATTCTACCTTGTCATCTACCGTGGCGATTATGTTTATATCTCCAAGCAGTTTGCAGTATTGGAATAACCGTTATCAGAAAATATGAAAAAAGAACTTTTAGGACCATTGATGGTCATCATGTTGCTGCTCGTTTCTTGTGGGAGCGACAAGCAGCGCGATATGGATAAACAAGCACAGCCCCAACAAGAAGAGGCCGAGGCTCCTGCACAACCAGTCGTTGTTGATGAGAACGCGCCACACGACAAGTCAACCGAGTTTATTGTTATTTCCAAGAAGGACCTGCGCCTCACCGTCTATGCCCGCAGTGGCGATGACACGGTGGCCTTGGCTACCTATCCCGTGTGCATGGGTAAGAATAAGGGTCAGAAGGAGGGAAAGGGTGACATGCGCACACCCGAGTCTCCCGCAGGTCAGCCGTTCAGCATCTCGCGTATTCAGGACGCTTCGACATGGACACACGACTTCGGGGACGGTCGCGGCAGCATCCTTGCCTACGGCCACTGGTTCCTGCGACTTGACACTCCGGGCCACAGCGGCATTGGCATCCACGGCAGCACCAACAACGAGAACACTGTGCCTGGCCGTGCCAGTGAGGGGTGCATTCGCCTGCTTGATAAGGACATCATTCAACTCAAGGAGAAGTATGCCCGTGTTGGAATGCCTGTCATCATCAAGGCCGAGGACCAAGGCCCGCTGCCGTTTGAATAAGCAAGATGCGTTACTTGCTAATTCTTTAGAATCATGAAAAGAATAATTTTTATGATGCTTGCATTGGTAGCACTTTTTGTGTCATGTTCAACTTCTAATGCAGACAAGACATCTACAGCGGATGATAGCACCGCTGTAGCAATGAACGATACAATTCAAGCCAATGATACAGTTGTGGTTAATTCTCCAGTAATCCGTTATACTGTTGAGAAATGGAAAGACGGTAAGCGGCTTGTCGCATGGGTTGATGGCAAACCTGTTAACACTGGCTTGGGAATGGATAACGTCCCCTATTCTATTACCCTGATTGATCAGCATGACTATAATAACGATGGTTACACGGATGCATTGGTGTGGGATCATGCAGGAGGGAACAGGGTGTGTAAACCATTTTTTGTGACCTATAATCCGAGGACTTCCAGATGCGAAATTAAGAACGATGATACTAATGGCAACGGTTTTGAGGACGCTATCTGGGAACCAAAGGGTATTGCAGAGCAGCAACCAAATGGCGAGTGGCATTTGTTGCTGAAGGTGGGAGATATGCGTACCGATACATACTTGATACGTCCAACGTTTACTGTCAAGAAGATTAAGGAGAGTACCACTGCAGGCAAGAAGTTGACTACATTTACTCGCAAGCAGCTATTTGCCCTCGATGAAGAATCAGACGGTAAAACCGTGTATAGCGACGTAAATGGTGATGGTGCCGATGATGAGATTGTCTTTGGTCATGATGGCTCCCATGCTAGTGATTGGGGTAAGGCCATGTATATCATTACTGTTGGTGGGTATCCTATCGGTGATGGTGAATATACGTTCAATCAAAGTGGTTATACGTTTTCGCTGTTGCAAAACAAGACCAATGGCATGAGTGACTTGCTCATCGACAATTCAACTCTGTATAAATTCAATGGCAAGATGTACGTTCAGGTAGAGTGAGTTCCAGTAACACATTTCCTCTCATGATATAGCAGTTGGCCTGAACCCCGCCGGGCCAACTGCCTATTTTAGTACGACGGGCATGTCATACATCTGTGGTGAAAGTCCACCTGGGGCGTAGTCACCGACGAACCATATAGCGACTTGCAAGTTTCAACCGGCGACGGTTGGGAGAGAGGAAGCAATAGCGAAATCGTGGCTTGACGAACAGGAATCAGATACTAAGGCGTATCAAGCGGACAAGTCGGCAAAACGCGACGAAGCTCCCAAAGGTGACCGTAACCTTGATGTGTAAATCTGGCGAGTAAACGATGAAAGATGTATGGTTTATCCCGTGAGGTCTCGGCAGCGGCAAAGGCCGTAGTAACAACGAATGCCGAGAAGTCAGCAGAGGCCGAAGTAGCGGACTGCGGGCCAGTCAAAGCGAAGGGCCGAATAATTTGTAACGTTAATCAAGAATGTATGTCCCGTGCCGAATAGCCGACGAGTCGGAAAGCGTGAAACGTAAATGAGCCGAAGCCGACGCAGGGGATAGGCGGAATCGGTCGGGAGCGGAAATTAAGAAAGACGGAAGATGAAACTAATTGAAGAGATACTCAGCACCGAGAACGTGCGTGTTGCCCTTTACAAGGTTATTGCCAACAAGGGCGCGGCAGGCATAGACGGCATGGAGGTGACGCAGCTGCGTGACCACATGAACGCCAACTGGTGGAGTATCAAGCAGTCAATCCTAGAGCGGAGCTACAAGCCCGCCCCTGTCCGTCGGGTTGAAATCCCGAAGCCGAACGGTGGTGTTCGCAAGTTGGGTATCCCGACAGTAGTAGACCGTACGCTTCAGCAAGCGATAGTGCAGGTGTTAAGTCCCATCTTCGAGAAGGAGTTCCAGGAGAACAGCTACGGCTTCCGCCCCGGCAGGAGCTGTGAGCAGGCTGTGCTGAAACTGCTGGAATACTTCAACGAGGGTTACGAGTGGATAGTTGACATAGACTTGGAGAAGTTCTTTGACAATGTCCCTCAGGACAAGCTGATGAGCTACGTCGGTCGTGTAATCCAAGATCCGGACACCGAGTCTCTGATACGTAAGTATCTCAAATCGGGAGTGATGGAGAATGGAATGTACCACCCGACAGAACTCGGCACGCCCCAAGGCGGCAACCTGTCCCCATTGCTGAGCAACGTGATGCTGAACGAGCTTGACAAGGAACTGGTCAGTCGCGGACTGCGCTATGTCCGTTATGCCGACGACTGCGTGATAGCGGTCGGCAGCAGTGCGAGCGCAAACCGAGTGATGCACACCATCACCTCATGGATAGAGCGTAAACTCGGCCTGAAAGTGAACGCGACCAAGACCCATGTCAGCCGCCCGAGCAGGTTGAAATACCTCGGCTTCGGCTTCTACAAGAACCCGCAGACGGGCCAATGGGCATCCCGCCCGCATGAAAGCTCGGTCGAGAAGTTCACTCGCAAGCTCAAGCGGTTGTGCAAACGCTCATGGAGTATCTCCATGGACAAGCGCATATCGCTGCTCAATCCCGTGATACGCGGGTGGATAAACTATTTTGCCATCGGCATGATGAAAGGCAAGCTGGCAGACATAGACGCCCACCTACGCACGATGTTGCGCAAAGTGATATGGAAGCAATGGAAAACCCCGAGCAAGCGGGCATGGGGACTTCGGAAGTTAGGCGTTGACAGCGACTTGGCACGACTGACATCCTATTGGGGCGACCGCTACGAATGGGTAGTGAGGCGAACCTGCGTTGCCAAGTGCATATCCAAAGAAATCCTTTCGCGCAAAGGCTTGGTGAGTTGCCTTGACTACTATTTGATTAGACACTCTTTGAAAACAAATTAAACCGCCGTATGCCGAACGGCACGTACGGTGGTGTGAGAGGAAAGGAAACGAAAGTAGGTCACAAACTTTCGTTTCCCGACCTACTCGATTGTCTATTAGGGTGTCCGGAAAAATAAGACTTTTCAAAAAAACAATTTCAACTACGAATTACACGGATTGGGTTTTGAGTCCACAGATTAACACAGATTACACGGATTTTTTAGGATTACGCAACAATAATAATCTGTGATAATCTGTGTAATCCGTGGACTTTTTTTCGTTGTCGGCGGATGATGGGGATTAATTATGACTCCTATTGAGGCTGTGCGTATATGGCTTGTCATCAGGCGGCCACGCCAAGGCGAGGCCCTACTGTCACTACATTATTTTAAGAAAGGGCAATCGTAGCGATTTTGAATGGTTTGGCATTGGCGGGCTATCGCACCGCTCGTGCCAAACCATTCAAAATCGTTAAATTAGAGGGTAGAAACTATAGGGCGAGGCGCAGTCCAAAAAAGTTGAACGCGTACGACGGCACGTCGAAGTCACGGTTCGACACGCGACAGTACCAGAAGTTGAACTCCCAGCTGCTACCACGGAGCACGCGGTAAGTGCCAGAAGAGGGACCGACGGGATTAGTCTGAGCTTCACCGCTGTAACTGCCATACCAGTCCTGGCACCACTCAAACACGTTGCCACTCATATCATACAGGCCCAATTCATTGGGGGCTTTGGTGGCAACAGTCTGGGTGCCATATCCAGCATTGCCTTCGGTTTGTGATGGAATGTTATCCAAATGCCATGCCACATCGTCAACATTGTTACTTCCAGCATACTTATAACCCTGGCTCAGGTTACCTCCGCGGGCTGCAAATTCCCACTCTGCTTCGGTAGGCAAGCGGAACGTCTTTCCCGTCATCTGGTTCAACTTGGTGATGAACGTCTGGCAATCGTCCCAGGAAACATTATCTACAGGGCGTTGTAGGTTGGTGCCGTAATTGCCGCCGTTGAAAGAACTCGGGTTGTTGCCCATCACGGCTTGCCACAGCGCCTGAGTCACCTGGGTCTGACCAATGCAGTAACTCGACAGTGTCACCTCATGGGTTGGCTTCTCCTTGTCATAGACATTGGTGCCTTGCTCGGCGGTCGCTCCCATGGTGAACGTGCCGCCCTCGACTGCCACCATCGTGAACGTCACGCCGTTCACCGTAAAGGTCTCGGTCACGGGTTCTTCGGGATTCACAGGTTCATCGCCCCATGTTCCATACAACAAGTAATCGACCAAGCAGGTGACATCGCCGATGCCCACAATGCCGTCTTGGTCCACGTCACCTCGCTGATACTCCATGCCAGCAGTGAAGGAAGCCAGCATTAATAATAAAACCATAAACAGTGCGCTAATTTTTTTCATAGTTGCAATTTTTTAAATTTATAAGTAGATTAATGTTTCGGCAAAGATACAAAACTATTCTCGATTTGCAAAGGGCAAAGGCAATAACTATTTTTTAGGTTTAGAATGATTGTGTTTTGGAAAAAAGCAGTACCTTTGGGGCAATGAAAGCAAATACAAATCAGTTATCCTAAAATACTTTTAAAAATCAAACATGGAACCTTTATTTGAGAAGCTGAAAAGCAACGCGATTGCCAAGAGGCAGCGCATCGTTCTTCCCGAGAGTACTGAACCCCGCACCATGACAGCTGCCGACCGCATCATTGCCGACGGCATCGCTGACGTGTATTTCATTGGCGACAAGGCCGAGATTCTTGCCAAAGCCGCTGAAATGGGTCTGAAAAACCTCGACAAGGCCACCGTCATCAATCCCAACGATGCCGAGGCTGTCGAGAAATATGCCCAGTTGTTCTATGAGCTGCGCAAGTCTAAGGGAGTGACCATCGAGGATGCCCGCAAGAAGATTCAAGACCCGCTCTACTTGGGTTGCCTGCTCATCAAGAACGGTGACGCCGACGGTCAGGTTGCCGGTGCGATGAACACCACGGGTAATGTGCTGCGTGCCGCGTTCCAGGTGCTCAAGACCGCTCCCGGCATCAGCACAGTGAGTGGCGCCTTCCTGATGCTGTTGCCCGAGGGTTCCCCCTATGGCCACAATGGCGTGATGGTGTTTGCCGACTGCGCCGTGGTGCCCGACCCCGATGCCCAACAGCTGGCTCAGATTGCCGTGAGTGCCGACCGTACCGCCCGTGCACTTGCCGAGATTGATGATCCCAAGATTGCCATGCTGAGCTTCTCGACCAAGGGCAGTGCCAAGCATGAGCGCGTTGACAAAGTGATTGAGGCCACCCGCCTGGCCAAGGAGATGAGCCCCGCCTTGAAGATTGATGGCGAACTGCAGGCCGACGCCGCTATCGTGCCCAGCGTGGGCGCCAGCAAGGCTCCCGGCAGCGACATCGCCGGCCATGCCAACGTGCTGGTATTCCCTGACCTGGGTGTTGGCAACATCGCCTATAAGCTGGTGCAGCGCATCGCTGGCGCCAAGGCTGTGGGTCCCGTGCTGCAAGGTCTGGCAGCTCCCGTCAACGACCTGTCGCGCGGCTGCAACGAGGATGACATCTACCGCACCGTGATCCTGACTTGCAACCAGGCGATTAATAGGTAATTGATTAGTGATTAGAGATTAGTGATTAGTGATATTAGATAATAGATATATGAATATTTTAGTTTTGAATTGCGGCAGTAGCTCTGCCAAGTATAAACTCATTGAGATTAAGGAGAACAAGACGCTCGCTGAGGGTGGTGTTGAGAAAATCGGTCTGCCTGACGGCTTTATCAAGCTCAAATTTGATGACGGCAGCAAGAAGAACATTGACCTGGGCCTCACCGACCACAAGGGTGCCATCAAGGCTATCCTGGATGCCCTTGTTAACCCCGAGTATGGCTGCATTAAGGACCTGAAGGAAATTGACGCCGTGGGCCACCGCGTGGTGCATGGCGGCGAGAAATTTAGCCGCAGCGTCCTCATCACCGACGAGGTGAAGGACATGATTCGCGAGTGCTACGGTATCGCACCGCTTCACAATCCCGTGAACATGGCAGGTATCGAGGCTATCGAGGCTGTGTTGCCCGGTGTGCCTCAGGTAGCAGTATTTGACACCGCCTTCCACCAGACGATGCCCAAGAAGGCGTTCATGTATCCCCTGCCCATGGAGTATTACACCAACGACCACGTGCGCCGCTATGGCTTCCACGGCACGAGCCACCGCTTCATCACTCAGCGCGTGTGCGAGATGCTGGGCACAACTCCCGAGGGCAAGCGCATCATCTGCTGCCACATTGGCAACGGCGCCAGCATCAGTGCCATCAAGGACGGCAAGAGCATCGACACCACGATGGGTCTGACCCCCACCGAGGGCCTGATGATGGGTACTCGCTCGGGCGACGTTGACCCGGGTGCTTTGCTTTTCCTCATGGAGAAGTATAACCTCAGCCCCAAGGATATGCTCAACATCATCAACAAGAAGAGCGGCGTGCTGGGTATCACTGGCGTGAGCAGCGACATGCGTGACGTTGTTGACGCAGCCGAGAAGGAAGGCAACGAGCGTGCACAGTTGGCTCTCGACATGTATGAGCTGCGCATCCTCAAGACCATTGGCGCCTATGCTGCTGAGCTGAACGGCGTGGACATCATCGCCTTCACGGGCGGTGTGGGTGAAAACCAATTCCAGACCCGCAAGCGTGTGTGCCGCAACCTGTCCTACCTGGGCGTGAAGATTGATGAGGAACTCAATGACACCCTGTGGCGTGGCAAGGAAGGCGAAATCAGCACTCCCGACAGCAAGGTCAAGGTAGTAGTAGTCCTCACCGACGAGGAATACATGATTGCCCACGACACCGAGGCCATCGTAGAGGGTCGCGAGCCTTAAAGTGTAAACTGCGAATTACGCAAATTAAACTTACTGTTTATTGAATATAGAGACGCAAAATTTTGCGTCTCTACTTTTTTTATGTAATTTTGCACGTTTAAACAACCGATTAGACTATGTTAAAGGACAAAATAGAAGCGCTGAAAGCGCAAATTGCAGAGCTCAAGGCTGAGAACGAAGAGGCCCTAGAGGCATTGCGTATCAAATATCTGAGCAAGAAAGGTGAAGTAACTGCGTTGTTCAATGAGTTCCGTGATGTGCCCCCCGAACAGAAAAGGGAACTGGGCCAAAAGCTCAACGAATTGAAGAACTTGGCGACCGAGAAAATCAATGCCCTGCGCGAGACCACCAAGCAACAGGCCAAGGAGCAGAACAAGATCGACATCACCCGTCCTTCCTTCCCGGCAGAACTGGGTACTCGTCACCCCATCTCGGTAGTGCGCAAGCAGATTATCGACATCTTTTCTCGTTTGGGCTTCACCATTGCCGATGGCCCCGAGGTTGAGGACGACTGGCATGTGTTCAGTGCGCTGAACTTTGCTGCCGACCATCCAGCCCGCGACATGCAGGACACCTTCTTCATCGAGAAGAACGAGCAGGACGTGACACGCAACATCGTGCTGCGTAGCCACACCAGTTCGGTACAGGTGCGCACGATGGAGCGCCAGCAGCCTCCCATCCGCATCATTTGCCCGGGTCGCGTTTACCGCAATGAGGCTATCACTGCCCGTGCCCACTGCTTCTTCCACCAGATTGAGGGCCTTTATATCGACAAGAACGTGTCGTTTGCCGACCTGAAGCAGGTGCTGCTGCACTTTGCCCAGGAACTGTTCGGCACCGAGACCGAGATTCGTCTTCGCCCCAGATACTTCCCGTTTACCGAGCCCAATGCCGAGGTGGACGTGACCGGCATGCTGTGTGGCGGCAAGCG
>JAEEGI010012869.1_pt1 | contig 17829 bp, 10 predicted proteins | sample 8958751 | NCBI WGS metagenome assembly JAEEGI01 (sample SAMN16246545, study PRJNA631951) | gut metagenome | biome: gut microbiome; feature: rumen; material: KS-attached | host: Bos | place: Iran: Karaj | collected 2018-10 | reverse complement strand
CTTACGGAGAACCAAGAGGAAGAAATAATGATAGTCATGGTTTTATGATGTTTCCTTTATGGAAAATTTCTAGAAAAGCAAATTTTTTTGAAGATTCTTTTATTAATGAAAATTTTAAAGAAATGTTTCATGCTTTAGAATATAATGAATATTGTAAAAATTCAAAAAAATTTATAAAAGATTATCACATTAATTATTCTTTTTCTGATAATGTAAAAAATAATATTGAAAAAATATTAAATGGTAATAATATTAAATATAATGATAAAAGAGATTCTATTAATAGTAATTTTTACTTTGATAATAATATTGATGAAATGTCTTTTTATGAAAAATTTATTTTTAATAAAGAGAAAAATAATCAATTAAGTGAAAATAATTTCAATTATGAAAATACTGAAATTAATATTGTTAAAAATTTTATTTTTCCTCCAATTTCAAAAAAAACAGAATCTTTAAATACATTTTTTTATAGTAAAGAATATATAATTTATTTTCTTAAACAAGTTCAATCTTTTTTTAATGATAATCCAAAAATATATGATCAAGATTTTATAAATGATATTTCAAATGATATTTTTCAACCGAATTTATTAATAGAAACAGAAAATGATAAAAATTATAATTTTTCAAACAGACAAACAAATAATTATAATTATACTTTCAATGATAAAAATTCAAATAATTCAATAGCAACAGATATAAAACAAAATAAAAAAACTAAATTTTCTCATTTTATATATGATGAACTTTTAAATAAATTATCATATAAGAAAAATATACCTAATGGAATTTTAATTTCATTTGGAAATAATTCTCATTTTGAAACTTCTCATGATAATTATGATTATTTAACATTACCTCGAATGATATTTAAATTAAAAAATAAAACAATAAAACATATTTATTGTGGATGGGAACATAATATAATAATTGATTCAAATAATGACATTTTTTCATGGGGAAATAATCAAAGTTGTCAATGTGGAATAAGTTCATTAAAGAAAGAAATAATACAATCACCAATTAATTTATCAGAAATAAATAATATAAAAGCAGAGAAAATATCATGTGGAAATGAACATAATTTAATATTAACTTTAAATAATGAATTATATGGTTTTGGAAGCAATGATGATGGAGTTTTATGTTTAGAAGATCCTTTAATAAAAACAGAAAAAATGATAAAAATTCCAATTCCCGAAAATGAGACAATAAAAGAAATTTCAAGTGGAACAGTACATAATTTAATTTTAACATCATCAGGAAAAATTTATTCATGGGGAAGTTCTCAAGGAGGTCAATTAGGTCACAGTGAAGAATTTATAACTGATATATTTAGAAGAAGTAATAGGACATTTATAACAAAACCAAAAGAGGTTGAATTTTTCAATTCTCCAATCAAAAAAATTGCCTGTGGTGAAGCACACTCACTCGCCTTAACAGAAGATGGTTTGGTTTATTCATGGGGATTCTCCTCAAGTGGTCAACTAGGACTTGGCTTCTGCGAAGACACCTTTGAACCAGGGACAGGAATGAACAAGTGTCGTGTGTTCGAACCAAGACTTGTGAACTCACTCCCTGAGATAAGGAAAATTTCAGCAGGGGGAACTTATAGTATGTTTATCACTGAAAAGAAGGAAATTTATGCTTGTGGTGTTAATGATTTAGGTCAGTTAGGTATTAATGATTTACCCAATCAAAATCATGTTTTTGATAAAGAAAATTCAAAATGTTATGATTTTGTTTATCCTACTTTAATTGAGTGCTTTTTTTCAATGAAAGTTGATTTAGTTTCTTGTGGTGAAGGACATTGTCTTGCAGTAGTTAAGGATTCTACTAGTATGGAAAGATATGTTTGGAGTTGGGGGAATAATAAATTTGGACAGTTGGGAATGGGAAATTTAGTTAAGAATTCTTTACCTAAACCTATTAGTTATTTAATGGAATTTTCTAATAGGAAAATTCAGGAAGTCGCTTGTGGTGGTTTTCATTCTGTTGTTCTTATTTGTTATAGAAATGGAGTTGAGTGGATTACAAATGATTGGGATATTATAGTTAAGGAAATTTTGGAAAGTCCTGTTTGGTAATAATTTTGCTACTTTTTTATGAATTATTTATAGGTTTTTTTATATTTTTTTTTTAATTTTTTCAATTTTGTAAAATAATATTTTTTAAGTTATTTTTTTTATAATTGTTTATATTGTTTTGGGGTTTTATAATATATATAATTTTTAGTTATCTACGTATTCTTTTTGTAGGTTTTTATAATTTTACTGTTTTCTTCATTTTATATTTTTTATTTACTTTGAACTAAAGGATATCAAAAAATTTAATTGAAAAAAAATTTAATTAAAAGTAACTTAAAAAAAATTAAAATAAATAAAAAAAAATCAAAAAAAATGAAAGATATTCTAGACTTATATTCTACTCCAGCAAACTTTACATATAGAAGATTCAATTTATATCCTTCAATATGTGGAGGAATAGTATCCATAATAATCCAAATTCTCTTATTAGTCTATTTAGTATTCCTTATAATCCAAATGACAAAAAGAGATGTTCCTATAATATATGAATCAGCAATGCACGAAAATATTCCTTCTTCTTATTTAGTAATTCCAATTGATAAAGAAGAAGTTTTTGAAAGAGAAAAAGGATTTCTTTTTATTATTGTTTCAATTAGAATCAACAGAAAAATTAATAATAAAAATATTACTAATGGTGATATTAAATTAAATGTTGAAAAACATTCTATTTCATCTGATGGAAGTGAAACAATTGATAATATTACTTATGAAATATGTAATTATGATTTAAATAAAGTATTTCCTGATGTAGAAATTGAAGATTATAACCAATATTATTGTATTACAGAAAATTATGTTTTAAAAGGAAATATTGGCTTTCCTGATAGTTCATGGATTGAAATTATTTTAATTAAAAATAGTAATAATTCTTTAAATGTTGATGAGGAATATCAAATTCAATTTTACTATCAATATAATTCTATTAATTTGAAAAAATATAATAAAGACATTATTGAAAAGAGTTTATTTGGACTTCATTATGTTTTAATAGATGATTATACTAAAATAGTAGATCTAGATTTTTCAGTTAATGAAATAGCAACAAATGATTATTTTCTTCCAAGATATTTAGTAGGTAAATATAAGAGTAAATATTATTTAATGGGGAATAATAAAATAGAGCAAATAAGAGAATTTACCGATAATACAATATTTAAAATACGATTTCATTTATCTCGAAATTCAAAGAAATATATTAGAAAATTTGATGATATAATAACAATTTTAGCAATTGTTGGAGGATTAGCTGGAATTGCTTTTCCAATTGGATTTTTATTTGTTTGTTTCATTTCTAATTTTAGAATGAATGAAGATATGATGAATGATAGATATAATATTATGGATCCTGTTAAAGATGAAAAAATTCTTCCTTTTAATAAATTTATTCATGAAAGAAAACAGAAATTAATTCAAAAATATTTTCAAGGAGGAAGAAATCAAAAAAAAAATAATAATGAAAATAACAATAATTTAAAAGATAATGATGAAAGAAATCAATTAAATGATAAGAATAAAACATTAAATGAAAAATGTCATATTGAAATGAATGATGATTTAATTAATGATGATGGTTTAAATGAAGAAGATGCAAATCCTGTAGAAAGATTTTTCACATTAAGAAGAATTTTAGATATGTATAATTATGATATTAAAAATTTAAATAATAATTCTAAGGGAGAAGGAAATGAACCTTTAAATGATCCTCAAAATATTGATCAAGCAAAATATATTATTTATAAATTTATATATGATAATGCTAAATATAAATCTCAACCTGATTTTTCTTTTAATTTAATTGAAATGATTAGATATTATTTTTTTATTACTTGTTGTAGAAAAAAAAGAAGAGAATTAACTAAGAAATTAAAAGAAGGAAAATATAATATTAGAAATAGAAGAATAGAAACAACGCCTGAAAAAGAGACTAAAAAAGAAGAAGAAAAAGAAAATAAAAAAGATAAAGAAAAATCAAAATTAAATACAAGTATTATATCAAATCCAAATACAGTAAATACAGATTATATGATAGAAAATATAACAAAACTAGAAAAAAAATTTTTAGTATATGATGGAGCAAAAAGGAAATTAGGAATGGATTTTGATTTAATAAATATATTAAAGACAATTGAAGGATTTGATTCATTTAAAAAAGTATTTTTAGAAAAGCATCAAGAAATATTATTTAATGCAGTAACAAAAGATATAATAGATATAAATATTAAAGAAAAAAAGAAGGAGAATAAAGATAAAGAAGAAAAAGAATATGAAGATTTATTAAAAATGAATAAAGTATTTTCAAATATAGTAAATTACACAAATGGAAAAATAGAACCTTATATAGAAAGATTAATGTATATTACAGGGAGAAAAGAAAAGAATATAAAAACTTTTCAAAAAGTTATTAATGGAGAAAATATTATTTATGACATTAATAAAGATATTGATCTTGAAAATAAAAGTGAACAAAGTCTTGATTCAATTAGTGCTTCTAATAGATATGCAACTAGTGATTTTGATAAAACTAGTGATTTAAAAGATAAAAGTGAGCAAAATATTTCTATTTTAGATAAGAAAGGTGTTAAAAAAGAAATTGAAGAAAATTTCAATTTTAATAATAATAATAATAATGATAATACTAATCATGATAAAAGTGATGAAATGGATTATGCTAATGATTTACAAAAAATATTTGGCAAAAATATTAATGGAGATAATAGTGATGAAGATGGAGAAGAAATTTAAATAAAAATATTCTTTTTTTAAAAGAAAAATAAATAAAAAAAATAATAAATAACTTACATTTCTTTTTTTTAAGACTATTATTTATAATTTATATATTTTTTTTATTTATTTATTTTATTAATTGTTCATTTTCTTCAATTAATGAAAAATTAGGAAAATTACTTATTTGACTATTATTTAAACTTAATGTTCTTTTTGAATTAATTGATATATTTGGAGTTGAACTTGATTCTTTAGCATTATTTCTATATATATATTTTGTTCCTTTCATTTGTCCTATTAAATGTTTTTCCCATTTTAATAAATTTTCTCCTTTAATAAATAATCCACTTAAATTTTTTTTTGTTTTTTTATTTTTTAATTTTAAATTATTTGGAATTGGAATATTAGGTTTTCTAATATATAATTTATTTTTTTTTAAATTTTGAATATCTTCATTAAAATTATTTTCAGTTCTTAAATATCGATTAAATTGAAAATTCATTTTATCACATTTATCTTTATGATAATTATTTGAATCTTCTCTTTCTTCTTTTTTTATTCTAAAGTTTTCTTGTGTTGAAGAAAAAATTAATAATTGACTTTTTGGTCTTTTTAATATTTTAACTAATTTATTTTCTAATTTTCGATTAAATATTTCAAATTTTTGAAAAGATTTCAAATTCTTTTTTTGTTTTTTTAACAAATTTAAATTCCTATCATCTAATTTATCTTCTTTATTATATTTAATAGAATCTTCAATTTTATTTTCTTTAATTCGATTTTCATGTTTATCAAAAATTAAATGAATTTCATGATTATAAATAATTTCTTTTTTAGGAACTTGAGAAACTGACATATGATTTTTTTTTCTTGATGATTTTTTCTTTTTCATTAAAGGAAGTAAAAATTCATGTTTTACTCTTTTTGGATTATTTAAAATATAATTAATTTGAAAATTATCATTTATTTGAGTAAAAAATTTTCCTAAACAAAATGGTTCTCCATTACATGATTGGTTAAAATAATTTGAAGGATCACAAAAAAAGTTTGATATAAACTTTTGGTATTTTAAATTTTGTTTTGAATTTATATTTATTTTATGAGCTATTTTTGCAGGAATTAATTTCATTATTAATTTTTTTTTATTTTTATTATTTGATAATTAATTTATAAAATCATCTAAATATTTTAAAAAAAAATTAGAATTTATTTAAACTTAATAACTTATATATATGTATTTTTTGTAATTATTTTTTTTTATAATATTTTTATTATTTCTTCTTTTTATTAAACATTATAATGCAAAATTATTCTAATATTTAGTTATAAAGAAATAAAAAAAAATTATAAAAAAAATAATATATTTTCTATTTTTTTTTTAAAATATTAAAATGTAAATTACAAGGTTTCCCATTGGATGATTGAGGAAGCCTCCATCCGAATAGTCACGAATTTGTATATAAGAGGAGTACGAGACTCAACCCAATTTTTGTTAAATGTCAACTAAACGAAGGTGAATAAGAATCACCACGTAATCGTTGAAGTATCTATTATTATAATATATAATAATATCTACCTATCATTTGTTTTTATCAATTTTTTATTTTTTTCATTTTTGAAGAGTATTTATATTATTTTTTTTATGGGTTTAAATTTTTATTTATTTATTAATTTAATTTTTTTTATTAATTTTTAAAAGGATTTAATTTAATTCGGGAAATTTTAAATAAGGATTATAAATATTTATAGTATTATTATTTGTATTTTTTTTTAATGTTGAAGTTATAGGTCTTTTAAATGAATTATATTGAACATTTGGACTATGAAAATTAATTTGAGAATTAGGTAAATTAGAAATATTTAAAGATGAAAAATCAGTTTTTTTATTTTTGGTTTCATAAAGAGTATAATTAGGAAAAAAGGTAATTTTACTATTAATATTTTTTTCTCTTAATTTTTTTTTTAATAATAAATTTTCAATAGATAATTTATCAGTCATTTTCTTATGTGTTGAAATAATATTTTGTAAATCATTTGTTTTTGTTGAATAATCATTAATTAAATTTTTTATTTTTTCAAATTTATTTTTTAATTCTTTAATTAATTCTTCATTTGATTTAATTGATTTTTCATCAAATTTAAAATTTGAATAATTAATATATTTAGAATTAAATTCTTCAATTTCAAATAATTTCCCTTTTATTTTTCTATAATAATTCATTAAATTAGTTTCACTCATTTGATTAAAAACATTATTATCTAAAATAATATCTTCGAAAATTTTTTTATATTTTTTTTCTAAAACATTAGTTGGAATAAAATTACTATTTAATTTATTTTTTAAAGCTAAATTATTTTTTGGAATGTCGTTTTCTTTTTGATAATAAACTATAATTTTAGTTTTTTTTCTTTCAATTCCTTTTTCATCTAATTCTTTAAATAAAATAGGAAATTTAAATCTATTTACATTTTTTTCATATTTATTTATTTCTTTATCAAATTCTTCTTTTAAATTTAAATAATGAGGAAAGTTTTTTATATCCTTAACATCAATTATTTTTTTTTCTTCAAAAAGTTTTTTATAGGAAGTTATTAAGTTATCTATTATTTTATATAATTCTATTATTTCTTTAATATAATTTCCTTCGTTCATTTTTAAATTTTTATTTATTTCATTTTCAATATTTTTCATTTGATTTTCTTTTTGCTTTATTAAATTTTCATATTTCTTTTTTATTATATTATTTTCTTTATTTTCATTTGTTTCTATTTCATTAAATTCTTTTTTAAAATATTTTTTCAAATCATTTGTTATTTTTTCTTCATCCTCTTCGTATTTTTTAATATTAAAATTACTTGGAAGATTATTTATTATTTTTTCTTTTATTGTATTATCTTCTTTAAATTTTTCAAGTAATTGCTTTAATAAATTATTTTTTTCTTTAAAAACTTGAATTTTTTTCCAATATTCATTTCTTAATTTTATTCTTTTTTCATAAGCTAATTTTTCTTCTTTAATTTCAGTGTTTAATATAATTAAAGCTTCATCAGTATTTTTTATTTGTTCAATAGTTAATATTTTTTTTTCTTCGTCTTTAATGTTAATAATTTTATTTTTTAATTCTTTTATTTTATATTCAATCATATTAATATTTTCTAAACTATCTCTTATTAATTGAGTAAATTGTTTTTCTTTTGAATTTTCTACATTATTTAATAAGTTATTAAAATTTCCTTCAAAGTTAAAAATTTCTTTTAAGGTTTCAAATTGTTTTTTATAATTATCTTTTAAAAGTTCTGTTTTTATAGTTTTATGCTCTAATTCTTTTTTTAAATCTTCAATCATTTTTTCTTGTACTTTAATTTTACTTTCTAAATCTTTTATAACAAAATCCCTTTTATCATCTTTAGGTTTTTTTTCTAAATTTGAATAATGTACTTTTTTATCTTTATTTTTAATTGCTTTAAAATTTAATAAAAAATTTATAGTTTCTTTAACATTTAAAAAAGAATCTTCATCAGGATAAATTGTTCCAATTAATCTATAATATCTTTTAATATTATTTTCATTAAAAGAAATATTATATAAAAGAGAAATTAACTTTGATTGATTTGGAATTTTTTTATTATTATTTTTAATATTATTAATAATATCTAATTTAGTATTATTTAATTCATTTTTATATGTTTTATTATTAATATTATTACAACCTAAAATTATAAAAGAAATTGATGAAACTAATTTTCCACTATTATCATTTATATATATTATAAATGTAAAATAAGAATTAAATAATAAATGTATTTCATCCATTTCTAAATTTAATAAAGTATCATAAAATTTAGTTAAAGAAAATAAAACATCACTTACTTTTTCACAAGGAACTTTTTTAATTTTATTCAAAGAACTTTTATCAATATTAACAGAAGAATTATTAATTAAATAACTTTCACTTAATTTAGCTATTTCATTATTATCCATTCCAATAAATTTACTTAAATCAATTAAATTATTTCCATTAATCATTAAATAAGAAACATTTAAAGCTAAATTTTCATTTAAATGTTTATCACTTGATATTTTTAAAATATAACTTTCTAAAAATCTTGGAAAAATTCCTCTTGAATTAATATTATCATAACAATCATTTTTTCCAAAAATAATATCTTTATTTTCACTATTTGAATCTCCGTAAGAAATAAAAGTATAATGTATTCCATTTAAACTTTCAGTTATACAATTTAACATTATTTCTTCATAAATATATGAATTTTCATTATTATCATTAAAGATTTTATCAAATGTATATTTTTCATTTATTTCTTCTTCTTTTTTTATTTTTGGATTTTTAGCTAAAAGAAAAACCTTTTTATCTAATGAAATTTTATAATATTCTTTATTTTTCACTTTTGGGTTTTTTATCTTTAAAAAAATTTTAATTTTTTCATCATTAACTTCCATTATTGATTATTTATTTTTTTTTAAATATTATGAAAAGAAATACTTTTTACATTTTGCTTTTTGTTTCTTTTTTATTTACTCTTATTAACTTTTCTTTAGCACTTTATTTAAAATATAAAAGCCAAAAATTATATTTTGTTACTGAATCAGATTCATTTTTACAATATGAATATCTTATTGAAGTTTTAATTAATTCTTATTTTAAATTTCAAAATATTTCATTATTATTTGATATATCTTATTATTTATTAGTTAAATTTTTTGAAAAATATATTTATAATGAAAAAAAAGAAAAAGATCATGATAATGTTTTATTAAAAGCTATTAAAGATAGTAAAATAAGTAATTTATTTATGGAATTTTTTTTCCTTGTTTTAATTAAAGGAATTGCCTTAGGATTTTCATATTTTTATTTATATGAAATATTAAAAGAATGTAAAAGAATAATTGATGATTTTTCCAATCCTCAAAATAATGAACAGTTAGATATTTTAAATAGTATTTTATCAAATTGTAATTTAATGAAAATTATGATTTTTTTAACAATATTTTATATTTTTTTTTCTTATTTCTTTAGACTTTGGAAACATTTAAAACATAAACAAAAAATAAAGAATAAATATATTAAAACAAATTCAAATGATTCAGGAGAATTAAAAATTAATTTACAGCAAGATATGGAATTAGTTCGTATTAATCAAAAATAATATTTTAATATGAAAAAATACAAAATTTTAAATAATATATTTAAACCAAATTTATTATATTCAATAATTATAAATTTGATAATTTGGAAAAAAATTATATTTACAAATATTAATTATTTATAAATAAGAAAATGACTTTACAATATTAAAAAATATTATATTATTAAATTTCATGATCATTATTTCTATAAAATTTATTACTATCATCAGAAAGACATTTTCTTGATTTATCTTTTTCTATTTTAATAATTTTCCCATGAATACTTTTTAACACATTACACTTTCTAATTAAATCTTTTAAATAATCATCACTCCATTTTTTTTTATCTTCATCTTTTAAAATTTTTAATATTTCTTTTTTTTCATTTTTAGGAACAATATTCCCATGAGAACTATATTTTTTTTCTAAAGACAAAGCTTGAATTCCTAACTTTTTAATTTCTTTATCAGTTTTAATTTTATTTAACTTTCTTTCATATAAACTATCCATATAAAACTTATTATTTAATCTTAAATCATCATAGAACATTTTTTTAATAGCATAATTTAAAATTTCTTTACCGAAATTATCTATTTTCCTTATTACTTTCTGTGCATTTTTAGCAACCATATTTTCTTCATTTAAACTTTGGAATTTAAAGTCGTTTGGATTAAAACCAAAATCTTTATTTATTTTTTTAATATCTAAATTAGAATTATTTGATATTTCTGAAATATTTTCTGAATTTGATTTCTCTATTTCTTCTATTTTTTCATTTTTTATTGGATAATTTCTTGTTATTTCATTTCCATTTGAAATTGCAATATTTTCTATAGTTGAAATGTAATTATATAATTTTTTAGCTTTTGATTTATTATTATTGTTAAAATTTATAACTTTTAAAAAAGAATTATTATTTGAATTTAATGAAGAAAAAGGACGATTTTCGTTTAATAATTTTAATTTAAAATTTCTAGAAATTTGATTATCTGAAATGTTTGTATTATTTAATGTTGAATAATGAGAATTAATTGTATTATTGTTTAATAATGTTTTATTATCATTTAATTGATTTTGAGAATTGAAAAGTGTTATTTTTTTTTTTTTAGTTTTTATATCTGTTAAACTAAAATAATTATCTAATATTTTTGGTTTAAAACAATCTAAATATCTACTTTTAGCATCTGCGTTTTTATTATCATCTCTATAAAATTTATTTGATGATACTTCTTTTTTAGGTTCAAATGTTTTATTTATTGAATACTTTTTTTTATGATCTTTCATTAATATTTCTCCTTTTAATTTTCTTAATTTTCTCATTTGTTTTAAACTTTTTAAATACTTTTCATTTTTTCTCCTTTCTGATTTTTTCTTAAAGCAATCTTTAGTTAAATCAAATTCATCTTTTAAATCATTTAATTCTATTTTTTCTCTTTTTGAATTATTACTATAATTACTTTTATTTTTTTTATATACTAAACCAATATTCATTAACTTTTCATCGTCACTATAGATTTTAATAATATTATTTGAAAATTGAATTCTTCTTTTTAAATTATTACTCATATTTTTTCCAAAAGCATTTACAGTATGTAAAGCTTTAAAATCTAATTTTGTTGTCGATCTCAACATTGAATCTCTTATTAATATCATATTGTCTAAAATATTTTTCATATTTTCTTTATTTCTTGATGATAATACTTTAAATCTTGCTAATTTTTGTTTATTTATATCTGAGTGTCTTTCAAATACTTTTATGTCACTTCTTGATGATTTTAAATTTTTTAATTGAGATTTCATTTAATTTTTTTTTAATTATGTTTTAAAAAGAAAAAAATTTAGTTTTTTATAAATTTTAAATTATCATTTAAAATTCATAACATTTATGCTTATTAAATTAAAAATATTTTAAATAATCTAACAATAAATGATAATTCATAATAGAACAAAAAAATTATTACAATTAATAATATTTTGAATATTATTATATTACTTTAATTATATTTTCAGCTTTTTTTTAAATAAAAATATCTTTAAGAAAACATTTATTTCATATATTGATTTCTAAACATACATTTCCTTTCTAAAACAAATTTCAATAAGTAACAAACTAATTTAAAATCCTAAAAAAAAAATAACTAAAATAAATATTTTTAATATAAATAGAACAAAAATTAAATTCTATTATCCAAAAAATAAATGTCAGACGACGAAGAAGTTAAAAAGGAAATTCACAAAATATCATTTTCATCAGATAACTCAATGTTTTCATTTGGAACAGAGAAAGGATTTATAGTATGTTCAACAAAGCCCTTTAATATAATAACAAATAAAGAAATGAAAGGAGGATTTTTATTTGCTGAAGTAATAGACAATAGTAATATCATAGCATTAGTAGGAGATGATAAAAATGATTTTTTTCCAAATACGAAAGTTATTTTTTATGATGAATTCCAATCAAAGAAAATTTCAGAATTAAAGTTTGGATATCCAATAAGAAACTTAAAAACAATTGCAAATTATATTTTTGTGGTTTTAAAAGACAGTATTTATTTCTTTAAAATAACTAATTTATCAATTATTTCAAAATTTAAAACTTATGAAAAAAACGAAAATGGTGTTTTTGCAGTTTCAAAAAAGGATAAAGAAATAATCTTTTGTTTTCCAGATGTTGAATTAGGAAATATAAAAGTAATAAAATATAATGAAAAAATGGAAAAAGAAGAAAAAGTTTTATGTGCTCATGTTTCAAGAATTGCTTGTTTGAATTTAAATAAAGAAGCAAATTTAATTTGTTCTGCTTCAGATACTGGAACATTAATAAGAGTGTTTAATATTGAAAATGGGAATTTAACACATGAGTTTAGAAGAGGAACTGAAAAAGCACAAATTTTTTCTTTAGACTTTTCTTCAAATAATGAATTTTTAAGTTGTACTTCTGATAGAGGAACAGTTCATATTTTTAATTTAAAAAAAAGTGGTGATGAGAATTTAGAAAAAGTACAAAAAGGAAGTTTGTTTAATGGATTGAAAAGATTGTTAAAAGCTCCTTCGAATGTTATATCAGCTCCTAGAAGCTTTGCTATGTTTAGAATTAATGATATTAATACTTTTTCTGTTTTTGGACCTGACGAACAGTTGTTTGTTGTTTCAACAGATGGGAATGGAAAATTTTTTGAGATAGGATTTGATAAAAAGAATGGAGGAGAAACAGTTAATGCGGATGTGTATCAAATATTAGATGAATCACCATAAAATAATATATAGTAAAATTAGTTTATTTTTTAAGATATATAAATAATAACTATATATATATAAAATATAGATATTAAAAAATATAATTATAATATTTGAATTAAAGTAAATGAAATAAAAAAAAATAGAAGAGAGAAATTTAAGAGAAATTGGAAAGTACTTTTTTTTAAGTAATAATCATTCTATATATTAGTTTATTAAAGGTATAAATTGTTTTTAATTTATTCTTTTTTTCATTTAAAATATGTATTTATATTTATAATTATTAAATTTTTTTTAATTTACATTAACAATAAATAAATATTATATTAAATAATTAAACCTTAAAATGGTTTGTTTTAAGGTTTTTCGTAAAAATTAATTTCGATTATATGATCAATAAATGTTTTTCTCTTTTTTTTATCAAATTTTTTTTTCATTAAGATTATTAAAATTCCCTTTTTTAAGATTTACATTACCATAATCTTTATTTATATTCTTTATTATTGTTATTTTAAAATGTTTGTATATCTTTATAATCTTTACAACCAAAATTTTTATAATTGATTTAATCTTATTTTAATATTTTTCTCTACAAAGAAATTAATAAAAAGGATTAATTGAATTTTACATTTCTTTATCATCTTTATTTATCTTTTTTTTTGAAATTGCTTTTTTTTCAAAATCCAAATTAATTCCTGATTTTCTTCTTTTACTTCTTTCTTCTAATACTTCATTATAATTAAGTAATTTTTGAATATTATTATTATAAATTTCTTTAGAATCATTATCTTTAAACTCTAAGTCACATAAAGGTAATTCAGCATCATTTAAATATTCAACTTCAAATTCTTGTCTTTTTCTCCAATATCCTAATATTTCATTATAATTTAAAAAAACTTTCTTTTTTTTTCTATTTCTTTTAACAGAAGAACCACCTTTATTATTATCACTTAATATAATTTTATTATTTGAAAAGGGAAAAGCTTTTAATTTACTAATTTTTTTAATTCTGAAAATTTCTCTTTTTTTATTTTGTTTTCCTAAACTTGTATAAATCATTATATTAGTAACTTTAGGAATAGTTTCATTAGAATTTTTATAATAAAAAGTATAATAATGAGCTTGACATTCGTAAATTCCTTTTCCAACAAAATTAGAAATATCTTCCCAATTATCTAAACCAAATGTTTCTATTGAAGTTAATAACTTTACTTCATCCTTAATTGACCAATCATTTGTAAAAACTGGATAATAACTTAACTTTTCAATTATTTTAAATGATAAATTCTCATTATTCTTTTTATTATAATATCTTTCTATAAAACAATTTATACAATTTATTTCATAATATGATGATTTATTTTCATTTTTAATTTCCCTTTTTAAACTTTCATTTTCGTTTTTTTTATTTTTTATAAATTCTTTTTTATAAAAAATAAATTTGATTGTATCTGTAATGTCTTTATTACATTGTTCGCAAAAAATTTGAAAAGAAAATACTGTATTTAAAGTAAATGTTTCTGCAGAGTTAATATCATTTAATTTTAATTTTATGTTTTTTATTTTTTTCTTTCTTTTTTTATCAAAATATGATTGACCATATAAAGATCCTCTTAATCTTCTTCTTCTAGGTAACTGCTTTCCCATTAAAATTATTATTACATATTGAAAAAAATTATTAATTTATTGATTAAATTAAATTAAAATTAAAATTAAATTGTTTATTTTTTTAATCAAAAAATGATAGATGAAAATTTAGATGTATTAAATAACTTCAATGAAAAAGAGAAAAAAATATTTAAAGAGTTAGAAGTAATATCAGATTTATTAACAAATATATGTGAAGAAAGTACACAAAATTATGATTCAAATAATAATAAAATCAAATATTTTTTATCAAAAAAAATCCCTTCAATTTCAATTCAAAATTTTTTAGAAAGACTAACAAAATATTCAAAAATAGAAAGTAATACTTTAATTTTAATTTTAATATATATTGATAGATTTTGTGATGCAAATAAAATAAGATTAAACTATTTTAATATTCATAAATTAATTCTTGCTTCAATGTTAGTGTCAATTAAATACAATGAAGATGATTATTTCAGTAATAAATTTTATGCAAAAGTTGGAGGAGTTTCAAAAAATGAAATTGATACTTTAGAATATGCGTTTTTAATTTTAATAGATTTTAAGTTATATGTTAGTGAAGAATTATTCAAAAAATATAGTGATTATATTCAAAACACAAATTTAAATGAAATATAAATAAAAAAGTAAAATTTAATTCTTTATTTTTTAAGAATATTTTACTTTTTTTTATGAATTATATAAGTTTCTAAATAGATAAATTATTATTATATTAATAGTAATAAGAGTATAAAATTTTAATCATTAAAAAGTTTATTATTAACAAAATAAAAAAAGTTTAAAAAATTATAAATATATATTATTTAATTTCATTTAATATTTTATTTATTCTTTCAACAGTATCATTTCCATATAAATTAATTAATTCTATTTCATTATGAGTATTAATATGTTTACTTATTTCATTTTTATTTAAAATAACTAAATTATTAATACTAGGTTTTTCATATAATTTCCATCTTATAAATTGCATTTTTGGTCCTTGCTTTTGAGAAACAGAACTCATATTTTTAAATAAATTTGCAATTTTTTTATAATCATCATAACTCATATTTAACTCTTCTATTTTTATATTTTTTTTTTCTACTTCATCTTTTTTATAATCTTCAATTAATTTTGATAATTTTTTACTTCCTATCATTATTTCATCATCATTTTTTTTTTTATTTTCATTTAAATTTTTACCAAAAGAAAAATTGGATATATCACATAAAATTATAGAACATATTGTATTACTAAAATTTGCATATATTGGATTTAATTCAGGTAATTTTTCTAAATCAATATCTTCATCTTTTTCAATTGAAAAAATTGTTTTAAAATCAGGAACAATTGAATTATAATTTTTTTTATAAATATTATTTATTTCCTTAGCAAAAATATCATTTTGAACTAAAGAAAATTTATTTTCTCTTATATAAATAGGATTAAATTTTTCTAATTGAGGAAAAAGAGAAATAATTAAATTTAAATTATTATCAGAACAATATTTAATTAATTTACATTTTTCATTTAAGTTTTTTCTTTTTAAAAGAGTATCAACAACAATATTAATTTTATTTTCCTTAATAATTTTATTAAGTAATTTTTCATTAACATTATCATAATATTTTTCAATAATAACATTAGGATTAATTCTTTTACCATAAAAATCAATAATATCAATATTTCTTTTTCCTAAATCAGATAAAATTGATAAAGGATGATAAGGGAAAAATTCTTTAGTTAAAGTATTATTATCTATTATTATTAATTTTTTAACTCCACTTCTTATTAAAGTTAAACAAACATGACTTCCTATTCCTTCTAATCCATAAATTAATATTGTTGAATCTCTTATTAATTTCATTCCTTTTTCTTCAAAAAATTCATAATTTCTTTTTAATTGTTCTCTAATTAATAATTCAGAACTTTTTGAAAATGTTTTATTTTCTATTAATATTAAGGATTGTTTATTTAAATTTATTTTTGAAAGGATTTTTCCTAAAAAATAAGTTAATATTCCAAAATAAAAAGCCATTAAATATTCATCCATAATTATTTTTTTTTACATTAATTGTTATGATTTTTATTGTTTTATTTTATAATTAAATAACTGAATTTTATTAAAAAATTAAATAATCATATTTTTAATTATTTATATAGTTTGATATCTTTAATAAAAACCCGAAATAAAATTTTCTTTTAAAACTCTACTTGAAATCTTTTTTTAAAGAAATTAAGAATAGTAGTTAACCAATAAAAAATATAAAAGTATTTAATATATTATTTATACCATATGATAAATAAATGTTTAATGTAATATATAAAAAATTCATTTCTCTTGTATTTCAATATTAACATTAATGCTTCTTTTTTTCTTTAAAAGCATTTTTTTTTTTTTAATATCTATTTTTATTTTTAACTTCTCATTATTTGATTTTTTTTTAAAGATTTTATTATAAAAACCATCATCAATTACTTTAACATTAGAATAACAATTCTCAATTTTAATTAAGTTATCATTGCCTTTAAATATTATATTTTTCATTCCTAAAGATTCAATTCCAAAAATGATTTTATTATTATTCCCTTCAATTACTAAAGTAATAATTTCTTTTTGAATTAAAAAAAAATTATTTGAACCTTCTATTATTAATGTTCCAATATTTTCATTAAAAATTATTGATGAATTACTATTTATAGAATTGAAAAAGTCTTTTTTTTCTTTTATATTTATTATATTTGAATTAATATTTATTATATTTGGGCCTGTTTTTTTTTCCATTAATCTTAATAAGAGGATTTAATTTCTCTTTATTTTTTTAATAACTTATTATTTTGTTATGGCTTTTAATTTGATTAATTTTTTGGGATTTTATTTAGAATCTAAAATATTTTAATAAAAGAATCTTTAATTTTTTTTTCTTTAATTTATTTGGACTTTTTTAAGAAGGAACAAAAAAAACAAAATTAATTGTAAATAATTAATTTCTTTGT
>JAEEGI010012862.1_pt1 | contig 17834 bp, 14 predicted proteins | sample 8958751 | NCBI WGS metagenome assembly JAEEGI01 (sample SAMN16246545, study PRJNA631951) | gut metagenome | biome: gut microbiome; feature: rumen; material: KS-attached | host: Bos | place: Iran: Karaj | collected 2018-10 | reverse complement strand
TTGAACGAAAGGAAGAACCCCGTGAGCAAGGCAAGGTTCATCGACATAAAGTAATACGCACTCGGCACGACCTTCGTTATGCAAATGAGGAAAGCAACCACAAGGAGCCCGAACGACACCTGGTAAACACGGCCAAAAGGCAAAAGAAGTGCATTCAGGATAAACAGCAGGATTATGATGTGCGGGGAGAACCAGCGCAGAATCTTGTGTGAGAAGAACAGGTAGGCAAGCAGCGGCCTGAACGGGTTCAGGAGAGGCAGGTATGACCACAGGTAATTGAAATTCGCACGACCGATACGAACCTTGCGGCGGAATTCACCGATAGATTCCTTGGAGGTCTGTTCCGTGCCAATGGCGCTCGCGACAAACGTGCAGAACTTGCCCTTCTGGAGAATCTTCGTGGTAATGAAGAAGTCGTCCATGACGCTCTTCTTGACCGGCAGTTCCGTGTAGAGTTCCTTGCGGATTGCATACAGGGCGCCGTTGCCGCCGATAAGGCGGTCCAGGATTCCCTCGAACTTCTTGATTTCGGATTCAAGGTCCCAGTACGAGCTTTCACCCTGGCCGAGCATGCTCCCGCTCTTGTCAGAAAGAATCAGGTGGCCACAGACGCAACCGATCTTGCGGTCCTCAAAAGGCGCCACGAGCTTGCGCACCACGTTCGGGAAGAACATCGTGTTCGCATCGCAGAACACGAGAATCTCGCCCTTCGCAATTTTCTGGAGGCGGTTCAGCATCGCCGCCTTGCCCGCATTCTTCGGGGCCTTCACGAGGGTGATTCCCTTGTCGGCATAGCGCGCGACAATTTCTGCAGTGCGGTCGGCAGAACCGTCGTCGCCAATCAGGACTTCAAGCTTTTCCTTGGGGTAGTCAATCTCCAGAATGTTCTGGATCTTGCGTTCGATGACGCCTTCCTCGTTATACGCCGAGATCAGGAGCGAAACCGTCGGCAGTTCAAAATTTTCAATGATGTCGCGGCGGCGGCGCTTGAACAGTTCGCTCACGAACGGGAGCGTCACCGGGAAAATCACGTAGCAGAGCGCAAGCAGAAAAAACAGCCCCCAGAAGGCGACGCGCAAATAGAATACTACTTCTTCACTCATTGTTTTATCCACTCCTCTTCCTTTACAAGGAACTTGAAAAGAAGAGACTGCATTTCTTCGGGGCTCATGGAGTCCGTCACCGTCAATATAGTAAGACCTTTCGGCGCCACGAGCACGAAGGCGGGCAAAGCGCTCAATTCCCACGTGTCGAAGTAGCAGCGCTGTACCGTCTTGCGCTCCCCGTCACACGAAATCGTGTCTTGCGACTCGGCATTGAGCTTTACGGCATAGAACTTGCTGTTCAGTAGCGAGGCTACCGTCGGATCGCTGTACACGTTCGCCTCCATGATGCGGCAGGGCACGCACCAGTCCGCATACAGGTCGACAAAGATGAGCTTCGGGTTCTGTTTCGCCTTCGCGAGTGCTGTCGCGTAGTCCATCCAGTGGACTTTAGACTTCTTCTTCGGGACTGCCGCATACGCGGGCGATAAACTGGCGGGTACGCAGAACGCCAACAGGAACAGTGCCGCGACAAAGGCCGGCGCAAAACGGGAAACGCGCATCACTTCTTGTCCCCCTTCTTTTTTTCCTTGACCGGCTTCGGGATGCCCAGCAGCGAATCGATGCGCTCGGTAACCGCACGCTCGAACGGGAGCCACATGGCGTCGTCGTTCAGGACGGCGTCGCATGCCTGCGTAAACGTTTCGGTGGTGTAGCCGTATTTCTTGAGGGTCACCTGGCGGGCAAGCCTTGCCGCAGGCGCTTCCGCACCGTAGTTCTGCTCGATTATGCGCACTTCGACAAACGCTTCCACCAGGCGCATGTCGGGCTTGATATCTTCCTTGCTGCACGAGGCAAGCAGGAGGGCGCAGGCAAATGCCACCAGGAGGTTTGCAACAGGTAGTTTGCGCAACAATCCCGCCATCGTGAAGTTCCCGTTAAGGCTGCTCTTCCAGCGCGTTCTCGAAAAGGCCTTCCACGTATTCGGCCTTGCTGAAGGGCACCAGCTGGTCGATGCGCTCGCCCATGCCAATCCAGCGGATGGGAATCTGGAGCGAACTTGCGATGCTGAGAACCGCACCTCCACGAGCAGTCCCGTCGAGCTTGGTGACCACGAGCCCCGTCAGGGGGAAACTCTGGTTGAAAATCTTCGTCTGGTTGATAGTGTTCTGGCCGGTATTGCCGTCAATCACGAGCCACATGTCGTGCGGAAAATCCGGGTTCACCTTCTTCATCACGCGGACTATCTTCTTGAGTTCTTCCATCAGGTAGTCCTTGTTGTGCAGGCGGCCGGCGGTATCAATCAGCACCACGTCGCACCCGCGGGCGACGGCGGCCTGGCACGCGTCGAACGCGACTGCCGCAGGGTCACTCCCTTCCTGGTGCTTCACGAATTCGGCACCGCTACGCTGCGCCCATGTTTCCAGCTGTTCGATGGCCGCGGCGCGGAACGTGTCGCAGGCGGCGATCATCACCTTCTTGCCTTCGTTAATCCAGCGGGCGGCGAGCTTGCCAATCGTGGTCGTCTTGCCGGCGCCGTTCACGCCAATCACGAGAACCACGTGCGGCTTGCCCTTAAGTTCGAACGGCGGCGGGTCCTTCAAAAGGCGTTCCGCCTCGCTACGCATGATGTCGAGCACCTGCTCGGTGGTGAGCGACTTGCCCAGCGCCTGTTCACGGAGGGCATCCGTCAAGAGGAATGCGGCCTCTACGCCAACATCGGCCTTGATCAGGTGTTCCTCGAGTTCCTCGAGCGTGTCGTCGGTAATCTTGCCCGCGCCGACAATGCCCTTGAGTTCGCCCATGAGGGCGTCGCGCGTCTTTGCAAGACCGTTCTTGATGGCAGAAAACAGGCCCATTTCTAGAATCCTTTAACGCGCCGTTAGACGAGGCTCTCGACCTTGTCGACCAGGCCGTAGGCCTTGGCCTCTTCGGCACTCATGAAGTTGTCGCGTTCGGTGTCGCGGTCGATTTCCTCAATCGTGTGGCCCGAGGTCTCGGCAAGGATCTTGCCCGTGATGCCGCGGATGCGGAGCATTTCTTCGGCCTGGATCTGGATATCGCTCGCGGGAGCCACAATCTCGCCGTGAATGAGCGGCTGGTGAATCATGATGCGGGCGTTCGGCCATGCGACGCGCTTGCCTTTTGCACCGGCGGTGAGGAGCACGGCGCCCATGGATGCCGCCTGGCCGCAGCAGACCGTCACGACATCGCTCTGGATGGCGTTCATGCAGTCGTAGATGGCGAGACCGCTAGAAATCACGCCACCCGGGCTGTTGATGAAGAACACGATGTCTTCGTGGTTCAGGGAATCCAGGTACAGGAGCTGCTTCACGATGCGTTCGGCGCTCTCGTCATCGACGCCGCCCCACAGGAAGATACGGCGCTTGGAAGCGAGGAATTCTTCCGCCTTCTTCATCATTTCCGGAGTCTGGTTTTCTTTCTTTTCGTTGCAATCGGCCATAATAAATCCTTTTGTTCGGGTACAATTTAGAAATTTCATTTTATTATCGTCCTGGACCCGTGAATTGTAAAGCCTGAATGGGGTTATTTGACCATTTTTTTTATATTCCCTCCCATGCCCTCCCGCACGTATGCTGCCATAGACCTCAAGTCGTTTTTCGCCTCGGTGGAATGTATCCTCCGGGGCATTGACCCGTTGAAGGCGAAACTGGTGGTTGCCGATGCGAGCCGCACCGAGAAGACGATTTGCCTTGCGGTAACGCCTGCGCTAAAGGCCTACGGGATACCCGGGCGTGCGCGGCTCTTCGAGGTGAACCAGAAGGTGCGCGAGGTGGAGCGCCGTACGGGCGAAAAAATCGAGTTCATTATCGCGAAGCCGCAGATGGCAAAATATGTGGAGTACTCCACGAAGGTCTACAACGTATATCTCAAGTACGTGAGCGCAGAAGACATTCACGCGTATTCCATCGACGAGTGCTTTCTGGATTTGACGCGCTACCTTAAGTTGTACAAGATGACGGCGCGCGAACTGGTGAAGACGATTATCCAGGACGTGTTCAACACGACGGGAATTACCGCTACGGGCGGGATAGGCACGAACCTTTACCTGTGCAAGATCGCGATGGATATCATGGCGAAGCACGTGGAAGCAGATAGTGACGGTGTGCGCATTGCGGAACTCGACGAGATGAGCTACCGGAAAAATCTCTGGTCGCATCGCCCGATTACGAGCTTTTGGCAGGTGGGTCGTGGCATAGCGGCGAGGCTAGAGAACTGCTACCTGAACGGCGGGCGGGGCATCCGCACGATGGGCGACATTGCCCGCGTGAGTGTCAAGAATCCCGAGGCGCTCTACAAGATGCTCGGCGTGAATGCGGAAATCCTGATAGACCATGCCTGGGGTTACGAACCGTGCACCATCGCAGATATCCGGAAGGCGAAACCGCGCAGCCGCAGTACGGGCGAGGGGCAGGTTCTGCAGGACCCGTACCCGTTCGACAAGGCGCGTATCGTGGTGCGCGAGATGGTGGATACCGTCTCGATGGCGCTGGTGGAACATGAACTTGTATGTAACGGGCTCGTGCTTACGGTGGGTTACGACCGCGAAAACGTGGACAAGGGAACCTACCACGGCGAGACGGTGCAGGATTTTTATGGAAGGACGGTGCCGAAGCCTGCGCACGGTACGGCGAATATCGGGTACTACACGAGTTCGCAGACGGTGATGGCCGACGCTGTGATGAAATTGTTTGACCGCATCGTGGACCCGGAACTTACGGTGCGCCGCCTGAACCTGGTCGCGACGGACATCGTGGACGAAAAGAACCGCGGGTTCGACCTGTTTACCGACGTGCAGAAGCAGGAACGCGAAAAGAAGCGCCTGAAGGCGGAACTGCTTATAAAGAAGCGCTTCGGCAAGAACGCCATCGTGAAGGGGATGGACTTGCAGGAAGGCGCTACCACCATCGAGCGAAATGGGCAGATTGGAGGACACAGGGCATAATAACGAATGTGTCATCCTGAGTGGAATGCCGCGAGGCATGAAGTCGAAGGATCTAGTATGAGAGATAACTATTCTGACATAATTGATTTGCCGTACCCGAGGAACGACTGGAACTTCCTCATGAAGCACCCGCGCATGAGCATGGAGGCCCGCGCGAAGATTTTCCACCCGTTTGCGGCACTTCGCGGACATGCGGAAGCGCTTGATGCCACCGCGGAACGCAAGATAGATTCCGTCGAAAACGAGTTCGTGCTCGAGGACCCGGATATGGTGGTGCCCGAGGAAGGCTCCGATTTTTTATAATTGCTATTATGAAGCGATTTATTGTTGCAATAACGGTACTTGTGTTTGCGTTTGCGAGTTTATCCGTAGCGAAGCCCGCGAAGGCGAAGGCTGGCCCGAAACCCGCCAGGACAGCAGCAAAGGTGGTGAAGAAATCAGAAGTGAAGGATGCCCGCGACGGGCAGGTTTACCGCGTGGTAAATATTGCGGGCCTTACCTGGATGGGCGACAACCTGAACTACAATGCGGAAGGCAGTTTTTGCCTCGATGACGACGAGAACAACTGCATGGCCTATGGGCGGCTATACAGCTGGGACGTTGCACAGAAGGCGTGCCCCGCGGGTTTCCGTGTGCCGACTCACGCAGATTTCGAGAAACTCTGGACGGCTGCCGGCGCGGATTTTAATGCGGGTTACCTATTGAAGACAAACTACGGCTGGAAAGGTGACACCAACGGGAACGATACGCTCCGGTTTTCGGCTATGCCCGCGGGCAACCGCTTCGATGACGGCACGTACGGTAACCTCGCGAAGTTCGCTTTTTTCTGGACAGCGGACGACAAGTCGGAAGATATCCCTGCGGGCGAGGCTCGCGTGTGGTACCTCACGAACAAGTCGATGGCCTTCGGTTACACCGCGAAATCCAAAAAGTTCGCGTTCTCGCTCCGCTGCGTCAAGTGATTTGGTGTATCCCTGTTTACGGGATGGAACTCTTGTTTTATATTTATAGTTAAATAACAAAAGGAGAACTTATGGATTTTAAACTTATCCCTTTGGCCGCATCTCTCATGTTTTTTGCGGCATGTGAAGTTACTGTTACCGATACTGAATCCACTGGAGGTGATGGTGGCAGAATCGGGGAAAGGGAAGAACCGGCGTACCGTATTGGGGATGTCCAGGCCTCCCGTCATCTTCCGACGGACTACTACATAAAGGATATCTACGCATTTGCTTTCGATGACAAGAGGAATAGCGCAACTACCTATACTTCCAGCTGCAAGGAAGTTGACTATGCACTTGAATGGAAGCCCGACAACGCTTATGCCGACCAGCTCACGTTCGATTACTATCCTGAACGTGACTCCATCCATGTTGTCGTCAATGGCAACGCCCGTGTAGGCTTGTTCTACGATGCCGACCTCGCGCTCCCGTTCCCTGCCGGCCTCCTCTACCAGGCTGACCAGGTTAACGATTACTCCATCAATGGTTTCGTTATCGGTGACGGCGTCTATTCTCACGTAGGCTTCATCAATACGAGTTGCCCGGTTGAAGATCTCGATTTCGCCGATGAAATCCTTGACTTCCTCAAGATTAACGAGAACGACCGTGTGACTTACGACTGCAACTTTATCAATGCTGCTGGCGTGAAGATCCAGCTCGTTTCTAACAGGCCCACGGAAGTGTCCTACGCTATTTCTTATGCCGGCAACAGGTGCGACGTGACGGAAACGCTCCGCTACGCCTACAACCGTGAAGACTGCGAAGCTGCCTACGAAGACTTCCTCATCGATGCCGAAGCGGATCCGACGCTCAAGTTCAAGATGACCGACTACAGCTACGGCCTCAGCACGGAAAGCATCTCCTGCATCGAAAACCTCCTCGACGACTTCTTCATGAACGCTCCGCTGTTCAAGACCCAGAAGGAGAAGTCGACCGGCAGGGCCTTTGCGAAGGCGCTCGCCAAGATGTCCCAGAAAATTCGCAAGTAGTTCTGTAGATTGCTCTATGCAAAAGGATCTCCCGCCCGGGAGATTCTTTTTTTGCTAGATTGAAACTTATGCCCATTCGCAACATTGCAATCCTCGCCCATGTGGACGCCGGCAAGACGACCCTGTCGGAACGCATTCTGTTTGCGGCGGGCGAGGTGCGCCGGCCGGGCAAGGTGGAAGAGGGCCTTGCCACGATGGACTACATGCCCGAAGAAAAGGAACGCGGCATTACCATCGAGAGCGGCGTCGCTCATTTCGAGTGGAAGAACACCTGGTTCAATTTCATAGATACTCCGGGCCACGTGGATTTTGGCGCGGAGGTGGACATGGCGCTCGGTGCGGTGGAAGGTGCCGTGCTGGTGGTGAGTGCCGCGAGCGGTGTCGAGACGCAGACCGTCGCCGCCTTCCGCAAGTTACGCGAGGCGGGCGTCCCCGTAATCCTGTTCATAAACAAGCTGGACAATCCCGACTATTCGCTGGACGAAACCCTCATTAACGTGGAAGAACTCCTGGGAGTGCGTCCGGTCTTGATGGCCCTTCCCGAATATACCTCGGGCAAGATGAGCGGCGTGCTTGATGTGCTGAGCCAGAGCAGGCTTATGCATTCCGAGACGGGCGAGGAGGTCGTGGACGAGGGTTGGAACGTCGATGACGGCTGGGACAATTCGCGCGAGCTCAAGAAGCATTATGCCGAGGCGGTGGAATTCGCGAGCAGTTTTGATGACGAGATTCTGAAGCTCGCCATGGATGGGAAGGCGGTCGCCCCGAAGTTGCTTTTGCGCGGGCTCAGGGCGCTTGCGAAGAGCGGGGAATACGCGCTCTGTTACGCGGGTTCCGCGCTCGAGGGTTACGGCGTGCGCAGCCTCATTACGGCCCTGTCGTTCTTTTTGCCGGAAGTCCCGGAGTTTAACGCGGGCGAGCTCGGTCAGGTGATTCGCCTGCGGCATTTCAAGGGCGTGGGCGAAATCTCGCTGTTCCGTAGCCATACGGCGATGCAGCGCAAGGAATGGCCCGCGGGTTTCGAGTTCTCGAGGCTCAAGGCAAACTTGCTCGTGCCTGTGGAAGAGATACGCCCGGGCGACATATATGCGATGCGTTCCCCGTTCGAGACGGAACTCGGGCAGGTGATAAGCCTGGACGGACAGCGCCGTGTAATCCTGAGTGGAATGCCGCAAGATGAAGATGCGCGGGACGAGGATGTGCCGGAACCGCAATCCATCCGCGAGAAGTACCGCCCGCTGTTGCAGACCCGCGTGGAGTGCCTCGGTTCCGAGGACTACCAGCATGTAGAAAAGAGCCTGAATACGCTCAGCCGCATGGACCCGAGTTTCCGCGTGCAGAAGGATGATGGCGGTTTCTGGTACCTGCATACGGTGGGCGAGGTGCAGCTCGAGGTGCTGCTGGCTCGCCTCAAGCGCGAGTTCGGCTGCGAGGTGCGCGCGGGTAGCCCCGAGGTGCGCTGGCAGGAGCGCCTGTGCCGCGAGGTGGGCCCGGTGGAAAATACGTTCCAGGTAGGCCCGCACAAGATTTCCATAAGGCTTTCGGCAAGCCCGCTCGATAGCGAGGCGCACGACATCCGGCTTTCTGCGGAATTCCTGGAGACCGCCCCCCGCGAGATTCTGGCGGGAGTGCGTTCTGCCCTCCTGGAATCGACCGAGGTGGGAGTGCTCGGGAAGGGCGCCCTGGTAGGTGTGCGGTTTATCGTTCACGAGTTCACATGGACCGAGGGCGCCTTGCCCCCCATGATCAAGAAGGCGTGCGCCGATGCGGTCGTGAAACTCATCAAGCCCGCCGATGTTCGGCTGTACGAACCCGTGATGGAACTTTCGCTCGAATGCCCGGTGAACTTTGCGGGCCTCGTTACGGGCGATATACAGTCCCGTGACGGCAAGGTGAAGGAAATCGGCGGTGACGGCAAAACGCATTTTTTGAAGGCGGAAGTCCCCCTGCGAAAAATTTTCGGGTATGCCACCGGTGTGCGCAGCATCAGCAAGGGAACCGCGCTCTACAGCATGCGCCTCCTCGGCTACCGCCCCGCTGCCGTTTAATGTGCGGGCGATAAACGATTACTCAAACCTAAGCGCTTCAATCGGGTCGAGCCTGCTGGCCTTCCTTGCAGGGTACCATCCGAAGAATACTCCGGTAACAAAGCACACGGCAAAGCTCACGACGACGCTCGTGATAGAAACGCTCATAGGCATGTTGAATACGCTCTTTACCACCTCGGAGGCGGCAATACCGAGCGCAATCCCGATGATACCCCCCAGCAGGCTGATGATGACGGATTCGAACAGGAACTGGAACATGATATCGCGCCCGCGTGCGCCGATGGCCATGCGGAGCCCGATTTCCTTGGTGCGCTCGGTGACGGAAACATACATGATGTTCATGATTCCGATACCGCCTACAAACAAGCTAATTCCCGCGATAATCGTGAGCACGAGCGAAATCAGGTCGGATGTACTCGTGATGGTCTGTATCATTTCTTCTTGCGTGAATACGCGGAACGGGTCTGTGGGCCTTGTCCAGCTGCGCCGTTCCTTCAGGATTCCCATGATTTCCTCGGTCGCCTTCTCGGCGTACCCTTCGCCGATGGAGTTCGCGTAAATCTGCCGGATGTTTGTCGTTGCCGAGAACCTGCGCATCACTGTCTGGTACGGAGTGAATATCACGTCGTCGTTATCTTGTCCAAAATCGCCGGAGCCCTTCGCCTTCAGGGTGCCGATGACCTTCAGGGGAATGCTCTTGTAGCGCAGGGTCTTTCCGATGGGGTCGCCTTCGGGGAAGAGGTTCTTCACGACGGATTGCCCGATGACGCAGACTTTCGCCATGCGGTCGGCCTCGTCGTCGAACATCACGCCGTCCTCGATTTCGTAGTTGCGTATCTTGAGGTAGTCGGCGGAAATCCCGGAGAGAGTGGTGGGGGAGTTGTTGTTGCCGACAATCGCCTGCCCGCCGACAGTGACCATCGGGGAGACCCCGTCGATGTATGTCGCCTGCTCGCGTATGGCAATCACGTCGGCTTCCTCGAGCATCTCGCTGGATTCCATCTGCACGCCGCCGCGCCTGTCGCGGTTCGGCATGATGATAATTGCGTTCGAGCCCATCGAAGTCATCTGCTCCTTGATGGAAATGCGGGAGCCTTCGCCCATCGCCACCATGGCGATGACTGCCGCCACGCCTATGACGATGCCGAGCACCGAGAGGAAGGTGCGCATGCGGTTGCGGAGAAGCGCGCGTATCGCGATTTTTGCTAAGGTAAGTGGGGACATCGTCAATTATCCATCATCAATCATTTCCGGTGGCGGCAGGGCCTCGAACGCGGCTTTCGCGTCCTGCACGTTCTCGTTTATAACGTCCTTCTTGATGAGCCCGTCGCGCAGCGTTATGGTACGCCCGCTGAATGTCGCGATGTCGGGTTCGTGGGTCACGAAGGCGATGGTTTTCCCCTGCCGGTTGAGTTCCTGGAAAATCATCATGATTTCGTAGCTCGTGCGCGTATCCAGGTTACCCGTGGCCTCGTCGGCAAGGATAATCACCGGGTCGTTCACGAGGGCGCGCGCGATGGCGACCCTCTGCTGCTGGCCACCCGAAAGCTGGTTCGGCAGGTGGTTCATGCGGTCTGCAAGCCCGACACGTTCCAGTGCCTCGACGGCGCGGCGGTGCCTCTCGCTAGATGATACGCTGGAATTGTACAGGAGCGGCAGTTCCACGTTCTCGATGGCGGTCGTGCGGTTTAGCAGGTTGTAGCTCTGGAACACGAACCCGATTTTCTTGCTCCGGATGCGGGCGAGGGCATCGCGCTTGAGTTTTTCGGTATGCTCGCCATCCAGGATGTAGTGCCCGGAGGTGGGGCGGTCCATGCACCCGAGTATATTGAGCATCGTGGACTTGCCCGAGCCGCTGGTCCCCATGATGGTCACGAACTCGCCTGGATGTATACTAAAGTTTACACCGCGCAGCGCATGCACGGTCTCGTCGCCCATCTTGAAGTCCCGGCGGATGTCCTGTATCGAAAGTATGGGGTTTTCTGCTCGCATTTCTTTTTTTTAGATGATTTTACGCTAATTTCCGTTGCATTGCGGCTAGAAGATAATATCTTTGGGGTCGATGTGTGGCGAAATCACGGTAGGAATACTAAGTGATACTCGTCACCTTTTGTTTTTTTGCTAGCTTTTGTAATAAGAATGTATTTTTCCGGATTGAACGTATCTTGACGTTTGATAAGGACTTGGAGATTTTTGATGGATAATAATGTATCGCAGAATGTCGCTCCTAAGCAGGAAGATGACGAGATCGACATTCTCGAGATATTGATGTTTTTGAAGACGAAGTGGAAATTCCTTCTGGTTTTCCTTCTTTTGGGGCTTTTTGCGGGTGGTGTCGCCTCCATGTGGATGCGCCCGGCCTACAAGAGCGATATCCTTCTGCAGGTTGACGTGAAGGGCAACAAGTCTTCCAAGGCGCTTGGCGAAATGGGCGCCCTCTTGGATGTATCTACCCCCTCCGAGGCCGAGATGCAGCTCATCAAGAGCCGCATGGTGCTTTCTTCCGTTGTCGAGGAACAGCGCCTCTGCTATTCGGCCGTACCGCTGGACAAGGTCGACCGCCTTTTGCACAGGGAAGGCCGCATGGACCTCGAGTTCCTGAGCATCCCGCGTGCCGTATCCGAGGCGAAAATCAAGATAAAGGCCCGTGTGCTGCCCGATTCCACCAAGTTCGAACTCCTGGGCGAGGACGATGCCGTGTTGCTGAAGGGCGAGGTCGGGGAAACCTATCGTCAGCCCTATGCGGGCGATACGCTTGCCATTTGCGTGCGTTCCATGAAGGCCCGTCCGGGCCAGACCTTCCTCCTGGGGGCGACCCATCCGCAGATGGCGGTCGCCGGTCTCCTGGGTGGACTGAGCGTCTCGGAAGAGGGCAAGAATTCCGGAATTATCCGCGTTTCTATGCAGCATGCCTACCCAGACCGGGTGGCGGACATCCTGAATTCTATCGCGAATACCTACCTCAAGCAGAATATCGAAATGCGTAGCGCCGAAGCGAAGAAAACCCTCGACTTCCTCGAAGAACAGCTCCCGAGCGTGAAGGCCAAGCTCGATTCCTCTGAACAGAAACTTACCTCGTTCCGCAATGCGAACGGGACCATCGACCTCTCGGGCGAAACACGCGTGCACCTCGAGAAGGACGTGAGCCTCCAGCAGCGCCTGCTCGAACTCGAACAGAAGAAGCAGGAAGCCCTGCGCCTGTTCCAGGCGGAACACCCGACGGTCCGTACCATCGAGCAACAGCAGGCAAGGCTCTATGGCGAAATCGCGAAGCAGAAGAAGGCGGCGGACAAGCTCCCCAAGACCCAGCAGGAATTCCTCTCCCTGCAGGAAGAGGTGGAAGTCAACAACAAGCTTTACACGAACCTCCTGAACAACATCCAGCAGCTCCGCGTGGTGCAGGCGGGTGAAGTCGGTAACGTGCGTATCGTGGACCAGGCCTACGTGCCCATAAAGCCCGCGAAGCCGAACCGCAAGCTGATTTTTGGCGGTGTCGCCCTGGCGTTCCTCCTCCTAGGCTGTGCCATCGTGCTCGTGCGCCGCATGTCGCATAACGGTGTCGCTAGCAGTACCGAGGTTGAGCAGGCTACAGGTATCGGCGTGTACGGGAAGCTCCCGATGCTCGGCAAGGGCACCGAGAACAACGTGCTCGATCCGGTCGTGCACGAAAAGCCCGACGAACCGTTTGCCGAGTCGGTCCGTGCCCTCAGGACGGCGCTCGAGTTCTCGCTCTTTGCCGACGACAAAAAGGTCCTTATGGTATCGGGCCTCATAGAGGGCGTGGGCAAGTCGTTTGTCTCGACGAACCTCGCATGCTCCTTTGCCATGTCGGGCAAGAAGGTTTTGCTTGTGGATATGGACCTGCGCCGTGGCCGCATGTTCAAGAAGGGCCACAAGGGCCTCTGCGAAATGCTCCGTGCCGAAAAGTTTGACGACGAGTACATCGAGGTGGTTAGCGAGAACTACCACATCATCGGTTCTGGCAAGCGCGTGGTGAACCCGGGCGACCTCTTGAACAAGAGCCGCTTCGGTACGTTCCTCGACACGTTCCGTAAGAAGTACGACCTGATTATTCTTGATACCCCGCCCGTATTCCAGTGCAGCGATGCGCTCCTGGTCGAAAAGTATGCGGATTACCTTTTGTGCGTGCTGAAGCAGTCGGCGCATAGCATGGATAACATCCAGGAAGCGCTTGCGACCTTCGACCGCAGTACCGAAACACCTTTGCCGAAGGCCTTCGTGTTCAACAAGTGCGAACGCCATTCGGGTTACGGCTATGGTGGCTACTACGGCTACTATGGTTACAAGAAGTATTAACAACACAATAAGGAGTATAGATGAAAAAAGCAATCGCTCTTTCTCTACTTGCCGGTAGCATGGCCTTCGCCCAAAGCGGGTTGATGGGCGGTGTGGACGGTATCCACCAGCACAATGCCAGTACTCTTGGCCAGTGGAATTTCTCCATTGGCACGGGTGGTGACATTACTCTGGATTCCTGGTCCCTTACCCGTGGTGGCCTCTACACCTACAAGGGCAAGACCTATGACCTCAACCAGTGGGACTGGACTCTCGCCGGCAACTTCAATGCCGCGATTGGTCTTCTCGACTTCTTGGATGTCGGTGTGAGCCTTCCGCTCTACTACGACCACGCAAACGATGACGAAGGTCCGTCCGGCGCTCTGGATATGTGGACCACGAGCCGTGGCGACCTTGATCTCTGGTTCAAGGTTGGCGTGCCGTTCAGCGACGAGAGCATCTTCGGCCTTGCCGCCATGTTCGACTTCTATATTCCGACCGGTGAAAATTCCGTGGGTACTCGCCCCCGCCACGCCTGGTACTTGAACGACGAAGGCTTTACCCAGCCGTTCTCTGCCGACGCATTCGCGATGGCCGGTACTCTCGAATTCACCTTGGACCTCACCAAGAAGAACATCCCCATTCGCTGGAACACCCATGCGGGCTTCGTGCTTGCGACGGGCGACGGCCAGGCCAACACGCTCGTCTACGGTACGGGTATTAACTGGCTCCCGCTCTCCTGGATGGATGCCTTCGTAGAATACTCCGGCGAATTCCGCGTGCAGAAGACGGGTTACCCGCGCGAAGCCATCGAAGACCCGATGCTCATTACTCCGGGTCTGCGCTTCCACCTGCCTTGGAACATCGACTTTGCCATGGGCCTCGACATTGCCGTCCGCGCTCTCAAGAACTTCGGTTACGACATGAAGGACGAAATGGAAACGGCCAACCTCTACAAGATCCGCTATGTGGATGAACGTGGTGAAACCGCTACTTACGGCTACGTTCCGACTCCGCGTTATGCCGGTACTGCCGCCCTCGTCTGGCGCTTCGGCGGCAAGGATAAGGACACCGATGAAGATGGCGTTGTCGACAAGAAGGATTCCTGCGCCAACACCCCGAAGGGTGCCGTGGTTGATTCCCTCGGCTGCCCGCTCGATGGCGACAAGGACGGCGTTCTCGATGGATTCGACAAGTGCCCGGGTACTCCGCAGGGCGCTACCATCGACTCTGTCGGCTGCCCGTTCGACACCGACAAGGATGGCGTGTATGATGGCATTGACAAGTGCAACGAAACTCCGGAAGGCCACCAGGTCGGCATCAACGGCTGCGAAGGTGACTTCGACGGTGACGGCGTGGAAGATTCCTTCGACCGCTGCCCGAATACCCCGAAGGGCGTTTCTGTCGATACCACGGGTTGCCCGAAGGATACCGACAAGGACGGCGTGACGGATGACCTCGACAAGTGTGCCGACACTCCGGCCGGCTTCTCGGTTGACTCTCTCGGTTGCCCGATGGATAGCGACAAGGACGGCGTGCCCGATGCTCTCGACAAGTGCCTCAACACTCCGGCTGGCCTCCCGGTTGACTCCCTCGGCTGCCCGGCTGATGCTGACAAGGATGGCGTTGCTGATGCTCTCGACAAGTGCCCGAACACCAAGCAGGGTGCTCAGGTGAATGCTGAAGGTTGCGAAGGCGACTACGATGGTGACGGCGTACCGGACGATGCTGACCAGTGCCCGAACACCAAGAAGGGCGTGCCTGTCGATTCTACCGGCTGCCCGGCCGATAGCGACAAGGACGGCGTGTTTGACGTGAACGACAAGTGTCCGAATACTCCGGCCGGCACCACCGTTGACAACACCGGTTGCCCGATGGACTACGACAAGGACGGCGTGCCCGATGACAACGACAAGTGCCCGAACACCAAGCCGGGTATCACTGTCGACTCTACCGGTTGCCCGCAGGATAGCGACAAGGACGGCGTGTTCGATGGCCTTGACCAGTGCCAGGAAACTCCGGCTGACGTCTCTGTTGACTCTGTCGGTTGCCCGATGGATACCGATAAGGACGGCGTTGCCGACTACCTCGACAAGTGTGCCTACACGCTCGAAGGCGTGAAGGTCGACGAGAAGGGCTGCCCGATCGACAAGAAGCAAGACCTCAACGAACTGAAGCACGGTATCGAGTTCCAGACGAACTCCACCAAGTTCACCAAGAACAGCTACGGCAAGTTGAACGACCTCGTGAACCTCCTGAAGCAGTACCCGAACGTGAACCTTGAAGTTCAGGGCCACACCGACAACGTCGGCTCCGCCAAGAAGAACAAGGCTCTCTCTCAGAAGCGTGCTCAGGCTGTGGTTGACTACTTTGTGAAGAAGGGTGGCATCGCCGCCGACCGTTTCCGCGCTGTCGGTTTCGGTCCGGACAAGCCGATTGCCAGCAACTCCACCAAGAAGGGTCGTAAGCAGAACCGTCGCGTGGAATTCGTTCCGTTCGAAAAGTAATTCTCGCTAAGAGTTTGCTGAAAAAGCACCCGCAATCGCGGGTGCTTTTTTATATTATTAGCTGTGCTCCATTTCATCAAGTACAATGCCATTGGCATCATAAACACGCTCATCACGCTCGCCGTGGTGTGGGTGTTGCACCAGTGGCTGGACTGGGGCAAGGAAGTCTCGAACTTTCTGGGGTTCGTCGCGGGCGGCGTCAACAGCTACCTCATGAACCGCATCTGGAATTTCAAGAGCCATAACCGCAAGCGGACGGAAGTCGTGCGGTTCCTCGTTGTCTTTTTGCTGAGCTACGCGCTCAATCTCGCGGCGCTCGAGGGCACTGCGTACCTGCTCGAGAACGCGCAGTGGTGCAGGTCGTTTACCGTGTGGATTTCGCAGTTCATGAAGCCTACGTACTTTGCGAACATTGTCGCGAACATTGTCTACGTGCTGGCGAGCTTTATGCTGTACAAGAAGTGGGTGTTCCGGATGTAGGTGCGAAGTGTGTAATGTGGAATGTGAAATGTGAAGTGATGCGTCATCCTGGGTGACCGAAGGTCGCGAAGGATCCAGACTTGATTTTAGAATGAAAAATGGTTGATAATATGAATTGGATTGAAGGCAAGAAGTGCTCCGCGGAAGATGCCGCGGCGATGATTCAGGATGGCGATATTCTTGGCGTTTCGGGCTTTACGCTCGCGGGTTACCCGAAGGCGGTTCCGCTCGCGCTTGCCGCCCGCGCCGAAAAACTGCACGCTGCCGGCACGCCTTTCCAGGTGACGCTCTATGCGGGTGCATCGACCGGCGACAGCTGCGACGGGGCCCTGGCCCGCGCAGGTGCGCTCAAGCTGCGCATGCCCTACCAGAGCAATCCGAGCCTCCGCAAGGGCATCAACGACGGGAGCATCCGCTATATCGACGCGCACCTCGGCAAGATGGGTTACCTTGTGCGCACGGGCGCAGTCCCTGCGCCCACTGTCGCCGTGATAGAAGTGAGCGCAATTCTCCCCGATGGACGCGTGTGCCTTTCTACCTCGGGAGGCAATTCGGTCTGCTACCTCGACATGGCGCCGAAAATCATCCTGGAACTCAATACCCGCCTGGGCGAGAGCTGTGTGGGCATGCACGACGACGCCCTCCCGGAACTGCCCCCGCATGCGAAGCCCCTGCCGGTCTATTCCGCAGGTGACCGCGTGGGGAATGAATTTGTCAAGATTGATACGAATAAAGTAATCGCAATTGTCGAGAACGACGCGTACGACGAGGTGACCCCGTTTGTAGAACCCGACGACGTTTCCCGCAATATCGGCGAGCGCATTCTCGATTTTATCCGGTTCGAGGAATCGCACGGCACGCTCCCGAAGGGAATGGCTTACCAGAGCGGAGTCGGGAAGGTCGCGAATGCGGTCCTCTGCGCGATGGCGAACGACGAGCGTCTCGGGCGCATCGACCTGTTTACCGAGGTCATCCAGGAGGCGGTGCTCCCTCTGTTGAAGAAGGGCAAGCTCGGTGTCGCCTCCGGTACGGCGCTCACGCTTTCGCAGTCCGCGCAGCAGGAGTTCGTGCAGAACGCTGCCGACTGGAAAAAGCACTTTGTGCTCCGCCAGCAGGAAGTGAGCAACAGTCCCGACATCATCCGTCGCGTGGGCGTCATCTCGATGAACACCGCCCTCGAGGCCGATATCTTCGGGAACGTGAACAGCAGTCTCGTGTGCGGCTCGGCCATGATGAACGGCATCGGCGGCTCGGCGGACTTTGCCCGCAACTGCGCCCTCGGATTCTTCCTCACGCCGTCTGTCGCGAAGGGCGGCGCCATCAGCAGCATCGTGCCCTACGTGAGCCACGTGGACCACACGGAACACGACACGCAGATTTTCGTGACGGAGCAGGGCCTTGCCGACCTCCGCGGGCTCGCCTCGGAAGACCGCGCGCGGCTCATTATCAAGAACTGCGCCCACCCCGACTTCCGCGAACCGCTGACCGATTTCCTGGAATACG
>JAEEGI010012861.1_pt1 | contig 17834 bp, 11 predicted proteins | sample 8958751 | NCBI WGS metagenome assembly JAEEGI01 (sample SAMN16246545, study PRJNA631951) | gut metagenome | biome: gut microbiome; feature: rumen; material: KS-attached | host: Bos | place: Iran: Karaj | collected 2018-10 | reverse complement strand
TTTCAAGCGCGTCAAGTAATGCGTCTGGCCTCGAATATCAAAGGGTTGCTGCCGCTCTGCGCGGCAACCCTTTTCAACTTCTCCTGCGGGTGCGGCACGGAGCCGGTCCCTTCGACCTCCGAGACCACGCTGACGGTCAGTCCCTCCAGCGTCAACGTCAATTATGAGGCGCAGACGGCGGTCCTTTCCGTCAATGCGACGGGGGACTGGGGCGTATCGTCCGCCGACAAGGACTGGTGCACGGTGAGTCCTTCGGGTGGCATCAAGGGCACTTCGGAAGTGAAGGTCGCGCTTGCTACCAACCGGACCGGCAAGGAACGGACGAACACCATCACCTTCCGTTATGGGCCCAAGACGCTGGAAGTTCCTGTCAAACAGGGATTCAGCGAGGATGACCTTCCGCCGGACCCGGGCGAGATCGTGGTCCCCGAAGGCTATTCGCTGGACTGGCACGAGGAGTTCGAGGACGACGGAAAACCTTCGCTCGACGACTGGTGGTACGAGACCGGTGGCGGTGGCTGGGGCAACAACGAGGACCAGGTCTATGTAGCCGGCTCCAAGGACGGTATCGACCTGGCTTTCATCTCCGAAGGCACGCTGAAGATCCAGACCCGGAGAATCGGTACCGAGATCAATTCCATCCGGATGAACACCAAGCGGTCCTGGCAGTACGGCTGGTTCGAGGCCCGGATCAAGGTGTCCGACGTGAAGGGCACCTGGCCCGCCTTCTGGATGATGCCGCAGAATTTCAAGACCTGGCCCGGCGACGGCGAGATCGACATCATGGAGTATGCGATTTCCACGCAGGGAAAGAACAAGTCGTCCTCCAGCATCCACTGCAACGCCTACAACTGGCCGAAGGGAACGCAGAAGACCCACGTCCAGACCGTGAGCAATGCGGCTACCGAGTTCCACGTGTACGCGCTCGAATGGACGGCGACCGAGATGAAGTTTTATGTCGACGGGAAGCAGCACCTGACCTTCAAGAATGAAGGGAAAGGGTATGACACCTGGCCGTTCGACGCGCCTTTCTACCTCAAGTTCAACATGGCCTGGGGCGGCAATATGGGAGGCTCGACGGACTCAAGCGCTCTCCCGGCCACCTATGAAGTGGACTACGTCCGCGTTTTCAAGAAGAAATAAAAGATGAATCCTATCCGTATCCTTTTCCTGGCGGCCCTTTTGGCGGCGACCGTCTCCTGTGCGGAGCACAAGTCCTCCACGGTGGGGGCCTCGCCCGAGGTGGAGCGCCGCGTGGACCAGCTCCTTTCCCGGATGACCCTCGCCGAGAAGATCGGCCAGATGAACCAGGTCTCCGCCGGCGGGGAGGTGGCCAACTATGCCGACGCCCTCCGCAAAGGCCAGATCGGCTCCATCCTGAACGAGGTGGATCCCGTGAAGGTCAATGAGTTCCAGCGCATCAGCGTGGAAGAATCCCGGCTTGGGATTCCGCTGCTGGTGGCCCGGGACGTCATCCACGGGTTCCACACCGTTTTCCCCATTCCGCTGGGCCTGGCGTCGACCTTCGACCCGGAACTGGTGGAAGCGGGAGCCCGGGTAGCCTCCGTCGAGGCGACCGGACAGGGGGTCCGCTGGACCTTCTCGCCGATGCTGGACATCGCGCGGGATCCGCGCTGGGGCCGGATGGCGGAAGGTAGCGGAGAAGACACCTGGCTGGACGCCCGGATGGCCGAGGCCATGGTGTACGGATACCAGGGCCGTCAGTTGGACGCCACGTCCATGGCCGCCTGTATCAAGCATTTCGCCGGCTACGGCGCCGCGGAAGGCGGTCGGGACTACAACAGCACGTTCCTGACGGAGCGTCAGTTGCGCAATGTCTATCTTCCTCCTTTCGAGGCGGCCGTAAAAGCCGGTGCAATGACGCTGATGACCTCGTTCAACGACAATGACGGCGTTCCTTCCACAGGCAACGTGTTCCTGGTGAAGGATGTCCTCCGGGGAGAATGGAACTTCGACGGCCTGGTGGTCACCGACTGGAATTCCATGGGCGAGATGATCAACCACGGTTTCGGCGAGAACCGGAAGGATGTGGCCCGGAAGGCCCTGGAGGCTGGTGTCGACATGGACATGATGACCTATGGCTATCTGTCCCACCTGGAAGAACTGGTCCGCAGCGGTGCCGTGAAGGAATCGGACATCGACGAGGCTGTCCGCAACATCCTGCGGGTGAAGATCCTGCTGGGTCTGTTCGAGAACCCTTACGTAGACGTGGAGGCCGGCAAGGCTGTCCAGTACACGCCTGCGCATCTGGAGGCGGCGCGGAAGACCGCGGAAGAATCCGCCATCCTGCTCAAGAATGACGGCGTTCTCCCGCTGGATCCGGCCTCTGTCCGGAATCTTCTGGTGACCGGCCCGCTGGCCGATGCGCCGCACGACCAGCTCGGTACCTGGGCGTTCGACGGAGAGGCAAGCCATACCGTCACTCCGCTGCGTGCCCTGCAGGAACGTTTTCCGGGCAAGGTCACTTATGTTCCGGGTCTCGCCTACAGCCGGGAACGACGGAATCGCTTCGACGATGTGGTTGCGGCCGCACGTCGTGCCGACGCCGTCCTCGTCTTCCTCGGTGAGGAGGCCATCCTTTCCGGAGAGGCCCATTCCCTTGCCGACCTGAACCTGCAGGGTTCCCAGAGCGAACTGCTCGCTGCCCTGAAGGCGACCGGCAAGCCGGTGGTGGCGACCGTGATGGCAGGCCGTCCGCTGACCATCGAACGCGACCTTCCCAATTGTGCCGCCATGCTTTATGCGTTCCATCCCGGAACGATGGGCGGCCCGGCCCTCACGAACCTGCTGTTCGGTGATGTTGTCCCTTCCGGCAAGACGCCGGTAACGTTCCTCCGCACGGTGGGACAAGCGCCGCTCTATTACAGCCACAACATGACGGGCCGTCCCTATAACGGGGAAACCCTGCTCGAGGATATCCCCCTGGAGGCCGGTCAGACGTCGCTGGGCAACACGTCCTATTATCTGGACTATGGCGCCTATCCGCTGTTCCCCTTCGGTTACGGTCTCAGTTACACGACTTTCGCCTATTCCGACATCACCCTGGATCGGGAGACGTATGCGACGGACGGAACCGTGACGGTCTCTTTCACGCTTTCCAATACCGGCACCCGCGCCGGTACGGAGGTCGTGCAGGTCTACGTCCGGGACCTGGTCGGCTCCATCACCCGTCCGGTGAAGGAACTGAAACATTTCGAGCGTGTTACGCTGGAACCGGGCGAGAGCCGGACTTTGACGGCCGGCATTCCGGTACAGGACCTTGCTTTCGTGGGCCTGGACGGTGTGAAGAAAGTGGAGCCGGGTGAATTCCAGCTTTGGGTGGCCGGAGACAGCGCCTCCGGCACACCGGTTGCATTCAAGGTGAAGTAAGTATGAGATACCATCCCTTTTTCCTTTCCGTCCTTGCGGCGGTGATTTCCTGTTCCTGCCACGAATCCGGCACCGACCCTGTCCCTCCTGCACCGGAACCGGAAGGCCCCGCTGCGACGGTCTATGTAACCGATGTGTCCGGAAAGCAGATGGAAGAAGGAAAGGTCAGGCTCGGGCAGCCTTCCGACGCCGTTTTCTACAAGGCGACCCTGAACGGTGAAACCTACCAGAGCGTGGACGGATTCGGATTCGCCATTACCCACGCCAGCTGCTACAACCTGCTGCTGATGCCGAAGGAGGACCGGACGGCCCTCCTGGAGGAGATTTTCAGCAAGGAGAAGGGGATCGGGTCTTCCATGGCCCGGATCTGCATCGGCGGTTCCGATTTCTCGATGGACGAGTATACCTGGTGCGACGAGCCCGGGATGGAGCATTTCGCCGTCCACCCGCTGGACGAGGAGTGGCTCTTCCCGGTTCTGGACGAGATCGTGAAGATCAACCCCCAGGTCCGGTTCATCGGCTCCCCGTGGAGCTGCCCCCGCTGGATGAAGGTGGCGGACGACCTGAAGAGTCCCTATGACGCCTGGACCGGCGGCCGGCTCAATCCGCTGTATTACAAGGACTACGCGGACTATTTCGTCCGTTGGGTCCGGGAGATGGAGTCCCGCGGTTACCCCATCTATGCGGTAACCTTGCAGAACGAGCCGCTCAACCGGGGTAACTCGATGTCCCTGTATATGGGCTGGAAGGAGCAGCGCGACTTCATCAAGGAAGCGGTGGGACCGGCCTTCGAGGCGGCCGGCCTCGGGACGAAGATCCTCCTTTTCGACCACAACTACGACTTCGACGGCATAGCCTCCGAGACGGACTATCCGCTCCATATCCTGGAGGATCCCGAAGCCGCCCGGTATGTCGCCGGCTCCGCCTGGCACAATTACGGCGGCAGCGTGACCGCCCTGGACCGGGTGCATTCTCGTTTCCCCGACAAGGATATCTTCTTCACGGAAGCTTCCATCGGCTCCTGGAACTACCAGTATGGGAGTTGTCTGATCAACGACTTCCGGGACATTTTCCTGGGAACCCTGGGCCGTTTCGGAAAGGGGGTCACCCTGTGGAACCTGATGCTGGACAGTGACAACAAGCCTTTCCGTCCCGGCGGGTGCGGCACCTGTTTCGGTGCGCTGACCCTGTCGGCCAAGGACCATTCCCTGAAGGGGGTGACGCGGAATTCCCACTATTTCAACGTGGCCCATTGCTCGAAGGTCCTTGCACCGGGCGCCGTCCGGTTGGGAACGGAAGGCTATAAGGCTGACAAGGTAACGTATCAATGGTACCGGAATCCGGACGGTTCATACGCCGTCATCGCCCTGAATGAAGGGAGCGAGGAAGTCCGGATCAACTTCGTGACGGACAAGTATTCCGTCCCTGCCCGGTTGCCTGCGAAGAGCCTGGTTTCATTGACCTGGAAAGAGTAAAACCCGATGAGAAAGTCCCTGCGCGCAGTTGTCCTGGCCGCCCTCGTCTGCCTGGCCTGTTCCGAGAAGGAGAATCCTGCCGGAAACGATCCGGTCGTGCGTTCTGTCGGCGTAGGGGCTACCTCGCTGGTCCTTCCTTTCGGGGAAAGTGCCGACATCCCGTTCTGGGTGGAAGACAAGGATGCGCCCGTGGACGAAATCAAGCTTCTGCTCGCTGGCGGAAAAGAGCCGGTCGAATTCTTTGTCAAAGGAATCACCCCCGGGGAGGTGAAGGGCTCGTACTGGGCCGTCATTCAGGATGCCGGACTGGGTGAAAGCTATGAGCGGGACGTCCATATCGCCGTCGTCCAGCGGAATCCATCCTCGGGAAACGAGTATTATGTGCAGTCTCCCGCCATCCGGATCCTCTCGGAGAATGATCCGGCCGGAACGGTCAAGACCGGTCTTCCCGTCGTCTATGTCCAGACGCAGAACGGCCAGGCGGTGAAATCCAAGACCGATTTCGTTCCGGCGGAAATCCGGATCCGCGGCGCGGAAGGACTGCCCGGACTGGATCCGGCCGCCTGCCAGATCCGCGGCCGCGGCAACACGACCTGGGAATGGCCCAAGAAGCCCTATCTCATCAAGCTGGATGAGAAGCAGTCCATCTTTGGGATGCCCAGGCACAAGCGGTGGGTGCTGCTGGCCAATTTCATGGACCGCACCCTGATGCGGAATCTCGTGTCGATGACGGTGGCGTCGATGACTTCGCTCGACTGGACGCCCGGCTGCGTGCCGGTGGAACTGGTCTTGAACGGGAAGCACCAGGGCTCCTATCTGCTGATCGAGCAGGTCCGGGTGGACAATGACCGGGTGGACATCACTGAGATGACGCCGCAGGACAATGCCGGCAACGCCGTTACGGGCGGCTATCTGCTGGAGCTGGACTTCCATTACGACAACAAATACCAGTGGACCGACCCGCATGGGCATAACGGCCAATGGGGAAACGGCATCCCCTTCGGGGTCAAGTATCCCGATGAGGACGACCTGACCACGCAGCAGCTCACCTATATCAAGAAATACGTCTCTGAGGCGGCCAGCGCCTTGTATGGGGCTGATTTCCAGGATCCGGAGAAGGGCTGGAGGGCCTACTTGGACGAGGACTCCTTCATCGATTACTGGATTGTTTTCGAAGTGATGGGCAACCACGAGCTGGGTAACCCGGGCAGCGTGTTCATGCACAAGGACCGGGGCGGAAAACTCGTCGCCGGACCGTGCTGGGACTTCGACTGGGGCGTCCTCTCCTACAACACTTCACCCCAAGCCCGGACGGGGCTCATCAACGGAAAGGCCATTTGGTATGAACGGCTGATGAAGGACCCGGAGTTCAAGGCCCGGCTGAAGGCCAGGTTCGAAGAACTCCTGCCGCAGCTGCAGACCATCCCGGACTTCATCGACGAAAGCGAACGTCGCCTCACCGCCTCCGCCCAGCTGAACTTTGCGATGTGGAATCCGGCCGGAGACGCCTCCATGAACGGCGGCGAGATCATCAACGGCGACGAGAACATGTCCTTCCCCGACGCCGTCGCGCGCCTGAAGAAAATCTATCAGGAGCGTCTGGAGGTGATACCCCGGAATCTATAGGAGGACGGGAGGCAGTGACCTCCAGAATCGTCGCTCCGCGACCCCTCCCATAAATGGGCCCCTCCCTCTTATGTGCCGAGGGTGGCACAGATTCTGGAGGTCACTGCCTCCCATCCTCCCAGGAAAGCGTCCGGCTGTTGTCGGGATTGACCTGGATATGGACCTTCAGGGTCTCTTCGGGGAGAAGGTCCTCGATGTTCTCGGGCCATTCCATGAGGCACAGGAAACCGCTGTCCAGATAGTCGTAGAGGCCGATGTCGTAGGCCTCTTCGAGCCTTTCAATCCGGTAGAAATCAAAATGATACATCGGCTCTCCCGAGCCGGTGCGGTATTCGTTGACAATGGCGAAGGTGGGGGAGCTGACGGCGTCCTCGCTGACGCCGAGCCGCTTGCAGACCGCGGTCGTGAAGGTCGTCTTGCCCGCACCCATCGGCGCATAGAAAGCGATGAGCCGGTTGTCCCCGATGGCCTCGAGGAATTCCCCTGCGGCCCGGTCCAGGTCCTGCAGGTCACGGATGTGGATTTGGTGTGTCATCGCCTGCAAAGATAATCATAAATCCAGAATGTTCCGCCGGTCCAGGAAGCGGTAGCCGGCGGCTTCGAGGAGATGGGCGGGGAGGATATCGGGAAGGCCGGCGAGATCGGCGATGGTCCGGGCGATCTTGATGATGCGGGTATAGGCCCGGGCGGACAGGCCCAGGCGGTCGATCAGTTTCTCCAGGGTGGCCTTGCAGTCGGCGGAAAGGGGACAGAAGCGTTCCAGCTGTTTCGAGGACATTTCCGCGTTGGTGAAGATGCCCGTTCCCCGGAACCGCTCCCGCTGGATGTCGCGGGCCTTCCGGACCCGTTCCGCGATGGCGGCGGACGGCTCTCCTTTGCGCCCTTCGACGAGGACCGAGGTGGGCACCGGTTTGATCCAGGCTTGCAGATCGATTCTGTCCATTACGGGGCCACTCAGCTTCGCAAGATAGGCGGCACGTGCCCCGACGGTGCAGGTACAGCGGTCGCCTTCGCCATAGTAGCCGCAAGGGCAGGGGTTGGAGGCGGCGATGAGCATGAAGGAGGCGGGATAGACGATTTTCGCCTTGAGCCGGGAAATGGTGACTTTCCGGTCTTCCAACGGGCCCCGGAGGGCTTCCAGCGTGGATTTGGGCGCCTCGCAGAATTCATCGGCAAAGAGGACGCCTCCCGATGCCAGGCTCACTTCCCCGGGCATAATGTTTTCCCCGCTGCCGCCGCCCAGGATGGCCGCTTTGGATGCTGAGATGTGCGGGGCACGGAAGGGGCGCTGCCGCATCAGGCCCAGATGGCCCGTCGCCTTGCCAGCGACCGACCAGATCTTGGAGGTCACGGCCGATTCTTCCTGGGTCATTGGGGGCAGGATGCCCGCCACCGCCTTCGCCATCGAGCTTTTCCCGCTGCCCGGGCTGCCGATGAAAATCAGGTTGTGCGCGCCTGCCGCCGCGATCTCCACGGCCCTTTTCGCGTTTTCCTGGCCCAGGATGTCGGCAAAGTCCATGTAATCGGCCGTGACAGGCCGCTCCCGCTCTTCGCGCAAGGCCGTGGCATAGCATTCGGTGTTCCAGATGAGCAGGTCCGACGGGTCTTCCTTTTCTTCCAGGATGCGGAGCACGTCATCCAGGGTCCGGACGCCGTAGACCAAAGTATCCTGGAAGTCGACCGCCTCCAGGGCGGACCGTTCCGGAAGGATGGCGCCTCTGAAGCCGCGGCGGACCGCCGACTCTACCATGGGGAGCGTTCCCGCCACGTAGCGGATGCTTCCGTCCAGTCCCAATTCTCCCATGATCAGATACTTGTCCAGCCCCGGCAGCTCCCGCTGTCCGGAAGCGGCGATGATGCCCAGGGCGATGGGGAGGTCATAGCCGCTGCCCTGCTTGTGCAGGTCTGCGGGAGCCAGGTTGATGACGATTTTCTTTCCGGGGATGCGGAACCCTTTGGCCTGCAGGGCGGTCACCGTCCTGAGGAGGCTTTCCTTCACCGCCGCGTCGGCGAGTCCTACCAGGTGGATCCCGATGCCCAGGGTGATGTCCACCTCCACCGTCACCGGAACCGCTTCGATTCCGACGCATTTCGCTCCGTGTATAGAAACCAGCATGGCCGTTTTTCGGCAAACCTACGGAAAAACGGCCCCGCGGAGGACAAGAAACCGCAAAAAGTGGCGGAATTTTTTCTTGTTTTCTCTTATCAGAATGATGAAAAACGGCCTTCCGATGGTCTGGAGGGCCGTTTGTGATTTTTTTATCGATAAAGGGCGTAGAGCGCCGATCCGCTTCCGGACATCGAGGCATAGACGGCGCCTCCGTCATAGAGGGACTGCTTGATTTCCGCCAGTCTGGGGTATTTGGCGAAGACCGTCGTCTCGAAATCGTTCACGAGAAGTTCCTTCCACGATTCGACCGGACGGGCGAGAACTTCGCGGAGCGGGCAGGCCGGCTGCCGGGGAACGATGCCCCGGTAGGCATCGGCCGTGGAAACGGCGATCCCCTCCGGAACCGTTACTTCCAGCCGGTAATCGGACAGGTTTACATCCAGGGGCTCGAGGATTTCACCCCGCCCGGTGCCGAGCATCGGCCGGTTGTAGATGAAAAAGGCGCAGTCGCTTCCCAGGCGGGCGGCGAGTGCGGCGAGTTCCCTGTCCGGAAGGTCCAGTCCGGCGAGTTCCGCCATCATCCGGAGGGCGAAGGCTGCGTCGGCCGATCCGCCGCCGAGTCCCGCCCCGACGGGCGAGGTCTTTTCCAGATAGATTTTCATCGGGGGCAGCTTGTGCCGCTCCGCCAGCAGGAAATAAGCCCGGGCTGTCAGGTCGTCCATCGGATTCCAGTCCACCCCTTCCTTCCGCGCGAGGGTCACCATCAGTTTGCCGTCAGGGGAGATGCCCTGCGCCACCTGTCCTGCGGAATATTCGGTATGCAGCCGGGCGGAAATCCGGCTGAAATCATCGCCGGTGATGATTTCCAGTGTGTCGTGGTATGCCGGACAGGGCAGGAAGAGGGTCTCCAGGTCGTGATAGCCGTCCGGGCGGCGGCGGAGTACGTGGAGGCCGAGGTTGAGTTTGACGTTCGGGCGGGTGATCATGCCGCAAAGATAGCAATTATTCCACCGTTACGGAAGTGAAATAACCGTTGAACGGGATCTCCGTCTCCTCTCCGTCCACCCACAGGCGGTTGGCTTTCCCGTTCCGGCCGGTCAGGGCCAGGTAGGCGTGTCCTTCCCGGAGCAGCAGGCAATGGCCGGAAATCAACCGGACATTCCCCGGGAGCGGCTTTCCTTTTCCGTCGCTGCGTTCCAGCCGGACCGGCCGGCCTCCGGCATCGACCGTCATCCAGGCGGCGACGGTCCCGTCGGCCAGCAGTTCGGAGATCTCGGTCTTCCCGTCCGTCGGACAGGGATTCCCTTTTTCCGAAAACAGGAAACAGCGCCGGGTTCCGTCCGGGGATGTGACGGCCCCCAGGACCAGCACGTCTTCTTTTAGCGGGACAATACGTCCCCGGACCAGCGTTTCCCTCCCTTGAACCGGAAGCGTGGCAGTCCCGTCGTCGGATTCGAGAACGGTCAACCGGGTTTGGTTCCGGATCCGGTAGACTTTGTCACGGATGACCTGGATGTCCAGGATGGTCCCTCCCGATCCTTTCGGAAGGACTCTGTACTGCTCCCCGTTCCGGAGGATGTTGTATTCCGTCCCTCCGTCCACATTGACCCCGTAAGCATAGAAAACCCATTCGTCCTCTTCCGTCAAGGCTCCGCCCAACCGTCCCGGAGTGCAGGGATCGCCGCAGACTATGCCCGCCTCGCTCCGGAAAACGGTCCTTCCGTCAATCCGGTAGGTGAATCCGTTCCCGTCGCGGTCCTGGCCCAGGGTGTGGACGCCGTCCTCCCGGACCAGGAACCCCCGGAGGGCTTCCCGGCCGGGGAACCGGAACAGTTCGAGTCCGTCCTGGCAGACGACCGTTTCTTCTCCCGAGGAAAAGTCGGTGTACAGATGGCCGTTCCGGAACCGGTGCATGTCGGCGTGGATGGCGGAGCCTGCCGGAATGCTCCGGACGAGCTTGCCGTCCCGGTACAGGTCGATCCAGACCGGTCCGTCCACGGCACAGGTGTCTTCCTCCCAGGCGAATCCGTCCGGGAAACGGACGGCGGTCAGATAGACGTGGGGCCCGGGCGGGATGACGTCCGTACTGTCGGCCCCATGACCCGGCCGGGTGTTTTCGTGGGAAAACCGGGGCGTCCCGGGGAAGAGTACGTCCCGGATGCAGGATGACAGGAGGAAACAAAGCAGAAAGAAGGCAATTTTTCGCATGGCTTTTTTCCGCCAAGGTAGGGACGGAAACGAAAAAACAACACAAGCTGTTGATAACTTGTGTTGTTTCAGGGGTCAAATTAACGTTTTTTACTGTCCCAGTGAGAAGCGGAGGCCTGCTTCGAAGTCCATGCGGAGCGGTTGGATGGTCCGGATGGAACGCGGCTGGCCGTTTTCGAAGTAGTAACGGAGCGTGGGATCGAAGTAGATGCCCACGTTCGGCGTGAACTTGAACTCGACGCCTACGCCCACGCCCACGGAGAACTGGGGACGGTCCACTTTCTGGTGGAGGTGGATGTCACCCTCGCTGTCGTGGATGAGGAAATGGTTGTCCACCAGCATTTCGGCCGTACCGCCGGTCATCACGTGGAAGTTCCAGTTGCCGGTGTTGACGATGTTGAAATACAGGTTCAGCGGAACACCGATGTAGTGCTGCTGGTTGGTGATGTCGGTGTCGAAGAGCTGCTTCGTGAATGCGCCGTTCTCGACCACGTGGTAGTCGCCCAGGAAGGAGCGGCTGAGATTCGTATACACGACGCCGGTGCCGAGGCCCCAGCGCTGGTTGAAGTCATAGCGGAGGCTCAGGCCGCCGGAGACCGGCAGGCCGAAGCTGTACTCGTTCCCTTCGCGGTAGATCCCGGTCTGGGTGGGGGCGGGCATCACGAAGAAGCCGGGTGCCCGGCGGGTCTTGGCGCCCGGGCTGTCCGGACGCATGTTGGACTGGATGTCCCCCAGGACGCTCATCGAGAAATGACCGCGCTGGCGGATCTTATGCTCTTCAAAGGCGAGCTGCCGGAAAGCTTCCTCGTCGGAGGTGAAGGAGGCTTCCGTATGCTGCTTGGGAAGGCCGATGATGGCGTCCGGCTTGCGTTCCGGCTCGTCGACGACGGCCTCGGTCGTCAGGATCTCTTCCGGGGAGGCAATGATAGGGGTCTCGCTCTCAGGCACATAGGCGCTGCGTCCCTTCAGCCGGGTGACTTGCTGCGCCATGGGGATGACGGGTCCCTCTTCCGGCCCGGTTTCGACCGGAAGAGGTTCGTCGTCTGTCGCCTGGGCGACGGGTTGTATGGTTGGTTGGTTAGAAAGGTTCTTACCGGGAGTCAGGAGCACGACGGCGGCTGCCACGGCGGCGGCGATACCGGCTCCCGCCAGGCTCCGCCAGACCCAAACAGGAACCACACGCTTCCGGGCGGCACGGTCCAGACCGGCTTCCACCCCTTTCCACACGTCCGGGGAAACGGATTCCTCCGCCCCGTCCATCAGGTTCCTTACATATATGTCAAACTCGTTCTCTTTCATTTTTCAAGTCCTTTGATCATTTCCTGCAGCCTGACCCTTGCCCGTTGGAGCTTGGAACGCGTCGTGGCCTCGTTGAGGCCCAGCGTCTGCGCGATTTCCTTGTGCGAATAGCCTTCGATGACGAACATGTTGAAAATGGTCCGGGCGTCGGGAGGCAGTTTCGCAATCAGGCCCGTCAGTTCCCGGTAGCCGATTTTCTGGACCGGGGTCGCCTCCTCCGAGAAGAGGCCGCGGGCTTCGCCGATGTCGTCGCTGAGTTTGAGGGCATCGGTCTTGCGGAGATGCATCAGGGCAGTGTTGACAAAGATCCTGCGGGCCCAGCCTTCGAAGGATCCCGCCCCCGAATAGCTGTCCAGCCTGGAAAACAACGAAATGAATCCCTCCTGAAGCACGTCCTCGGCCGTGGGCCGGTCTCCGACGTAGCGGAGGCAGAGTGCCATCATCTTGGGGGCGAGCGCGTCGAACAGGCGTTTCTGTGCGGTCCTGTCTCCGCTCCGGCAGGCCGGGACCAGTCGTTCCAGGGCACTGCCACCCGCAGGGGGGGCATCCGATGTCGTCCAGGATATTAGATGCAATTTGCCGAAGAAATGTTTCATCCGCCCTGGAAAAAAGTTCATCAACACAAATTTCGTAATTTTTCCGTGATTTTGTATTATTTTTGTAAACGGACATGGAGAAGATTGCAAAGCAAATGAGCATGATGAGAAGGATCATCCTTGTGGGGCTGTTGCTTCTGCCGGCCCTTTTCGCCTCCGCACAAAGAGTTGAAAACCAGCTGGTGGATGCCGTCGCCCTCTATAATAACCGTTCCTACGCCGAAGCCCGTACCCTGCTGCAGACCCTGTCCAAGGCTTCGCCCGACAACGATGCCGTCCATTATTACCTGGGACTGAGCGAGGCGATGCTGGACCATGCCGACGCCGCCGTGACCCACCTGCGGAAGGCCGTGGAGCTGGATCCCCACAATTATTGGTACAAGCGGCGCCTGGCCGACCTTTACCGCGCGATGGGCGAGGAAGAGATGGTCGTCCAGATGCTTGAAAGCATCCTTTCGGAGTTTCCCGACAAGACGGAGGTCCAGTACGACCTGTTGAACATGTATCTCCGGCAGGAGAAGTTCGACGAGGCGCTCAAGGCCCTGGACGACATTGAAAAGCTCTCGGGACCCGGCGAGCAGATCGCCCGCACCCGGTATGACATTCTCCGCCAGCTGGGCCGGGGTGAGGAAGCCATCGCCGCCCTGGAGGATTTCAACGACCGCTTCACCTCCCCTTCCGTCCTTTCGATGATGGGGGACTATTACCTTTCCGAATACAACGACTCTCTGGCCCTCGCCTGCTACGAGGAGGCGCTCCAGACCCAGGGAGACTATGTCCCTGCGCTGCTCGGAAAGTCCGAGGTCTACCGTACGACGCGCCGTTATCCCGAGTATTTCGCTGTCATCAACAGTTTCATCGACAATGACAACGTGCCTGTGGAGGCCAAGGGAATGTACGTGGCCAACCTGACGCGCAGTCTGGACCCGAAACTGATCACGCTGCACCGGGACGGGTTCGATGCGATGGTGGATCACCTGCGTCAGCGGCATCCTTCCGACAGTACGGTCCTCTCCACGGCCGGTGGCTATTACTACGCCACGGGGCGCCTGGATCAGGGCATCGACTGCTTCCGCACGTCGGCCGACCTGTATCCCTCCAGCCTGACCCAGACCGCCAGCTGCATCCAGATCCTGATGATGGCGGAGCGGTGGGAAGAGGTGCGGGACCGCAGCATCGACGCTTTCAACCGTTTCCAGGAACTGGGCTTCATGGAGTACCTGAACCTGGCGGACTATAATCTCAAAGATTACGATTCCATCATCAAGAATTGCCGGTACATGGCCGCACGCGAGCCGAAGAATACGGAACTCGTGAAGAGCTCCTGGGCCCAGATCGGGGACATGTATCACTTGAAGGGGGATTCCAAGTCGGCCTACAAGGCTTATGACAAGGTCCTCAAGATGGATCCTGACTATGCGCCGGTCCTGAACAATTACGCCTATTACCTGAGCGAAGAGGGCAAGAAACTCAAGAAGGCCTACACGATGTCCAAGAAAACGGTGGAGGCGGAGCCGGATAACGCCACCTACCTGGACACGTTCGCCTGGATCCTGCACCTGATGGGGAAGGACCTGGAAGCGAAGCCTTTCTTCAAGCATGCCATGCTGTACGGCGGCAAGGACAGCGCCGTGATGCTGGACCATTACGCCGAGGTCCTCTACGCCCTCGGTGAGTACGACCTGGCCCAGGTCTATTGGGGCCAGGCCAAGGCCAAGAATACGGAAGGCGAGGTCCCCGACCTGGACGCCCGGGTCGCCGAGCGGCTGAAAGCCATCGGAAAATGAGGAAAGTCCTTCATATCGTCCTGCTTCTGCTGTTGGCTGCAACGGCGGCATCGGCGCAGGACACCCGTTCCCAGGAGAGCCGGAAGGCGAAACTGGAGAAGGAGATCGCGGAGATCAACCGCCGCCTCAAGGATAACTCCCGTTCCAGCAACCGGGCCCTGACGGACCTGGAACTGGTCCGCCGGAAGATTGCCGCGCGGCAGGAGCTGATTGCCGAAAGCGACCGGGAAATCCGCGCCCTGGACGATTCCATGCGGGTCCGCCAGCAGGAAATCGACCGGCTGCAGGCCCGCCACGACACCCTGGCCCTCTATTATGACAGGCTGGTCCGGAGCGCCTACAAGAACCGCGACAGCCGGATCTGGTACATGTATATCCTGGCCAGCGAGAACCTGGGACAGGCCGTCCGCCGTTTTGGCTACCTGCGCGGTTTTTCCAAGGAAATGTCGGCCCAGGCGGAGCGCATCCAGGAGACCCAGGCCTCCCTGGAAGTGGAGAAACAGCGCCTGGCCTCCCTGCGGTCGGATGCGGAAGTGCTCCGGTCGCAGCGGCAGTCCGACGTGGAAAGTCTCCGCGGTGAGGAAAGCGAATCGGCCGGACTCGTCGCCCAGTTGCAGAAGGACCGGAAGAAATATCAGCAGGAGCTCCAGAAGAAGAACCGTGAAGTAGAGGCCTTGAACCGGGAGATTGCTGAAATTATCCGCAAGGCGACGGCCAGGAACAATAAGAAATCCGCGGAAACCGGGAAAGCCGCACCGTCGGGCGGCAAGAGCACGTCCACGACGGTGGACGAGGCGCTGTCCAAGAATTTCGCCTCCAACCGCGGCCGGCTGCCCTGGCCCGTCGAAGGGACGGTCGTGGAATCCTACGGCCAGCATTACCATCCTGTCTACAAGAACGTGAAGCTGCCGTTCAACAACGGTGTCACCCTCGCCGTCGCGCGGGGTTCCCAGGCCCGGGCCGTCTTTGACGGGACCGTTGCCCAGATCGTCGTCATCCCCGGATACAACCAGTGCGTCCTGGTCCAGCACGGTTCCTATTTCACCTTCTATTGCAAGTTGAAGTCCGTCTCCGTCAAGGCGGGCGACAAGGTGAAGACCGGCCAGGCCCTCGGGGTCGTGGACACCATCTCCGGCGAAGACCAGCTCCATTTCCAGCTCTGGAAGGAGCGGACGCCGCAGGACCCGGAAAAGTGGCTGAAATAGGTTCTTCCGCGGCTTGTTGAAAACTTCTTCCCGGAAGTAACAACAAAGTTCCAAATTTTAATAATTCTAAACTATACGTTTCTGTAAACAGCTCATTATAAGTGAATTAACAGCTTTTTAAAGCTTTTGTTAATAACTTTTTCCGGGAGAATCGGAAGATATTTGCAGGGAATGACTTATCTTTGTCCTTGCAGTTCTGGCCCCCACACCAGGACCCTGACCGAAACGTAATTTTAAGAAACATAAACCTGAGGCATCCGGCTCGCTGAAAGGGGCGCCGGCGCTGCCGACAACTGACACTATCACTATGGTAAAGCGTGTACTGAAACGCGACGGAAGACGCGTTGATTTCAACAACCAGAAGATCGTCGCCGCCATCCTCAAGGCGATGGACGTGACCGAGAACGGCGAGGATATCGTCCTCGCAGCCCAGATCGCCCACGCAATCTCCACCCTCGAGAAGGAGGAGATGACCGTGGAGGAAATCCAGGATGTCGTCGAAAACCAGCTGATGAACAGTCCCCGCCAGGAAGTGGCGAAGGAGTACATCCGCTACCGCAACAAGCGGAACATGGCCCGCAAGGCGAAGACCAACGAGATTTTCCAGACCATCATCGACGCCCAGGTGAACGACATCACCCGGGAGAACGCCAACATGAACGCCGACACGCCGGCGGGCATGATGATGAAGTTCGCCTCCGAGGCCACGAAGAGCTATGTGGACGAGTGCCTGCTGTCCGACCCGGTCCGCGAGGCGGTCGCCAAGAACTACATCCACATCCACGACAAGGACTACTATCCCACGAAGTCCCTCACCTGCATCCAGCACCCCCTGGACAAGATCCTGGAGTACGGCCTGAAGGCCGGCCACGGCGAGTCCCGTCCGGCCAAGCGCATCGAGACGGCCTCCGTCCTTGCCTGTATCTCCATGGAGACAGTGCAGAACGAGATGCATGGCGGCCAGGCCATCCCGGCGTTCGACTTCTATCTGGCCCCGTTCGTCCGCAAGACCTTCGAGGAGGAGGTGGACCAGGTCAGCGACCTGTTCAACACTGACTACAGCGAACTCAAGAAAGCGGAGATCGACGACTACCTCAAGCATGACCTCATCGGCCTGCAGGGCCGCGACCGCGCGCTCCAGCACGCCATCAACCAGACCGTGGGCCGTGTCCACCAGGCCATGGAGGCGTTCGTGCACAACATGAACACCATCCACAGCCGCGGCGGCAACCAGGTCGTTTTCTCCTCCATCAACTACGGTACGGACACTTCTGCGGAAGGCCGCTGCATCATCCGTGAGATCCTGAACACCACCTACGAGGGCGTGGGCAACGGTTCCACCGCCATCTTCCCGATCCAGATCTGGAAGAAGAAGAGGGGTGTCAGCTATCTTCCGGGCGACCGCAACTACGACTTGTACCGCTTCGCCTGCAAGGTGAGCGCCCGCCGGTTCTTCCCGAACTTCCTGAACCTGGATGCCACCTACAACCAGGACGATGCCTGGAAAGCGGACGATCCCCGTCGCTTCGAGCACGAGGTCGCCACGATGGGCTGCCGCACCCGCGTGTACGGCAACAAGTTCGGCCCCAAGACCTCCATCGGCCGCGGCAACCTCTCCTTCACCACGATCAACATCGTGAAGCTGGGCATCGAGGCCATGCAGGAGGAGCAGGACAAGAACCTGCGGATCCAGAAGTTCTTCCAGAAACTGGACTGGGCCCTCGAAATCGCCGCCCGGCAGCTGAACGAGCGCTTCGACTTCCAGAAGACCGCCCTCAAGAAGCAGTTCCCGCTCCTGATGAACGGCCTCTGGCTGGGCAGCGAGAAGCTGGACGAGAACGATTCCATCGAGTCCGTCATCAACCAGGGAACCCTCTCCATCGGCTTCATCGGCCTGGCGGAGTGCCTGATCGCCCTGATCGGCAAGCACCACGGCGAGAGCGACGAGGCACAGGAACTCGGCCTGCGGATCATCTCCCACATGGCGGAGAAGATCAACGGTTTCGCCGAGACCTACCAGCACAACTTCACCTTCCTCGCCACGCCGGCGGAAGGCCTCTCCGGCAAGTTCACCAAGCGTGACAAGAAGACCTTCGGCATCCTTCCGGGCATCACCGACAAGGACTACTACACGAACT
>JAEEGI010012858.1_pt1 | contig 17836 bp, 15 predicted proteins | sample 8958751 | NCBI WGS metagenome assembly JAEEGI01 (sample SAMN16246545, study PRJNA631951) | gut metagenome | biome: gut microbiome; feature: rumen; material: KS-attached | host: Bos | place: Iran: Karaj | collected 2018-10 | reverse complement strand
CTGACTGTGCTAAGGGTAAGGATGGTAAAGACCTGCAGCTCTTGCTTAAAGCTGGTAGCTTTACTCTCAACTCAGTTTACTATGAGGAATAATCGTTCCTTATCAGTATAATCAATCAGTGAGGGTGTGACGCTTGTCACACCCTCATTTTATATATGATAAATATTTTCAGTAAATTATTTGGTAATTCTAAGTATAGTTACTATCTTTGCAGCCAAATTATGAATACAAAAAACAAAATATCCAGTATTGTTCTCTGCGTTAGCCTGTTGGTTTTCGTTTCGTTTGTTGTATATATCCTATACATCAACCAGGAGGTGTTCTATACGGCACACGACCGTTCTGAGTTTATTTCGGGTACACCTTTTTTCAATAGGTTATTATCGAAGCCTTTTGGCTTGATGCAGTATGTGGGCGCCTGGCTCACACAGTTGTTCTATCGTCCCGCCTTTGGTTCTGGTGTGTTGGCGGCTATCTGGGTGCTGATTTTCTTGGTGGGAATCAAAGCATTCCGGTTAAAGCCCAGTGCCTCTGCGCTGATGCTCTTGCCTGTAGCCTGCCTGCTCACGTCGGTGGTTGATCTGGGTTACTGGATTTATATCTCTACCATCAGAGGCTATTGGTTCTCTCAATCAGTAGGCTATCTCGTTATGCTGCTGCTCCTGTGGGTTGCCCGACAAACACCGCGTAAATGGCATTTGGTATGGTATGTACTGGGTTTCTGTCTCTATCCGTTGCTCGGCTGGTTTGCCCTGCTCTTTGTGCTGTGCCTGATGCTGAGTGAGAAGGTCACCTGGCGAGAATTCGTGGGGTTATTAGTGCTTATCTTCACCGCCGGCATCTGGCATACGCAGTTCTATTCCAACTTGAAGGCTGATGATGTTGTGCTGGCTGGTCTGCCCCGCTTTATCACGCCGAGTGACAACACCCCACATCTCTCTTACCCATTCTGGGTGCTGGGTATTGTCTCCGTACTCATTCCGTTGTGCAGCAAGTATCTGTCACGGTGGTTCGTCCCAGTGTTGTGTGCCGCTGCGGGCATCGCCTTTACCTGGTCGCTGATGTACCAAGACCAGAACTATCTCGACGAGATGCGCATGGTGCGCTATGCTGAAGATGACAACTGGAAAGAGGTGCTTCAGATAGCAGAAAACAACCCCAAACCGACCACTACTATAGTTTTCCTCAAAAACGTTGCCTTGATGAATGAGGGCGGTCTGCTCGACCGTTCGTTTAAGATAGGGAATATCGGATATCCCCCACACAATCCCGATTCCGTCCATTCCAGTTTTCTGGATGTCACCTCGCCGCTGGTCTATTATAATTATGGTATGATCAATGAAGGTATCCGTCTGAATTATGAGAACGCCATTCAATCAGGCTTCTGCCCTTTCTACCTAAAAGTGTTGGCTCGCTGTGCTCAGGCTAAAGGGGATAAGGAGTTGGTGGAACGCTATACCACGCTGCTGAATCATCTGCCTTTCTATGGCGATTGGCAGCCAGCACCAGTTTCTGCAAATATAAAGTCGCTGCAGAACTGCTTCCCTGACGAAATCACTGGTGTCGAAAACAGTGACTCTTACATAGTCAATATCATCAGCCTCTGGTCTGACTCTGACAGCAAGATTGCCTCGGAACAGGCTTTGCTCTATGCCATGATGCGCTGCGATTCCCGCCGCTTTTGGGCTGCATTGCGCAATTTCGTGAAGTTGCACATGAACGAGGAATTTCCTGTACATGCGCAAGAGGCTTATATCCTGTATATGGATAAGGCCCCTGAGGAGAAACGAATGATGCTCCCTGTGGATCAGGCTATCTATGAGCGCTACAAACAGTTCTGGGAGGTTCTTGGGCAGAAGGTAAAACCTGGTATTAATCTTGGAACGGTCGCAGAAGAAATGCGTGAAGAATGGGGAGACACCTATTGGTATTATAACATCTTTGGAAGACAGTATTCCAATGCCGTTATTATGAAACATCAAGAAGTGCAATCATAAGAAGAAAATGAAAAGACATATCCATATTTATACTCTGGTATTGGCAGCCGCTATTGGGCTGCTATCATCGTGTGCAAGTCATCCCGACGTGCCCGGCTCCAGCAAGGCCGCCAAGTGCCTGCCTGCCATCTTCCCGGATTACTGTAATGTGACGGTGCCTTACAACATTGCGCCGCTTAACTTCATGCTGCCTGCTGATGAGTATGAGGCCTGCGTGGCACGCCTCACTACGCCCGACGGTAAGCAGCAGACCTATGGCGATGGTGTGAAGGTGCAGATTCCCCTGCAGGAATGGCGCGACATGCTTGCTGCTGCAAAGGGCAAGCGCATCAAGGTGGAAGTCTGGGGAAAGAAGCAAAACGATGAATGGTTGTCGTTCAATCCCTTCGAGATCCGCATTGCCTCGGAACCCATTGACGACTATGTGTCGTACCGTCTGATCGAACCGTCGTATGTGGCTTGGACCTATATGGAGATTGCCCAGCGCAACCTCACTTCGTTTGAGGAGACGCAGATCTTCAACAATGAGATCACCATGAACGACCGTAAGATCGGTCAGTGCGTCAACTGCCACAGCTACCAGAACTACAAGACGGACAACATGCTCTTCCATGTGCGCCTCTCGAACAGCGGCACCGTCATCGTGAATGACGGCAAGGTGTCGAGGGTCAACATGAAGCGCGACTACACCATCTCCGGCGGTGTCTATCCGTCATGGCATCCCACCGAGAAGCTGGTTGCCTTCTCGACCGACCTGACGCGTCAGGCGTTCCATACGCAGAACCCTAACAAGATTGAGGTCTATGACCTGAAAAGCGACTTGATCCTCTACGATGTGAAGACCGACTCAGTGCAGGTTGTCAGCAACGACTCCACGCTGCTGGAGGTGTATCCCACGTGGTCGCCCGACGGCAAGTACCTCTATTACTGCAAGTCCGTACCCCTGCCAGAGGAGATGAACGGGAAGGACATCAGAACCACCTATCCGAAGATACAATATAACCTGTACCGCCGCTCGTTCGACGTGAAAACGCATGCCTTCGGCGATGAGGAGCTGGTGTATGACGCCGCTGGACGGGACAAGAGTGCCACCCTGCCGCGCATCAGTCCCGACGGGCGCTACCTGCTCTTTGCCCAGGGACAGTACGGCTGTTTCCATATCAGGCACAATGACGGCGACATCGTCTGCATGCCGTTGGACCAGGCGTTACCCCTGACACAGACTATCGATCTCTCGAAGGTAAACTACGAGGGGCGTCCTGACAGTTACCCCTCATGGTCGAGCAACGGACACTGGATGATGGTTGCCAGCCGCCGTGAGGATGGTAACTTCTGCCGTGTGTATTTCTCCTACTTCCACGACGGGAAGGCAGAGAAGGCGTTTCTGATGCCGCAGGAGGATCCTGAGCTGAACACCTTCCTCTTGAAGAGCTACAACCGTCCGGAGTTCATGGTAGAACCCGTTAAGATCAGTGTCGATGAGTTCAGTAAGGTCTTTGATAAGTAAAAAGGCACATTTTTTTGCCTCTTTCCTTTTCGGTGTGGCGGTGGTGCTTTTCTTCGCACTGGGCTACCCGCACCACCTGCACTACCAGGAGCAGTACCAGCTCTTCCTGTTCGATCATACCTACGTATGGGAGATCGTCAGGCTGCCAGGCGGCGTGGCCGACTTGCTGGGACGCTTCTCCACGCAGTTCTTCCTCTATGCCTGGGTAGGGGCACTCATCATCGGGCTGCTGCTCTCGGCAGTACAGTTGCTGACGCTCCGGCTATCAGGCTCGGAAAGCCTCTACGGTCTGAGTTTCGTGCCTGCGTTCCTGCTCTGGCTCTTCCTGCTCGACGAGAACGCGCTGATGGGTGGCGTCTGGGCCGTCCTGCTCTCCCTGCTCGCCGCCTGGGGGATCCTGTCGTTGCGCAAGAAACTATCCACTATCAGCTATTCACTATTCACTATCGTTGCCATCCTGTTGCTCTATCTCCTGGTGGGCCCTGTCTGTCTGCCAATACCGATTGAGAGCCTGTGGACTGGCGCACACTACCACCGCTATCCGACGGTATTCCCATGGCTGCTCTGGGGCGCAGCTTTTTCTATCTGGGGGCTGATGGGAATAGCGCTCCTGATCCATCGCTTCCCGAAACATTTCTCTCTCCACTCTCCACTCTCCTCCCACCTCTTGACAGCACTTGTTGCTGCCATCATGGGAAGTGTCGTCTGGAAGAACGCCAACTTCAGGGCGGAGAAAGTGATGCAGTATGACTTCATGGCTCGTCACCAGCAATGGAACCGCATCCTGGAGACCGCCAACAGGGAAAAACCCAACAACCAGATCGGCGTGACGGTGCAGAACCTCGCCCTGGCGATGCACGGCGTGCTGCTGAACCAGCTGTTCAACTATCACCAGAACGGCATCGCAGGACTGTTGCCCGACGTCAAGGAAGACGCCACCAGTCCGCTACCCACAGCCGAGGCTTTCTACCAGCTGGGCATGATCAACGTCGCCCAGCGGACGGTGTTCGAGGCCCAAGAGGCGATCCTCGACTTCCAGAAGAGCAGCCGGTGCTACGTGCGGCTGGCACAGACCAACCTGATCAACGGCCAATATGAGGTAGCACGCAAGTACCTCACCGCCCTGCAGAAGACTCTCTTTTACCGTGACTGGGCCAACGAGACGCTCCCGCTGTTGGGCGACGAGGCGGCGATAGCCCGTCATCCCGAATACGGACGTCTACGAAAGATGACCTACGTCGAGGACTATTATTTCAGCGACCACGTGACGCCTGAGATGTTGCAAGATCTCTATCTCAGGAACAAAGACAACGGCCTAGCCTACCAGTATCTGGTGGCCTACTACCTGCTGACGGGCGACCAGGAAGGCTATAATAACTTCATTTCCTCTATCAAGCAATGAGAAAGATCCTATATACACTGTTGGGGCTGATAGGTTTTACAGCCTGTACTGAGACCGTCAGCGATGCTACGCAGGAGAACATCCTGCCCCAGATATATCCTGACTACACTGGTGTGACTATACCCGTGAATATCGCCCCCCTCTGTTTTAACATGGCGGATGAAACAGTGCTGCGCATCGATGCCGTCGTCACCGGCAGTCACGGCGGCAGCCTGCATGCCCAGGGCGAGGAGTCTGTCGATATCGACCTTGACGAATGGCATACGTTGCTTTCTCAGAACCGCGGGGACTCGCTCTCTGTCGTCGTCTCGGCCAAATACGAAGACGGCTGGCACACCTACAAACCGTTCTCTATCTATGTCAGTCCCGACAGCATCGACTACGGCCTCTGCTACCGTCTGATCGAGCCGGGCTACGAGGTGTGGAGCAAGATGGGTATCTACGAGCGCGACCTGTCCTCCTTTGAAGAGCGGCCGCTAATCGAGAACACCCAGTTCGAGGGCTGCGTCAACTGTCACAGCTTCAACCGCGCCGACCCCAAGGACATGAGCCTGCATATCCGCGGGCCGCACGGTGCCACGCTGCTGAGGAAGGATTACGGCCCCGTCACCGCCTATAACACGAAGACGGAGCGGACGCTCGGGCTCTGCGTCTATCCCTACTGGCACCCCTCGGGCCGCTACATCGCCTATTCCACCAACACCACGAACCAGCTGTTCCATAGTGCAGGCAGCAACCGCGTCGAGGTGTTCGACACCGCCTCCGACCTGCAGGTATATGACGTGGAGAAGAACGAGCTGCTGCTCTCGCCCCTGCTCAAGCAGGACTCCGTCTATGAGACCTATCCCGTCTTTTCCGCCGACGGCCGCTCGCTGTATTTCTGTGCCGCCCGCGCCCTGCCGGAGGGCAGCCATCAGCTCGACTCCATCCGCTATGACCTCTGCCGCATCGACTTCGATCCTGCGACGGGCAGCTTCGGCGACCAGATAGAGACGGTTGTGGATGCCGTCTCACAGCAGAAGTCCGTATCCTTCCCCCGTCCCTCCTACGACGGGCGCTTCCTCTGCTACACGCTGTCCGACTACGGGCAGTTCAGCATCTGGCACCATGAGGCGGACCTCTGGCTGCTCGACCTAAGAAGTGAGAAGGGAGAAGTGAAAAGGGAGAAGTTGGCTGCCGCACGTCCGATGGACGGGGCGAACTCCAAGGACACGGAGTCGTTCCACAACTGGAGTACCAACTCCCGCTGGCTCGTGCTGAGCTCCCGCCGCGACGACGGTCTCTTCACACGACCTTATTTCTGTCATGTAGATAAGGAGGGAAACATAACTAAGGCTTTCATGCTGCCGCAGCGCAACCCCAGACAGTTCTACCGCGGACGCTTCATGTCGTTCAACGTGCCCGACTTTATCACCGGTCCGACACGCTTCGACAGCCGCCAGGCCACCCAAGCCATCAACAATGAATACAGAAAGAACTTCGGTGTGCGATAACCTTTCTCATTTTATCATAAATATGATTATCAAACTTTTGATAATTATTATTTGGATAATTAAAATAGATTGTTTATCTTTGCAGCGGAAATGATAAAAACCGGCAATATGAATAATCCGTTTGTAACAAAAGGCTATGCAGGACCAGACTATTTCTGCGATCGCGTGAAAGAGACAGAGGATTTGGTGAAACTGCTCACCAACGAAAATAATATGGCCCTCATATCGCCTCGAAGGATAGGCAAGACTGATCTAATCCATCATTGTTTCGCCCAGCCATCGATTCAGAAGCATTACTATACCTTTATCATTGATATCTATGCCACCAACTCGTTGGCAGATTTTGTGGAGGTCTTTGGCAGGGTTATCTTTGATACCCTCAAGCCTTTAGGACGGAAGGTCTGGGAAGGATTCTTTAATACCATCAAATCTATCCAACAACAGATCTCATTTGACATCAATGGGAATCCTGTGTGGGGGTTGGGATTAGGAATATCGGCAAATCCCTCAACAACACTCGATGAGATTTTTAATTATCTGAATTCTGCTGGTAAGCCCTGTATGGTTGCTATTGACGAGTTTCAGAGGATTACCGACTATCCTGATGGTCAGAACGTGGAGGCTGCGCTGCGAACGCATATCCAGAGATGCACTAATACCACGTTCCTTTTCTGTGGTTCCAAACGTCATCTGATGACAGAGATATTCCTTTCACCATCCCGGCCTTTTTATCAGTCGGTCATAACGATGGGATTAAATCCTATTTCGGAGGAGAAGTACACCGCATTTGCCCAACAGCTGTTTAAGAAAAATGGCAAATCAATCGACGGAGATGTCGTCCAACAAGTGTACAACCGTTTTGATGGTGTGACAGCTTATTTGCAGAGAGTGATGAATGTCCTTTATCTGAATACGGAAAAAGGAGGTAAATGTACGGCTGAGATGATTGAAGATGCCATAGATTTTATCATCAACTTAAACTCCGAGCATTATGAGACGCTATATAGCCAGATGTCTGAGAAACAACGTCTGGTGTTCCTTGCTATTGCTATGGAAAAGAGAGCCAAGAACATATCAGGCAGCCAATTTATCCATAAATATCACCTCGCATCATCTAGTTCTGTTGTCTCTGCAGTAAGAGGCCTTCTTGAGAAAGACTTTATTACGCAAGAGAACAACGAGTATTATGTCTATGACTATTTCTTCCAGATTTGGTTAAGGAAAAGAGGGTATATTAATTAATTTATTTGTCAGATTTGTTGTTTTGTTGTTACCACGCAGATAACTGATTAGGAATAAGTCAGTTACTGGTGGTAACAACAAAGTGTAGGGTGACAACAAACGGCTATTTTCTGGGTTTTACCAAGTATTCTGTGCCATTTTTGGTGCGTTTTCTGACAATTTCGGGCATATTAGACAGGATTCTACCGAAGTGATTGAGCGAACTGAGCCGCAAATCAGCGCCAGCCACCTTCTTGATATGCGCAAAAATAGCACTTGATGTCAGGAACTGGCCTTCATGCTCATCTCTTGCCACTTCAAAACAGTCGTTGAAATACTGTTCAGCAGGTGTCCGCTGCTGATAGCGGCGATTTGACTCAATGATCTCCTGTGTCTGTTCCTCGTTGAAGAAGTGGGGCTCGTGATGATCCAGTGCATCCAGTGCCTGGGCAAACAACTGCTCATGGTTCGGACGGCATGATACATCGATGGGGCCCGTCAACTCTATACCAAGGAAACGACGCCCACCTGATGGATCCGTCAGCACATCCGTCTGGTTGGTGGCCCCGATAAAGGAGGCCAGGCGTGGGAACGGTTCCACATGCTTACCATAGGGGCGCTTTACCTTTACCGACGGCAGGGTGATGACATTCTTCAGAAAGCCCTGCTGCAACGCGGGCGAAATCTGATTGAATTCGTCGAGATTGATGAGTAGAAACTGACTCATGGCCTGAAGCGTCTGGCGTTTCTCCGAGACATCGAGCTGGTTGGTATAGCCCCACTGCAACTCCGGTGGCAACAGAGACTGGATGAAGGTGCTTTTGTTCCAACCCTGTCGTGAGATCAGCAACGGTGCCACCTGATTCCCATAACGGTCGTAGATGGTACTCCGCCACTGGCGCACCATACCCAGGAACCAGGTGTAGAACCAATTCTCCCAATGCGGGTTCTTGGTAGGCACGCGTCGTGCCAGTTCGCGGATACGGTCTTTCCCGTCCCACTTACCACGACACTGCCCGAGGTATTCATCCACAGGATTATAAAGTGGCACATAGGCCGAACGTATATAGCGCGATACATCCTTATCCCATGCGTCGAGTCCTGCCAGACGACATTCGATGGCCATCTGGTTCAACACACGTTCATCCACAGGCTGATACGGACGCACCCAAGTATTGTTAGGCCTGAACTCGGTATAGCCCATCACCGTATTGAAACGGAACACATAGCGTGACTCCAGATAGTCGATGATCTGCTGCTGGCTACTTCGTATCTTCATCGGATCCGACTTCTGTTTCCTGTCATCCTCTTCCGCAAAGACACTATCGACGATCGCACGGATATGGCTATCCTCTTCACGCGTCCATAGGTGGGAGCGCATATGGAGCACCGCCTCTTCCTCAGGAAAACCAAACTGACGCAACATTCTGGCGAGTTCTGTCAGGAATGCCTCTTCACGATGCGGATCACCATCAAAACGATGCCCCATCTTTTCCCGTACCTGTTCCCATGCTGAACGATAGAGATATTCATAATCGCTATATTTACCGTAGTCTGTCTTGCGCTGGGCAGAGGGCTTGGACTGGATGGCTGCATCTGAACTTCTAAAGATTTCAACCGTGTTGACTTCTCCCGAGATTATCAATGGCGTTGCCTTGGGATGATAACACGGCTGTTCGTCGAGGGGCATGCGGAAACTGGCCCTCGCAGTGGCTTCCTGCTGCACAATCTGTCCATTGAACAAACCGCTATACACCTGTACGGCAAAGTTATAGCCTGTCCGATAAAGGGCATCTGCCTCTTCTTCAGTGGTCGGTTCCTGTCCGTTGGCTGCAACGACGCGCACCAGCAATTTCACCGTTTTACCGCTACTGCCACGGAATGCTGCCAATGTCGAGGGCAGTCCCATAGCAGCCACCTTTACCTGCTCGGCTTTCTCACGATCATCGACACCTCCGATGGTCAACAGCACCAGACCGTTCCAATTCTTAAATATCAGGTCGCCGTTGGAGGTTTTCGTCAGTTCTACCGCGGGATAGATGCGCGGCAACAGGTGCATATCCTTGAAATGCCACCCCAGACTGACGAGCATCGGCAGATGACGGCGCAGGGCCTGGACGCTCTGCTGTTTTGTGTCCGTCTGCATACGGGCCATCAGTTTCTCGATCGTGTTTACCGTCACATGCGGTACGTTCTTTTTGTCAGTTCTTATCAAAGTTACTTTCATACTAATAATACTTTACGTTGTTACATAAGCCATGTAACGCTCGTTCATCAGTCATGTCCGAATCGTTCAGATAATCCTTCACCCCTATTACAAGTTATTTGTAAACCCGTTACATGACTACTGTAATGCTCTTACAAGCCTACTGTAATGGCGTTACAAGTCTGCTGTAAATATATCTTTGCTACATTTAAATCTAAATCTTGCTACATTTAAATGTAACAAGTGCGGGATTTAATTCTGGGAAAAACTGCATTTAAGTAAAATCATAATCAATTCTGGTCTCCCCGAAGACCACTTCCTCCTTATAACCTGCACGGTGGAATAGGGCGCGGATGTCGGCCTGTTGCCGAGGTGTGAGCCATTTCTTGCCATTGCGATAAAGGTAATATGTGCCATTACCACCGAGGTAATGCGTCAGAGAATGACGCATCGCACGAAACCGCTCGTTCATCAGCGGATTATCCTTAATCAGGAATCCTGTGGCCAGTACTACCTTCTCATCCTTACGGAAGAAACGGCACTTTCCATTCTTGAGTGCGCCAGGAAAGACGGCTTCACCCATTTCGCAACTCTCAGGAAGGGCCTGTGCAGTCTGATAGCGCAGGCACTGGTCCTTCATCGGGCACTGCGCATGAAAACAGTACCTCCATCCAGAAGGTATCTGCTTAAAATCGTACTTCTGTTCCATTTTTGTTTCTCTAGCTATCGATTTAGCCGTACAAAGATACAAAATTTTATGCCGAAATGCAAGAAAATAGGCAAAAATCTTCAAAAAAATTATATCATAATGAAAGAGGTGGTATTTTGTTGTCACCCTGCACTTTATTGTTACCACCAGTAACCAACTAATTCCTAATCAGTTATCCTCGTGGTAACAACAAAGCAACAAATCCGCAAAAAAATAATGATAAAAATCATTAAATTTATACCTGATATGGTATATTATTATAGAAATATGACTATATTTGTCCCCGTTAAGGTATAATTATGATGACTTTATCGGAATATATTAAGCAAAAGCGAAAGAAAAATGGACTTTCTCAGGTTGAATTGGCTGAGAGAGCTGGTGTTGGACTCAGGTTCGTAAGAGAACTTGAACAAGGTAAGCAGACATTGAGAATGGATAAGGTAAATGATGTGCTGGCCTTGTTTGGCGATTGCCTTGCACCCGTAAAAAACGATAATGTATGAAACAGGCTGGTATCTACGTCAATGATTTATACTGTGGTATCCTTACAGAGGACGAAGAAGGGTTCCACTTTGTCTATGATGAGACGTATCTTGCTCATTCTGGCGCCGCTCCTATAAGCCCTACAATGCCATTGACCGCTCAACAGTACAATAAAGAAATGATGTTCCCTGTATTTGATGGACTCATTCCCGAGGGGTGGCTTTTGGATATAGCATCATCGTCATGGAAAATTGACCCACGTGACAGAATGTCGCTCTTGATGGCTTGCTGCAAAGACTGTATCGGAAACACACCAGTGCTTCCGTAACAGGCGTGCAGGCCAAGATGTCGCTCGATGTGGATCGAGGTGGGAAAAATGAGCCTTCAAAATTCACCATCGTAGGCCTTTGGGGTAAGTATATCTTCAAGCCGCAAAGCGCCAAGTATTATTGGCCGATCCTCAAGATACAGAAGAGATGGCCATGACTTTTTCGGTGGGTGGAGCCAAGAGTGGTTTCGACCGTAAATGAAGGCCGACTATCATCTATTATTAATTAAACGAATATATATGTTATGATACTTAGTATTCTTTCTTTATTACTCTTTAATCTCAGCATCAACAAGGAAAGCGGCGTCTATGAGAAAGGTGAGCGCGCTGTGGTTACATGTCATACCGACATCGTGCCTACGGATTCGTTGTTCGTGAGTGTGTCCTATAATAATAAGGTAGGTCAAGAATTCAGTATTCTACCGACATCTATTGACTTCACCGTATTGGAACAGGTGTTAGATAGTACCTGTGCTGTCTCCATAGAGGTGAAGGAGCGTTCAGGGGCGTCTGCCAGTATCGGTTATGTGGTGGCTCCAGAAGGGTTCCGCGCCGGCTATGAAGAGCCTACCGACCTGATGGACTATTGGGACAACCTGAAGCAACAACTCAAAGCATTACCCATGCAGGTGAAGGCTACACCGTTGGCGGTGCCACAACAGTATCAGGACAAATACACCTGTGAGGACGTGGAGATTAACTGTCTCGGTCCTGCCCCCATGCGCGCCTATGTAGCCAAGCCCGTAGGAGCCAAGGAGAAGTCACTGCCCATCATCATCCTCTGTCGTGCCGCTGGTGTGAAAGGCGACTGGTGCCGCTGTTCGGTGAATGAGTGTGTGGGGAATGCTGCCTTAGGAAACGGTGCACTCAGCCTTGATCTCAATGCCCACGGCATGCTCAACGGACAATCTGACGATTATTATCAGATGCTCGAAGATGGTCTGCTAAAGAACTATTTTGAATATAACGCCGCCGACCGTGAGACTTACTATTTCCGTGGTATGTATCTGCGTGTCTTACGTGCCATCGAGTACATGACAAAGCAACCGGAATGGGACCGGCGACGCATCCTCGTTGTCGGTGAGAGTCAGGGCGGTGGACAAGCCGTAGCCGCTGCCAGTCTGGATCCGCGTGTCTCAGCGATGGTGCTCAATGTGCCTGCCATACAAGACCTGGGCGGGGCGCGTAAAGGGCGTCTCAGCGGATGGCCACAGCCTATCGAAAACCACCAGGCCCTCTCTTCGACACAACTCGATAACACACTACCCTATTTTGACGGTGCCCAACTCATCCGTTACTCAAAAGCCGAAATCTACTGCGAGATTGGTCTCATCGATACCACCTGTCCACCCTCAGCCGTCTTCTCGTCGCTGAACAATGCACCCGGCAAAAAGACCATCAATTGTGTGCCCTATCGCACCCACGCCTGGCCCTCTGGTGATTTACGCGCCCCTTGGGAAGAGAAGTTTCTCCACCCCCGCGAAGCATTCATCAACGACTATCTGAAATAAAGGCTATTGAAGAGGCAGGGTCTTGATGACGGGACCGGAATAGGTGTTGATGTAAAGACGGATAGAGTCAACGCCAAGACCCGTTGTCGGGATGCTGACATAGGCCTGGGTGGAATAATATTCAGGAACATTTGCCTGGTCGTGATAAAGTAGTACCGACAAGGTACGTTGACCATCTGGGTAGGTTATCAGTGTGTCTGAAACGGCATTCAGCTTCTGCACAGCTGTCGAATCCTCCGTATAGCCTGTCTTCAACTGAAGATGCAGGTTCAGATATTTGCCCGACTTACTCCGCCAGAGACTCTCGAACTTCACAGGATCATCCTTATAGGCCTTCTCAGACATGGCAAGGGGCGTAATATACAGACATGACACTTTACCTAATGAGATCACCTCAGCCGCAGGCTTTCCATCAGCAGCCTTCACCTTATTATAATATAACATGCAACGATAGATGGTATCGGGACTTGAGATCCATTGTGCCGTCTGCAGGATCGTCAGGGGCAGAGTCTCACCATCATCTGTAGTGATGGAGGTGATCTCACAGTTACTATTGACATTCGCCTCAGCGAAATCGCCCCGCATCAGAGAATATGTCCCCTCGCCTTTCTCGTAGGCATCTTGGGTACAAGAAGTGAGGAGTGAGAAGTGAAAAGTAATAAGTAGAGAAAGAATGCCCCATCTCCAATACCAAACATGATATGTACCAAAACTTTTCATTTTTAACCTCTCACTTTTCACTTCTCACTTTTCACTTCTATCTGGTTTACTGCCGGGTTGGCATACATCTTGAGCATACACTCACGGAGGAAGACCTCATCTTTGTTCGGAATGGAGATCTTGGCCAGTTGTCCGGCAAGATATTGCTCGAAACCGGCCTTGTCTGCAGCCGTATAATGGGTTGCGTTGGCAGCAGAGCCTTCCAGTTCATCCAACGCGATATAGTTGCAGGGGAAGAGCTGATAGCCACGATGGATATCCTTGTCCATGCGCTGGGCGAGGGCTGTGAAGAACTCCGTCTTTGGCAGTTCTGCCAGTTCATCAATCCAGGTGTTGACGGGGGCTGCACAGTGATACATCACCCTACCTTTATAACCGAAGATGCCCGTCTTCATATTATCGAGATCATCCTGACGACTTTTCTTGAAGCCAGGGATGTCGCGTTTCTCCTGAAGTTCCTGAGCTTTCAGATAGTCGCAGGGATCGAACTCATAACTGATGGTAAGCGGCACGATATTCAGTTCGCGCAGGCGATCAGCCGGGTTCTTCAGCTCATCAGGAGCTCCCATCGCCAACATCTTCAGCACAGAGTCCTGTGTGCGGTCGTTAGAGTCCTTCGCCCTACCCTCACGCTGGGCAATCCAGATGTTCTCCTGTTTCTGAGTGACGGCATAATGGATGTAACGGCTCATCAGCTGACTGGAGCGCAGCATCTCTTTTGGAGAGAGTCCGCGACGCACCGTGAAGGCCTTGTTCATACGGACCAGTCGTTTGATCCAGGGATAGATGAGCAGATTGTCACCGATACCGATCTCAACGGTTGTCGGATAACCATGAGCAACGAGCATCACATCGAGGAAGGCAGAGTCGAGCACTATGTCACGATGGTTTGAGACGAATGTATAACGCCCCACCTTCTGAGGATCAACTCCCTTCAGATCACGATCATCGAAGGAGCAGCCATCGGTATGCTTGCGAATGATGTACTTCACGATGGGTTTCATGAACCGCAACTGGAAGTCGAGTGGTGTCTTGATGCCCGTGAAGGCCAGCTTCAGGAATCCGTTGCGCAGACTCTTGGGTAGCCAGGGTACAAAACCCTTCAGAATCAACTGAAACTGACGGTCGTTGAGCAAATCCTCAAACGCCTGTTTCATCTCCTCCGCCTCATACGGTCTGATCTCGTCGAACTCTTGCATATTTAAATAAACTGGTTCTCAACAATATCTGTCAAAACATCAGCCATGTTCAGGCCTGCAGCACGTACCTGCTGAGGAATGAAGCTGGTGGCAGTCATACCAGGGGTCGTATTGACCTCCAGCATCGAGATCTTTCCTTCCTTAGAGATGATATAGTCGATGCGGATGATGCCATTGCAGTGCAGGATATCATAGATATGTGAGGTAATCTGGCGCACGCGTTCCGTGACATCCTCAGGCAAACGAGCCGGTGTGATCTCCTGAACCTGACCGTTATACTTTGCATCGTAATCGAAGAACTCGTTGCTGGTAACCACCTCAGTTGCAGGCAATACCACAGTCTTCTCCCTCGTCTTATAGACACCAATAGAAATTTCCGTGCCTTCAAGGAAGCCCTCCACCATGATCTCCGGACTCTCCAACATCGCTTTTCGGATGGCTGGAGCGAGCTGATCCTTGTTCTTCACCTTCGACACACCGAAAGAAGAACCGTCGGCAGCAGGCTTCACAAAACACGGCATACCGATACGTTCCTCAATCTCGTCGTCGGACACAAGCTCCTCATAGCCTTTGCGGATCAACAGGGAGTCGGCCACGCTGACACCATAACCGCGCAGGTACTGGTTCAGTACAAACTTGTCAAAGGTCATGGCTTCCACCAGGACACTGCTGGTGCTATAAGGCAATCCGATCAGATCGAAGTAGCCCTGCAGCAGGCCATTCTCGCCCGGGGTGCCATGGATGGTGATATAAGCATAGTCGAACAAACGGGCCTTCCCATTCTCCATGAACGAGAAATCATTGCGGTCAATCTTGGCCGTTGTCCCGTCAGGAAGTTCCACATGCCAGTCCTGTCCCTTGATATCAACGATGTAGATATCATAACGTTCCTTGTCAAAGAAAGAATAGAGTCCCTGTGCAGAGCGCAGTGACACATCGTGTTCTGATGAATCGCCACCACAAACGATGGCAATCGTTCTCTTCTGCTGTTCCATTGAATATTTAATATATAATCTTTAATGTTTAATGTATTTTCTCCATTTATCTATCAGGGCCGCCATATCCTCGGGCCATTCTGAGGTAAAGTCCAGCTGCTGGCCTGTCGTGGGATGCACGAAACCTAAAGTCTTGGCGTGCAGCACCTGTCGCGGACAGAGCTTGAAACAGTTCTGGATATAGGCCTTATAGCTGGCCGTGCGCTCCCCTCTGAGGATCTCCGTCCCGCCATAGCGCTCGTCACAGAACAGCGGATGACCGATATGCTTCATGTGAGCCCTGATCTGATGAGTACGTCCTGTTTCCAACACACACTCCACCAACGTGGTATAGCCATAGCGCTCCATCACATGGTAATGTGTCACGGCAGGTTTGCCAACCACTGAGTCTGGCGGGAACACCTCCATACGGAGACGATCCTTCGGGTCACGGCCGATATTACCTTCTATCCGTCCCTCATCCTCTACGAAATTGCCCCACACCAGGGCGTTGTAACTGCGATGTGTGGTCTTGTTGAAGAACTGCTTACCCAACGAGGTCTTGGCATCGGGTGTCTTTGCCACCACAAGCAGGCCACTGGTATCCTTATCGATACGATGAACGAGGCCCACCTCAGGATCGTTCGGGTCGTAGCTCTCCAGATCCTTCAGATGCCAGGCGATAGCGTTCACCAGTGTGCCGTTGAAATTACCACAGCCCGGATGTACCACCATACCCGCCGGTTTGTTGATGACCATCAGGTCATCGTCCTCATACACCACCTCCAGCGGAATATCCTCAGGTTCTATGGTGGTATCATAATGCGGACGGTCCAACATCAGGGTGACGACATCACCCGCGCGCACCTTATAATTACTCTTTACCGGACGACCATTTACATGAATGAAACCCGCATCTGCCGCTTTCTGAATACGGTTACGACTGGAGTGCGGCTGATGTTCCGACAGATATTTGTCGATACGGACAGGCTCCTGCCCCTTATCCACCTCTATCCGGAAATGCTCATAGAGCTCATCGTCTTCAACGAAATCCATCATTCGACTATTTCTTCGAATTCGTCGGTCTCACCCTCCTGCATAGGCTGAATCTCAGACCCAATGTAGTCGATAGCCTCCTCCGCGCCATAATGGCCGTTACCAACCAACAAAGTCAGCGGGGAATCGATGGAGATGCGATCACCCGTAGAGACCCTACGACCTCGACAGAGAATACCATAGACCCAGTCTTTCTCTCCCTCCACAGACTGAGGGGGCGTTAACTTAAAGCCGATGGCCGTCAGCTTGGCCTCTGCCTCACGGAAACTACTGTTATCCACCAGATCAGGAATAGCGAATGAGGGTGAAGACGGTGAGTTGACTGTGACATAGATCGTATGCCCCTCTTTGACCTTCATGCCTGGACCAGGGTTCTGAACAAGGATGCTGTTGGCTGGCAGACGCTTGTTATACCCAGAGTCTGTCACCACGAGATACAGTCCACGCTCTTCCATCAGGACACGGGCTCTCTGACAATCCACCCCCTCGACCTTTGGCACTACAATACATTCACCATGACGCGTATAGGCATCCAACCCATACTTCACGCCAAAAGCGAGCGCAACAATCACCAGCACCATAGCCAGGATGTTGCCCCAAAGAAAACCGCTTGCAAACTTACCGAAGAATTCTTTTGCTTCCATTTTTCTTCTACTTTGGCTGCAAAGTTAGTGCAAAATTTCGATTTAGCGAAGAGAAAGCCAATTTATTTGCTTTCTTGAGCGTGAGAAATTTATCCAAAATAGGCGAAAAGACACAAAAAAACAGAAAGAAGCAGAGATTACACCCTACTTCTTTCTATTTTTCACCAATTTACCTTATGAACGACAGCGGATTACTTTCCGTGATGCTCATCAGAAACCGTTAACTTCTTGCGGCCCTTAGCACGACGAGCGGCCAGAACGCGACGACCATTCTTGGTGGCCATTCTCTCACGGAAACCGTGCTTGTTCACGCGACGGCGATTGTGGGGTTGAAATGTTCTTTTCATTGCTTTATACTTTTATATTTGTTATGTTTCCAACGATTT
>JAEEGI010012857.1_pt1 | contig 17837 bp, 8 predicted proteins | sample 8958751 | NCBI WGS metagenome assembly JAEEGI01 (sample SAMN16246545, study PRJNA631951) | gut metagenome | biome: gut microbiome; feature: rumen; material: KS-attached | host: Bos | place: Iran: Karaj | collected 2018-10 | reverse complement strand
AAATCCGTGTAAATATCGCTGTGCCGAACGCCTGAAACCGTTGGTATGACTGAATTTCTAAAAATATGCTGTTAGCACACTCCGACCAAAATAAGAATGCGGTCCCTTCGGGGGCCGCGTTCTTTTTATTCTTCCGGCGCGCGGGAATGCGGGAGACGGGGGCGGCGCCGCTTTCCCGCGGGATTTGCAAGCCCCTGTTTCCGGGAGATTTACGCCCCTCTTCCCGTGAGATTTGCATTGCATTTTAACAGCCGGTGTGTTAGATTTAATCATGGGAAGTAGCGGATTTGCGGCGTTTTCCGGCAATCGGCCATTGCTGTATGACCCATGCCGGCGACGTCCCGAAGGCGCAGGCCGCGTGTATACAGACCCATGGCCTGCGGTGCATCGCCAGCAAAGCGCAGATGACCGAATACAATATGCCGGAGAAGGCCGGATGCAGACCGGCAGGCGATCCCGGTGACAAAGGAGGTACCCATGAAGAACAGCAAGCGATTCCTGAAACGCGCGGCCAGCGCGCTCCTCATCCTGCTGATCCTCGTCTCCCTTGTGCCCGACGGCGTACGGGCGACGGTGGACTATGAGGAGGAAGACCTCGACTGCGGCAACGGCGCCACGTTGACGGCTCTCGTCTATGAGTGCCCGGAGTGCGGCCACGGGTATAGGGTCGTCGGATTGTTCGGATCGGACCCGGAACCCGAAAAGTTCGACGACTTTTTCTGCGACGAGTGCGGCCTGTGCAACTCCTGCGCGAGGGAGAAAACCCACTGCGCCTCCTGCGGCGATTGCACGGACAGCGGGGACTACTGCACCGAATGCCACAAGTGCAGAGACTGCTGGTCGGCGGATGAGCACTGCCCGGTTTGCCACGAGCACGACACGGAGAGATGCAGCGAGTGCAGCTATAACGCGTGCTATGACTGCCATGACCAGCACAACGCCGGGTGCCCACTCTGCGGGACCTGTCTTTTTGCCAAATTTGATGAGGGCGAGATTTGCAATTTCGGGGGAGGCCACTGCACCGATTGCTGCATACTCTGCGAGGACTGTGATGAGTGCTTTACCATAGACAGCAATACAGTGGATGAAGGCGAATTCTGCACGAACTGCGGCCTCTGCATCGAATGCGGCATCGAGGACGAACAGCACTGCCCCAAGTGCCGCATTTGCTACCAGGACAATGACCGCTGTGAGAGCGAGGAGGTCAATCTTTGCCTGGAATGCTGCGTCGATGCGGGGAATCACTGCCCGGACTGCGGTAAGCACGTGGGCGAGGACGGCGACTGGTGCCCCACGGAGCCAGCTGTCCACTGCCTTGAGTGCGCGGAGCCCTACCTCTGCCCGGACTGCGGAGAATGTATGTTCTGCATGGACGTGGAACGCTGCGAGGACTGCGGCAGGTGTCCAGACTGCTGTCTGGCGAACTCCGAGTCCTACGGCTGCGAATGCGGCCTCTGCGTGGAAAGCGCCGAGTTTGAAGACCCGGAGCATTGCTGCGCGGGCTGTGGGATCGCCTTCTCCTGCGTGGAGGAGTTCTGCGAGGACTGCGGCCTCTGCATGGACTGCTGCCTGGCGGCCTCCGAGGACGCCGGCTGCGTATGCGGCATCTGCGTGGAGAACTCCGAGTTTGAGGACGATACGCATATGTGCTCCAACTGCGGCGGCTTTACCTGCGTGAACGGCGAGATCTGCGATTACTGCGGCTACTGCGAGGAATGCTGCCTGGAGGCCTCCGAGGACGCCGGCTGCGTATGCGGCATCTGCGTGGAGGATTCGGACTTCTCCGCGCCGGATCACCTGTGCGAAAGCTGCGAGGCGGCCTTCTCCTGCGTAACGGCCTTCTGCGGCGACTGCGGCTATTGCGAGGATTGCTGCAAAGCCGAAACAGAGAGTATGGGCTGCATCCACGAGATCTGCGTCAAGACCTCCGCCTGGAGCGAGCACTTCTGCGAGGAATGTGACTGCTGCAAGGAGCTCTGCGACTGCGGTCAGCCCTGCTGCGCGATCACCGAATACAGCTATGAGCGCTCCACCGTCAGCATCCTGGGCAGCATCCTGTCCCAGCCCCGGAATGTGGGGACCTACGTCTCCGACGGCTCCAACGACGATTATCTGCACACGAACCGGATCTCCTTCTACGTGGGCGTGTTCGGGGACCCCAGCGAACTCTACTATCAGTGGTACCGGAAGGACGGCCCGGAGGGGACCCCGGAAAAGCTCGCGGACGAGGCCGCCGGAGACGAGGAGTACTGGGGCAGGAACGACGTGATCACCGGCGGGGCGACGGCGCAGACCCTCTCTACCTACGTTCCCGCGGACGCCTGCGTAAAGGAGTATTATTACTACTGCGAGATCACTGACCGGGACGGGAACCTTCTCTCCCGGACCAGGGACGCGAAGCTCCGGGCGCGCCACCGCTACGAATGGGTGCCCGCGGAGGGCGGACACATCTACCGCTGCGTGGGCTGCGGGGCCCTGGGCAAGTTTGCCGACGAGATCCGGGAGCATGAGCTCAGCGAGCGGCAGATCCTGGTCTACCCCACCGAGACCGAGACCGGGCTTCTGGGGAACCGCTGCCAGGTCTGCGGATACGCGGAGGGTGAAGTGATCGCCCCCCTGGGGAAGCACGAGCAGCATGTATTCCGGTATTATTACACCACCCGGGAGCACTGGTGCGAGTGCGTCTGCGGAAAAAAGATCAACGCCAGGAGCGAGCACAGCTGGGGGGACTGGATCCTGGACAAGCCGGCTACGGAAAAGACCAGGGGCAGCAAGCACCACGTCTGCCTGGTCTGCGGCTGCCGCGAGGACGTGAAGATCGAGAAAACCCTGCACGCCCACGGCCCATTTTACACCGGCGACCCCTATTACGGCAGCTTCCACATGATCAATCAGAAACAGCACGCAAAGACCTGCGACTATCCGGGATGCGCGCAGTATTACGCCATCGAGGCCCACACCTTTACGGAATGGGAGATCACCGTGTGGCCCGGCTGGTCGACGGAAGGGAGCATGGAGAGATCCTGCACCGGCTGCGGGTATACCCAGACGAAAAAGATCCCGAAGACGGGAACCGAGAACGGGAGCAAGCGCATCCTCACCGTGGACCACGGCAAGAGCACAAAGACGGCGAGCCTTTTCTTGTCCTATTTCAACGATACGCCGGTCCTGACGGCGGAGGATCGCCCCGGCTATCTCTTCAATCGCTGGTATTGCGAGCTCTGTTACTATAACAAAGGGGAAGATCCGGAGTATGACGGCGTACATGTGTTGGGCTTCTCCCTGCTTAATCCGGGCGACTATAACTATCAGACAGGGACGACGTATAAAATCAAGGTCGACGACCCGACTTCGGAAGTGATGACGGTCCTGGAGCTTCCCAATGCTCTGAGGCGCCTTCCCAAGCTGGAAAACGTGGACTGGGACAAATGCTGGTTCCATTTCTTTCCCGATTACGAGTATCTCCCCCTGACCGTGGAGATCTGGCCGGAGGACAGCTGCCGCCTGGGGGATCAGTTGATCCTCTACCCCAATAAAGGCTATAACGGGAAGACGGGGGCCATTGTAGACAACGCGAGTCTTGATATGCATTATTCTCTGTACCTGGAGGTGATCGAGACAGAGGACAACGGGGTCGGCTATCCTTATGAATATATCCTCCACATGAACGGGTACAAGGGCGGTCCCATCCGGATCATCTCCCCCCAGGCGTCCGCTCAACTGAACTGCAAGGTCACAGTCAGCATCGACGATCGGGAGAGCGTGATCCGGAGCATCGGGGGCAAGGATTACGGCCTCGCGGTGCACTGCCTCAACGGCGGAGAAGTATATTTGGCCTCCGAAAACGGGGGGAAGCTCACCATCGACGTGGAAGGCGGAAGAACGTTTGACGTTTACGGGATCGACGTCCAGGACGAGATCGGAAGGACCACCTTAATGCTCCTCGGCGCCGATCTGGAGATCGTGAGCACCAACCTGAGTAAGCCGTCCTACCAGTATGTGTATGGCGGCGGAAGCATCGAGCAAAGCGCTCAGGGGATCCATGCGGGAGACGTGAGAATTCTGGGCGGCAGGATCTCCATCGAGGCCCATGCGCCCCATCTGGACAATGCCCTGGCTGCGGTGGGGATCAACGCGGAGGTCTCCATCGACATCGATTCCCCGGAGCTGCGTATCGACGTGACCGACGTGGACGTGGGCGCGGGGGGCACCGGCGTGGGGCTGAACGCGAAGAGCGTGGAGATCAGCATGCTCCTCGCCGAGATCGCGAGCATCGGGCAAGAAGAAGAGGATGAAGAGGCCGCCGCGCTGATGGGAGCAAGCGGAACAGCGGCAGCGTACGCCAAGGGCATTTTCATCAATTATCCGGAAAACGGCGTCGGGGTGAAGCTGCCCCGCGAGAAATCCTACAGCCTGGCCGCCATCACCACCTACGGCGAGACCGAAGAAGGCGACAAGACCTTTGTTCACCGCCTGGGCTATACGGTGATGATCGACTACGACCCGGACAAGCTGACCCTGAGCCCGGTGGGACGGGTCTATGTGGACGAAATGGGCCGCTTCTGCGTCCCCGCCGGGGAGGCGCTGGAATTCGTGGCCGCAGCCGCCCCCGGGTACCGGGGCAACAACATCGGCCTGTATCGGGACGGAAAGACGTACATCCTTCCGGATATCGACCCGGACGAGAACCGGCGCTACCGGATCGAGCAGGTGACGGAGAACCTGGTCCTGGAGCTGGGGGGCGTACAGCCCGTGGCTCCCTTCGCCTCTGACCCCCTGCCCTCCACCCAGACGGTGCTGGGGGGCGGACTGGGCACGGCGGCGGTCACCTGGGAGATGAACGCCTATGAGGTCCAGAAGCTCAACCGGAAAAACGCCGGGAAGCAGTCCGCCAACGGCGTCCTGGACCGGCACGGGGAGGGCGAGGTCTTCCAGACCGACACGGCCTACAGCGCCGGCGTCTGGCTCCAGAGCTACAACGACGCCACGGGCCGCTGGATCAACCGGCCGGAGCTGGGCACCTTCACGGCAAAGCAGCACGCCTTTGCCGAGTTCACCGAGGAGCGGCAGTATTCCCGGCCCGGGACGACGACGACATACCGCCTGGCCCTGCTCTTCGACGGCCTCCACTACTTCAGCGAGCCCTTTGAGGTGACCTGGACCGCCGACGAGGAAGAGGTGTCCTCCCGGATCGCCTCCGCGATGGAGCTCTACATGACCAATGCCTGGAACTCCAACGGCGGCGACACCACGATCTATGACGGCGGCGACAGTGGGACTTGGATGCGCCTGGACGCCCGCTGCAGCGACATCTATTACGATATTCAAAGCGGACTGTACGTCAACTCCTTCGACCGGACAAAGAAAAAGCCCACTGTGGACGAGGGCTATATCCGCTTTGCCCATTTTGACGCGTCCAAGGGCGTGCTGACCATAGACGCCGGCCAGAGCGGATACTGGAACTCCGATAAAGACGTGGAATATTGGTATGATACGACGGATGCTGTACTGTGTGAGATCCGCACGGCGGAGGACAGCCGCGGCGATCTGACGGTCTATGCGGCGGGGGACTGCGGGATCTATCAGGATACCTCGTCCGTGGGCTGGATCGACCAGTGGGGCAACGGGAAACTGGTGCATTTCGCGGACAACGCCGCCATTCTGAAGAACACCGGCTCCGTCATCCTGACCGGCGCCAAGGGAGCCGAGCTGACGGTCAGGGCCTCCGGGCCGTATGACATGGTCCGGACGCAGCGGGAGGACGGGAGCTGGTACTACACCGGCGAGCGGATCTCCGCCGTCCGGGCCTCCGGAAGCATCCGGGTCGACGGGCCGCTCACCCTGAAGATCATCGCGGACTGCGAGAAGGATACGGTCCCGAAGCCCGGCTATGCCGGCTGCGCCGTGGGCCTGGACGCCCAGGGGGATATCCTCGTCTGCGGCGAGACGACCCTTTCGATCGACGTGGGTACGTTCAGCGTGAATCCCGCCGGAGCGGCCCAGGGGATGTATGCCGGGGGAAACATCCGCATGGAGGACAGCTGCTCCGTGGATATCTGGACGAACACCGTCCAGAGTTCCAACCTCGCCTGCAACAAGCGCGGCTCCGTCTGGGCGGAGAAGACCGTGACCGTGGACGGGCAGGCCAGTCTTTCCGTCTACAGCTTCGGCGAGGAGCTGTGCGCCGTCTATGCCGGGGAGTGCGCGTTCATCTGCTCCGACCGGGCGGCGAGGATCAGCGCCGTACCCAGCGCGGAGGACGTGGACTCCTGTGCGGTCATTGCGCCGAGGACGGTGGTGAACGGCTTCCACACCTTCACTTGGAGGGACCAGGACAGGCTCAGCCCCGTCAGCGGGGAGCTGGACCTGGGGGAAATGAACACCTATGTGTCCTACCTCTCCGAGCCCAGCGACTGGGACGGTTCCCGCACCCTCACCGTGATGGAAGGCATGCCCCGCAGGCTGGAGCTGATCACCCAGGGCCTGAGCGTCGGCGAAACGCAGGTCGAGATCACCCGGAACGGCGATACGGCGTCTGTTACCGGCAGCGAATTCCCTGTCTGCCCGGGAGACACGGTCACCCTGTTCCCGCCGGAGGGCCTGCCGGGCAGCAGCTTCCAGCGCTGGGGCTGGCCCCAGTATGAGCCCCGGGACATCATGGATATGGGCGCCGGCGTCATCCGGTTCACCATGCCCGACTGGGACGTCACCCCCATCGCCGTATTTGATACCAGCGTCGTTTCGGACTTCACCTTCACCCTGGACGGCAGCGACCCCGCCATGACCGGCGACCACAGGATCGGCAAGGCGGATATCGGCTTCCGGGTGGAGATCCCCGCGGACTTTGCGCCGGGCACACAGCTCAAAGCGATCGCGAAGCTGGAATGCACCTATCTGAACGGGGAGGACGAGCTGGTCTGGGCCGACGAAGAGACCATGCCTGCCAACCGGTATGTCTACCTGTACAGTGATGAAGCCGCCTATGACCAGGGGATGGGCATTGCCTCCTTCGACGTCAGCAAAACCATCTATCTGGCCGACGTCGTCCCGGAGGGGATGATTTCGGAGGATTGGCTTCGGGTCTACGAATCTCCGGACCGGAGCTACCGTCTGCGCATCATCCTGTATACGGTGGACGACGGAGGCCGCAGCCACGAGTGGTGCAGTCTGGTGACGAATCCCTTCGAGCTCAGCTGGAACAAGCCCTTCACGGCGGACGTGGACGGCGAGGGCCGCAATCCCGAAATCGTTATCCCCTCCGGCGACGTGGGCACCTCCTTTGCCATTGACTTCTCCAGGTACGTCAGCGGCGGGAGCGGCGAATACCACTACAGCATCATTCCCGCCGTGGAACCCGTCCCCATGGAATTCCTCTTCAACGAGGATCTGGGGACCTTCTGCTTCTTCCATACCGAGAGCAGCGTGGGGATGAATTATACCGACAACATCATGCAGATCCACGACAAGCGGACCGGGGAGATCGCGCTGATATACTTTGACGTGCTGCCCACCGTGGCTACGCAGATGTACGATACCTATGTGGGCGGCGTGCACGTTTCGGAATACAACCGGGAGGACGTGCTGGGAGACGGAAAGGTGAGCTATACCCCCGCGGCGGAGGGCGAGTGCGCAAAGCTGACCCTCAACGGAGTCAAGCTGACCTCCGGCTTCTGCGGCAGGCAGGACCCCGCCGTCAGCGGAGATAACGCCTTCGCCGCCATCTTCACCCGGGAGGACCTGGAGATCGTCCTGAAAGGCGCCAGCACCATCGCGCTGGACGAGTATTCCGAAGCCCCCGGAAACGCCTACATTCCCGGCTCCCTGATCGCCGGGATCTACGGCTTCGGCGCCAACGTCACCCTGAGCGGCAGCGGCGGGCTGATCGTCACTGCTGACCGGGGCGTCTGCCTGGCGGAGGACAGCGGCCATAAGGGCGGCAGCCTCACCCTGAACGGCAGCTCCCTGACCGTGTATGCCCCCAAGGGCAACGTGTTCGGCAAGGCCGGAAGCGAGGGCTTCACCTATGCCGGCGGCAGATTCACCGGCATCTCCGCCCAGGAAAGCGATACACCTCTGCTGAACGGCGTCAGCTTCGCGGAAGGCAAGGAGGAAAACACCGTGCTCCTGCTCTCTCACGAGGCGGATTGGGATACGGCTCAGCAGGGCAGTCCGGAAACGCTGGCGGCGCAGCAGCCGGGAGCTCCGTTCCGTTACATCCGGATCCAGCCCGCGGACCGCATGGAGGAGGAGCCCGCCTCCGGCGTGATCGTCAACGAGGAGTCCGGGGAGATCTGCGTATATGTGGATAAATCGGCCAAGGGCGTGACCACGATGACGGCCATCGTTGCCGTCTACGACAAGGCTACCGGTCAGTTCCTGGATCTGTGGATGGGAGAGATCGCCCCCACCGATCCTCTCACCGGCACGGGCCTGATCTATGACGAATCCAAACACTACCGGATCATGGTGGTGGACGGGGATACCTGGCGTCCCCTGGGCGAACACGGCGACATCTGATTTCCGCAGGGGGCAGGCAGAGCAGTCTGCCTGTCCCCTGCCCCGATGCGGCAGCCCGCAGGGGCAGCCGAAACCTCCGCCTGAGCGGCGGAAAACGCACACGCGGCGGACAGATCCCGTCCCGGACAGCGGGGGTTTTCCCCCTCCGGGACGGGATTTTCCGTATTCTTTCCCTTCCTGTGTTGCAAGGGGAGAATTGATAAGCTATAATACAAATGGATTGCAGAGATAATAAGAAGATAAATACCGCAAGCAGAGGAGGATCCGGTATGACAAGGAAACCGCTGTTCACCGGCGCCGCCACGGCCCTCATCACGCCCACCACTCCCGCGGGGGTGGACTACGCCGCGCTGGGAAGGCTCATCGACTGGCAGATCGAAAAGGGCATCGACGCCCTGGTCATCGCGGGAAGCACCGGCGAGGGCAAGACCCTCAGCATTCCCGAGCACAAGGAAGTTATCCGCTACAGCGCAGAGCGCATTGCGGGGCGGGTGCCCATGATCGCGGGCACCGGCTCCAACGAGACGAGCGTTTCCATCAGCATGAGCCGGTATGCCTGCGAGGTGGGCGCCGACGGCCTGCTGGTGGTGACCCCCTACTACATCAAGGCCACCCAGAACGGGCTGGTGAAAATGTACAGCATGATCGCCGACGCGGTGACGAAGCCCCTGATCCTGTACAACGTGCCCAGCCGCACGGGCGTGAACATCGAGCCGGAGACCTACGCCCGCCTGGCGGAGCATGAAAACATCGCCGCCATCAAGGAGGCCAGCTCCGATATTTCCAAGATCGCCTCCACCGCCGCTCTGACGGCGGGAAAGCTGGACCTCTACTCGGGCAACGACGACCAGACCCTGCCCATCCTGTCCCTGGGCGGCAAGGGGGTCATCTCCGTCCTGTCCAACCTGCTTCCGGCGGAGACCTCCCGGATGTGCCGCCTCTGGTTCGAGGGGGATACGGCCGGAGCCGCCGCCCTGCAGCTCCACTACCTGCCCCTGATCCACGCCCTGTTCAGCGAGGTGAATCCCATCCCCGTCAAGGCCGCCATGTCCGCCATGGGCTTCTGCGAAAACTTCCTGCGCACGCCCCTTACCCCCATGGAGGACGACCATAAGGCAAAGCTCTACGCCCTCATGCGGGGGGAGGGCCTGCTGTAAGGCCCGGGCAATACTGACTTGACGCCGAAAGGGCACGATCCCGGCTTTGGATGGCCGGGATCGTGCGGTCTTTTGCATGCTCCTTCGCCGTTCTACAGGCTCCGGATATGCCTTGCGTCATTGGTGAGGGTCAATCGGGAAAGGGTGCCGCCGCCGCTTCTGCTTTCCATCTGCACCACGGTGACGCCCGTATGGTCGATATGGAGCAGCGCGCAGGCGCAGGGAAACTGGAGATTCAGGATATGCCCCATGGCCGCGGCGGAGGAGCCGCCGTGGCTGAACAGGGCGATCGTCCGCTGCCGTTCCTCCTCCACCGTATGGCGGTAATAGGCCCCTTCCCGGATATAGCCGTACCCCTCCAGCCACCCGTCTATCCCGCTGTGGATCCGGTCGATGCATTCCAGGAGCCGGTTGGCGCGGAACCAGGGCAGCTCCCGCCACCGCGGATCGTTCAGGTCGATCCCCTGCCGGGTCATCTCGAACACGATGGCCCAGGGGTGCCCTCCTCCCGGGATCTCCGTTCCGTCCGTGCTTCCCCAGCTCACTTCCCGCATGAAGTCCAGGGTATGCACCGGCAGGCCCAGGGCGTCCGACGCAGCCTGCGCCGTCTCCCTGGCCCTGCCCAGAGGGGAGGACCAGATCTCCTCTATCCCCTCTTCCTTCAGCCGGACCGCCGCCGCTTGTGCCTGCTTCCGTCCCAGAGCCGTCAGGCAGTCGTTGACATAATCCGGTTCTCCGTGCCGAACAAAAACGATCCTCATACTCCGCCTCTTTTCGCTCCCCGCGCCCCGCGTGCGCGGGGCGGCCGGACATATTCCTGCTCAGAATATAGCACAGGCGCACCGCCTCCCGCAAGGCGTCTTTTCCCTGTTGTCCCCTCTTCCCTTTTTCCTGCGGGACCGATTGCAATGCCTCTCATCCTATGCTATCCTGTTCATAACAGGCTCCACCCGGACCGGCTTCCGGTCCCCATTCTGAAATAAGGACGGCGATCAAGCATGAATACCAGGTTCCCGCATTTGTTCACGCCCCTTCGCGTGAAGGGTCATCTTCTGAAAAACAGGATCATGTCGGCGCCGAATATGCTGTTCCAGACCGTGGACGGCCGTCCGACGGAGTATTACGCGCCGTATCTGGAGCACAAGGCCAGGGGCGGCGCGGCCATCGTGAACCTTGGGGAGGTCTCGGTGGGCGACGGCGGGAACCACGTGCCGGAGATGATGAAGACCCACGATAATCTGCCCCTCTTTGCCGAGCTCTCCGCCGCGATCCACGAACACGGCGCCCTGGCCAGCGCAGAGCTCACCCACGGCGGGATCAAGACCAAGCCGGAATACAACAAGCGCCGGGCCATGGGCCCGGTGGAGGCACAGACGATGCAGCCCGGCGTATTCTCCGAGGCCATGACCAGGGAGATGATGGAGGAGGTCTGCCGCCAGTACGCGGATACGGCGGAATACGTCTATCTGGCGGGCTTTGACGCCATCCTTCTGCACTTCGGTCACGGCTGGCTCCCCGCCCAGTTCCTCTCCCCCATCGTGAACACCCGGACGGACGAATTCGGCGGCAGCCTGGAAAACCGCATGCGCTTCCCCCTGATGATCCTTCGCGCCATCCGGGACCGCGTCGGTCCCGACCGGCTGGTCATGGCCCGGATCAGCGGCTCCGAGCGGACGGAGGGGGGCTTCACCGTGGAGGACATGATCTGCTTCCTGGAAAAGGCCCAGGAGTACATCGACCTGGTGGAGGTCAGCGTGGAGGGCCTGCAGAACAACATGACGGCCACCTTCCGCCCTCTGGGGATCAACACGGATCTCTCCGAGGCGATCAAGCGCTCCGGGCGGGTGCGCATTCCCGTATATACGGTGGGCGCGGTGCTCTATCCCGAACAGGCGGAGGAGATCATCGCCTCCGGCAAGGCGGACGGCGTTTCCATGTCCCGCGCCCTCATCGCCGACCCTTACTTCCCGGAAAAAGCCCTGGCCGGAAAGGAGGACGACATCACGCCCTGCATCCGCTGCCTGGGCTGCTGTGACAGCGACAACCTGATCCGCCACTTCACCTGCAGCGTCAATCCCCTAATCGGGCGGGAGGCGCGTGTGGGGTTCGGCGAGGATATGGAACAGGCGAAGCTGAAAAAGCGCGTTCTGGTGATCGGCGGAGGTCCCGCCGGCATGACCGCCGCGATCACGGCGTATCGCCGAGGCCACGACGTGATCCTCTGGGAAAAGTCCGACAGGCTGGGCGGGCTGCTGAACTTCACGGATACGGACAGCCTGAAGCACGACCTGCGCCGCTACAAGAGCTTCCTCATTGCCCAGACGGAGAAATCCGGCATCAAGGTGGTGCTGAACAAGACGGCCACCGCCGCGGAAGCCGCGGCCCTTGCGCCGGACGACATCGTGCTGGCAACGGGAAGCGAGCCCATCGTGCCTCGGTTCATTCCCGGCTGGGAAAACGCCCGGCACGCGCTTTCGGTCTATCAGGATCCCGCCTCCGTGGGGGACGACGCGGTCATCATCGGCGGCGGCCTGGTGGGGGTGGAAACGGGCCTTCACCTGCGGAACCTAGGAAAGAATGTCACGGTGCTGGAAATGGATAAGGCGTATGCCCGGGACGGCGGCTTCGGCTATAAATTCGGCCTCATGTTCACCGTGCGGGAAAAGCAGCTCAACGTGATCACCGGCGCCCGCTGTCTGGAGATTCGCAAGGACGCCGTTGTCTACGAAAAGGACGGCAGGCGGGAGACCCTGCCCTGCGGCTGCGTGTATTACGCCGTGGGCATGCGCAGCGAGGACAGTCTCTATGAGGAGCTGGCCTCCCTGGGCATCCGGATCAGCGCCGTCGGGGACTGCAAAAAGACCGGCAAGGTCGCCGGCGCGGTGCACAGCGGCTACTTTGCCGCCATGGATATCGGCAGGTTCTGAGCCGCAGATCAGATACCGGGAAGCCACCCCGTCTGGGACGGCTTCCCGGTATTCTATACGGTATTGCTGATCCGCCCGTCCCGGATGAATGGGAAAGGACCGGGCGAGGGCTCCGCGGCTGCCGCGGGGGCGCTCTGTCTTATCTGGACAGGTAGCGGTACAGCATGACCGCCAGCTCCTGGCGGGTGGCGCTGTCCGTCGGGCGGAATGCGCCGCTGCCGTCCCCCTGCACCACGCCCAGACCCTTGGCGATGGCCACGTACCCCAGCTCCGCCTCCGGGATCTCCTCCTCATCGGTAAACCCGCAGCGGAAGATGCCCTTCAGCTCGGCGGCCTCCTTCAGGCCGCTGAGGCTGACGAAGCAGCGGCAGAGCTCCGTGCGCGTCACCAGCCGCTGAGGGGCCTGCTCCCGGGTGGTGATGAATCCCTGATAGTATGCCGCGCTATACAGGCTCTCCAGCTCCTCCGGGGAAGCCTGGACATAGGTCTCATGATCCGGCTGCCAGCCCACCGCGGAGAGCATGAACAGCAGCATATCCAGCTCCGTCACCTGTTCGCCGGGCTTGAATTCGTCCACACCGTACCAGCCCACGCCGTATTTTGCCAGCTTTTCGATCTCCGCCCGGGCATAACTCTCCGCCAGATCCGTATAGGCGGGAGTCTTCGACTCGGTGTTCCATTCGCTGTAGTCCGCCTCGCCGGTGACGGCGTCCACGCTCTCGACCCAGCCGTCGCCCGCGTCGGGCAGCCAGACCAGCAGCCAGTGGCGGGGGCTCTCCCAATTCTCCCGGTCCTCCGGCAGGGTGACGTAGCAGAGTCTGGCCTGATAGCAGCCGATAAAGCTGTCCATGGCAGCCTCCTCCCCCACCAGGGGGCCGGAGGGCCCGAAGGTGAGCTCCTCATCCCAGGAGGCATTGAACTGATCCACGAATCCGGTGGCGGCGTTGACGCGGATATCGATGGTATTCATGGGGCAGGGATAGCCCGCCTCCATGCGGGTATAGGTAAAGCTGTTCACCGGCACGCCCCAGGTCGACTGGTTCGCGCGGGTCTGCTCACAGAGGGGGAGCCAATCGCCGTAGCGCTTTTCCAGGAAGCGGAGGGCGGTATCGGAGATGACCGCCTCCCCGGCTTCCTTCCGCTCCTTCCAGCCGAAGCCGCTGTAGGAGGTATAGACGCTCTGGATCTCGCCCGTGCGGGCGTCCGCGGTGAATTCCTTCCAGACGGTGGGGGTATAGCCGGAATCCACCAGCTCCCGATACTCCTTGTCGGTAACGCCGAAGTCCGCGCCGCTGAGGGTCTTGCTCAGCCGGAAGGAGGCGATGACCGTATCATCCTGCTCCTCCCCCTCCGGCAGCTCCGCAGGGTCCACGCTGGCCTGGGCCGCCCGATAGGTCACGGTACCCAGGGCATAGTCGTCCGTGATGCCGAAGGCCTCCTCCTCCATGGCAAAGGCCTTCAGCTCCTCCCCGGACAGTACCCCCTCGAATTTCTCCGCGGCGGCGATCTCCTGGGGCGTGAGAGCTTTGGCTCCCGCCGCTTCGGGCTCTTCGGCGGCTTCGTCCATGCCGTATTCCATGCTGTTGCTGCTCCGCATTTCCCCCCAGCGGTCCAGCAGCTCCCCGGTTTTGGCGTCCACCATGACGCTGCGGTCAAAGCTGATGATGTAGGTCAGACGGGCCTCGTGCTTTTCGTAGTCGGAATAGGACCAGTGCAGATCGGTGCTCAGGGCGCCGCGCATGGTCTGCAGGGCCTGCTCCCCGGTGACTCCGGGCTGAGGGGAGGGTACGCCCCCGGTGATGAAGGTCTCCGCGTCGTTCCGGCGGAAGGAGATGAGCTCCCCGTCTTCGCAGCGGAAGTTGAGATACATGCCGATCTCCGTTTCCACGCCGTTGAGGGTGAGGACTGCGGAAAGGGAATAGCGTCCGGAGCCCCGGAGCCTGTCCTGCTGCTCCCGGAGGATGAACCCCTCCCCCTCGCTCAGGACCCGGGGCAGGAAAGCGGAGGCAGCCGCAGCCGCCTGCTCATAGCCGAATTCCGGGAAATGCAGGCCCGGAGAATTGGTATACGTCTCATCATAGAAATAGCGGTCAAGGGAATAGACCTTGCCGGTATCGTCGCTGGTGACGCTGAGGCTCTCGTTCTCCTTCTCCCAGCTCAGCCGCCACCAGGCCGCGCCGCCGTAGGTATAGCTGTCGCCGTTGAAGGAGGTATAGTCGTCGCCGATATCCAGGGTGGTCTTCACCTGCAGGGTCACGCGCTTGAGCTGTTCCTCCGCCGATTCGGCCAAGGCAGGGATCCCCATGGCCAGAAGCAGAACAAGGGCCAGGGCCAGACACAGGATTCGTTTCATTTCCCGGATCTCCTTTCGATTCTGTATATGAGGTATGACGCAGCGGAGCCCGGAAAGTTCCTGTTTCCGGCAGCTTTTCCGCCGTTTTCCGCCGCCGCGGCATACGCTCACCCGGCTGCGCCGCCGCCGGGCCGATCTGCCGCCGTGTTCTTGACAAGACCCTCCATGATGCTATAATAAAATAACGGGTCTGCTGCCTTGACACGATCGCTGCAGGGAAAGCGGCGTGCCGCTGCGGGTCCATGACATTTTTGTCCCCCGGGAGAGACTGAGGATATGAGTAGAGCCCTTTGGGCAAAAATACGGGAAGCGCTGTTTTCCGTCATGCCTGTGGCGGCGCTGGTGCTTGCGGTGTCTTTCACGCCCCTTGCTCCCCTTTCCTGGCTGGAGCGGAGCGTATTCATCATCAGCGCGGCAATGCTCGTCATCGGCATCGGCCTGTTCAACATGGGCGCGGATCTGGCCATGACCCCCATGGGACGGCATACGGGCGAAGGTCTGACCAAGGGCCGCCGGGTGGGGATGCTGGTCCTCGTCTGCTTTTTCATGGGCGTGCTCATCACCGTGGCGGAGCCGGATCTGTCCGTGCTTGCGGGCCAGGTGGGATCGGTCATTCCCTCCACCCTGCTGATCGTCACGGTGGGCGTGGGCGTGGGGCTTTTCCTGGTGCTGGCCATCCTCCGCATGGTGACCCGGACCGACCTCACGGCGATGCTGCTGTTTTTCTATATGCTGCTGTTCGCCTTTTCCGCGCTGCTCATCACCGTGGGCGCCCAATCCTTCCTTCCCCTCTGCTTCGATTCCGGCGGCGTGACCACCGGGCCCATCACCGTGCCCTTCATCATGGCCCTGGGCATCGGCATTGCCCAGACCCTGGGGGGCAGGCACGCGGGGGAAAACAGCTTCGGCCTCATTGCCCTCTGTTCCGTCGGCCCCGTGCTGGCGGCGCTCATCCTCTCCGCCCTGTCCGGCGGCGGCAGGATCGACTGGCCCGTTCCGGATTATTCCCTGGAGGTGAATTTCAGCGCGGAATTCTGGGACCTCGTGAAGGATACCGCCTGGGACGTGGGCAAGTCCCTGCTGCTGATGACGGTCTTCTTCGTGGTCCTGCAGATCTCCGTGCTGCGGCTCCCCGCCCGGAAGCTTGTGCAGATCGTATTCGGCCTTGTCTTCGCTTTCGTGGGCCTGGTGCTGTTCCTGGTGGGGGTGACCGTGGGCTTCATGCCCGTGGGCTACCACCTGGGCAAGTCCATCACGGCATACAGCGATAAGGCCATGCTGATCTTTGCCTTTGCCGTCGGTATGCTGGTCGTCCTGGCGGAGCCCGCCGTTCACGTGCTGAATCAGCAGGTGGAGGAGGTCACCGGCGGCACCGTCACCCAGCGGCAGATGATCCTTGCCCTCTCCATCGGCGTGGGGCTGTCCATCGGACTCTCCATCCTGCGGCTGATCCTGGGCTTCTCCCTGCTGTACTATCTCATTCCCGGGTATCTGCTGAGTCTGGGTCTCTCCTTCTTTGTCCCGAAGATCTATACGGCCATCGCCTTCGACTCCGGCGGCGTGGCCAGCGGTCCCCTCACCAGCAGCTTCATCCTGCCCATGTGCATCGGCGCCTGCGTCTCCCTGCGGGGAGCGGGAAGCGTGCTGGACTTTGCCTTCGGCGTGGTGGCGCTGGTAGCCATGACGCCCCTCATCACGATCCAGGCCCTGGGCTTCCGCTCCGTCCTCTCCCGCATCCTCCGGGAGAACGCCCAGATCCGGAAGATCCTCTCCCAGGACGACGCCCAGATCATCTATTTCGATTGGAAGGAGGATGCCTGATGGCGGCAACCGGCAATCTCGCCCCGAACCGTCTGGTGCTGCTGGTCACCGTGGTGAACAAGGGCAAGGGCACCTTCTTTGCCGACCTGCTGCAGAACTACGGGGTGAACCTGCAGATGAGCTTCGTGGGCACGGGCACCGCCCGCAGCGACCTGCTGGAGCTGCTGAAGCTGAAGGACGCCCGGCGCAGCGTCATTTTTTCCGTGCTCCGGGCGGAGCTGGCGGACACGGTCCTGGCCGAGCTGGAGGAGCGGTTCCAGAGCGTGAACAACGGTACGGGGATCGCCTTCACCCTGCCCATGAGCAGCGTGATCGGCAAGCTGAGCTACGGTTTTTTGAGCAATGAGCCCCGCCTGGCGGAGGAGGAGAGCATAAGATGAACGATCAGTTTGAGGCGATATTCTGCGTCGTGAATTCCGGCTTTGCGGAGGCGGCCATGGAAGCGGCCCGGAAGGCAGGGGCCGGCGGGGGGACCATCCTCAAGGGCAGAGGCACCGCCGGAAGGGGCTCCGAAGCGCTTTTCCATATCCGCATCCAGCCGGAAAAGGAGCTGCTGATACTCCTTGTCCCCCGGTCCATCAAGGACCGGATCCTCCGCACGCTGTATGCCGCCGCAGGCCTGGACACCGCAGGCCAGGGCATAGCCTTCTCCATGCCCGTGGAAAAGGCCGTCGGCCTGCATGAGGACGGAGAACCGGCGCCCGAAAAAGCGGAGAAGACGGAGGCTGCGCCGGAGGCCGAGGGCTGACGGGCGGCGGAGCTCCGCTCCCATAACCGAATATACTGCACAGGGGGCTGCGGCGAAGAATATTCGCCGCAGCCCCCTGTATTGCGCCTCCGGCGCTTACAGGCTGTTCTCCGTGCGGGAGATCAGGTCGTTCTGGCAGTCCAGAGAAAGCTCGTTGAAATAGGCGGAGTAGCCCGCAATGCGCACCACCAGATCCCGGTAAGCCTCCGGGTCCGCCTGGGCGGCCCGCATCGTCTCCGAGGAGACGATGTTGTACTGCACCTCCATGCCGCCCATGTCCATGTAGGTCTCCGTGAGGGGGCGGAGCTTTGCAA
>JAEEGI010012856.1_pt1 | contig 17838 bp, 16 predicted proteins | sample 8958751 | NCBI WGS metagenome assembly JAEEGI01 (sample SAMN16246545, study PRJNA631951) | gut metagenome | biome: gut microbiome; feature: rumen; material: KS-attached | host: Bos | place: Iran: Karaj | collected 2018-10 | reverse complement strand
TTTAAACTATAGGAATATAGAAAGTAAGGTAAACACCTATTTCAAGACCGGTGGGCATACTGCCGGCGCGAGAGGGAAGGTCAGTATGAAGGTAAGGTTAGAGCATCTCACAAAGCGGTTCCCCAACCGCAATAAGAAGATCAAGACGGAGGTGGTGGCCGTCAGCGATTTCACCTTTGAGATCCCCGACGGCAAGCTGATTGGCCTCCTGGGGCCCTCCGGCTGCGGGAAAAGCACCGTGCTGAACCTGATCTGCGGCCTGGAAAAGCCCACGGAAGGCAGGATATTCTTCGGCGAAGACGACGTGACCGAGCTGCCGCCGGAAAACCGGGGCGTGGGCTTGGTGTTCCAGAACTATGCCCTTTACCCCCACCTGACGGCGCGGCAGAATATCCTGTTCCCCCTCCAGAACCTGAAGGGGGAGGCCCGGCCGGACAAGGCCCGGATGCTGGCAATGGTGGAGGAAGCGGCAAAGCTGGTGCAGATCAGCGAACTGCTGGACAGGAAGCCCAGCGAGATGTCCGGCGGCCAGCAGCAGCGGGTGGCCATCGCCCGCGCCCTAGTGAAGCGGCCGCGGGTGCTGCTCCTGGACGAACCCCTCAGCAATCTGGACGCCCGTCTGCGCCTTCAGACCAGGGAGGAGATCCGCCGCATCCAGCGGGAGACGGGCATTACCACCGTTTTCGTCACCCACGACCAGGAGGAGGCCATGAGCATCTCCGACATGATCGTAGTCATGAAGAAGGGCGTCCTGCAGCAGATCGGCAAGCCCCAGGAGGTATATGACGATCCGGAGAACCTCTTCGTTGCCAAATTCCTGGGTACGCCTCCCATCAATGTGTTTGAGGGGAAGGTGAAGGGAGGCGTCCTCACCCTGGGTGAGGACGCGGTCATGAAGCTGGCGGATACGGCGGACCGGGACGTCTGGGTGGGCGTCCGGCCCGAAGGCTTCATCCTCAAGGAGGATGGGCCCCTTTGCTGCAGGCTCAGCAGCGTGGAGGTCATGGGCCGTGACACCAGCGTGGTGGCCTCCCATCCGGCCTGCGCCGCCGAAAGCCTGCGGGCGATCATCAGCGCAGAGACGCAGGTGGACGGCGCTGCCCATGAGGTACGCTTTGGACTGCGGCCCCGGAAGCTTTTCCTCTTTGACCGGGAAACCGAGGAGCGCGTCCCCTACCGGGCGCTGTGAGAAGGGGAGAAAAAGCATGAAGCAGAATGGTTTCAAGGCCTGGCTCTATCTGCTGCCGGCCATCCTCTTTTTGGGGGTGTTCATGGTCTACCCCCTGATCGACGTGTTCATCTATTCCTTTGAGGAGGGCTACAATTCCGCCTCTCAGACGGTGTTCGGCGTGGGAACATATAACTATTCCTATGTCCTCCATGACCCCTATTTCCTCCGGGCGGTGAAGAACACCCTCATCCTGGTGGTCATCACCGTGCCCCTGAGCACGGGCATCGCCCTGCTCATCAGCGTGGGCCTGAATTCCATCAAGCCCCTGAAGGAGCTGTTCCAGACCGTTTTCTTCCTGCCCTATGTGACCAACACCCTGGCGGTGGGTCTGGTCTTCATGATCCTCTTTAAAAAGACCGCCTACACCGACGGCATGGTGAACCTGCTCATCAATTGGTTCGGGGGCCAGAGCGTGGACTTCATCGACGGCCCCTATTGGGCCAAGATGTTCGTCATGTGCTTCTACACCATCTGGGTAGTCATGCCCTTCAAGATCCTCATCCTCACCAGCGCCCTGGCCAGCGTGGATGAGACCTATTACAATGCCGCGCGGGTGGACGGCACGGGCAAATGGCGCATCTTTACTCGGATCACCTTGCCCATGATCTCCCCCATGATCTTCTATCTGGTCATCACCGGCTTCATCGGGGCCTTCAAGGCCTACAGCGACGAGGTAGCCCTTTTCGGCACGAACCTGAACGCAGCGGGCATGAACACCATCGTGGGTTACGTCTACGATATGCTCTACGGGGACAGCGGCGGCTATCCCTCCTATGCCTCTGCGGCGGCCCTGATCCTCTTCGCCATCGTGCTCACCATCACCTGCGTGAACCTCCTGGTCACCAGGAAGGGCATCCGGTATTGAGAGGGGGCGGAAGCATGGAAAGAAATACGGATTACGCGCGCATCGAGCGCTCTGCCCGCAGCCGGCAGCGTGCCCTGCGGACGGTCACCTATGTCCTGCTGGCCGTCTGGGCCATCATCGTCCTTTTCCCCTTCTATTGGATGCTCCTCTCCTCCGTGAAAAGCTACAGCGCCTACAACGGAGAATACATCCCCAAATTTTTCACCCTTTCTCCCACCCTGGAGAACTATGGCGAGGCCTTTACGGCGGTGCCCCTGGCCCGGTATTTCCTGAATACCCTGGTCTTCACCCTGTCCACCACCGCCGTCATGCTGGTGGTGACGGTGCTGGCCGCCTTTGCCTTTTCCCGCCTGGCCTTCCGGGGGCGGAACGCCCTCTTTGCCGCCTTCCTCAGCCTCATGATGATCCCCAACGAGCTGGTCATCATCACGAATTTCGTCACCATCACCGACTGGCATATGCGCAATACCTTCTGGGGCCTGATCCTGCCCTCGGTGACCAGCGTGTTCTACATTTATCTGCTGAAGGAGAATTTCGAGCAGATTCCGGAGGAGCTGTATAAAGCCGCCAAGGTGGACGGCACCTCCGACCTGAAGTATTTGCTGAAGGTGATGATCCCCATCTGCAAGCCCACCATCATCACCATCACCATCCTGAAGGTCATCGAGTGCTGGAACTCCTATGTGTGGCCCAGGCTCATCACCGACGACGCGAATTACTTCCTGGTGTCCAACGGCATCCAGACCATTCGGGAGAGCGGCTTCGGCCGGGAGAACATTCCCGCCATGATGGCGGCGGTAGTGGCGGTGAGCGTACCGCTGATCGTCCTTTTCCTGATCTTCCATAAGAAGATCATGGACGGCGTATCGAGAGGGGGGACCAAGGGATGAAGCCGAGATGCATCCTCGCGCTCCTTCTCCTTATCCTGAGCGGCCTCTTCCTCTTCTCCGGCTGCCACGGCTCCCGCGAGCGCAGCGTATTCCAGATCCCGGAGAGGTTCGATGACAGCCGGGAGTATGAGATCACCTTCTGGGCCAAGAACGACACCAACAAGACCCAGGTGAAGATCTATGAGGAAGCGGTGGAGGATTTTGAAAAGCTCTACCCCAATATCCACGTGACCATCCGCTTCTATACGGACTATTCCAAGATCTACAACGACGTCATTACCAATATTTCCACCAACACCACCCCCAACGTCTGCATCACCTATCCGGACCACATCGCCACCTACCTCACGGGGGAGGACGTGGTAGTCCCGCTGGACGAGCTGCTGACGGACAAAGCTTACGGGCTGGGGGGCAGCCAGGTCCGCTTCGACGCGCCTGCCAAGGGGGATATCGTGCCCCAGTTCCTCCAGGAGCTGAGTATCGGCGGCCATCTCTACGGCCTGCCCTACATGCGCTCCACCGAGGTCCTCTATGTGAACAAGGACCTGGTGGAGGCCCTGGGCTACACCCTGCCGGAGGAGGTCAGCTGGGATTTCGTGTGGGAGGTCTCGGAAAAGGCCATGGAAAAGGGGGCCGACGGCAACTTCCTGGTCAACGGCCAGAAGGTGATGATCCCCTTCATCGACTATTCCACCGACAATATGCTGATCCAGCTCTGTAAGCAGAAGGGCAGCGGCTATTCCACCGCCGCGGGGGAGGTCCTCCTGTTCAACGACGATACCAAGGAATTCCTCTATACCATCGCGGAGCATGCGAAGACCGGCGCCTTTTCCACCTTCAAAATTTCCAGCTACCCCGGCAACTTCCTCAATGCCGGCCAGTGCATCTTCGCCCTGGACTCCACCGGCGGCTCCACCTGGATCGGCACCCACGCCCCATTGATGGACATCAGCCCGGATAAGGTGGTGGATTTCGAGACCGCGGTCCTGCCCATCCCCCAGCTTAACCCCGACGAACCCTGGATGATCTCCCAGGGCCCCTCCGTCTGCATCTTCAATAAAACGGATCCCCAGGAGGTGCTGGCCTCCTGGCTCTTTGTCCAGTATCTGCTGACGGACAAAGTGCAGATCGCCTACTCCCAGACCGAGGGTTATGTCCCCGTCACCACCAAAGCCCAGAACGCGCCGGAATATCTGGACTATCTCAGCCGGGCGGGTGAGGACTACAACGAGCACTACGACGTGAAGATCGCGGCCAGCAAGCTGCTGCTGGCGAACATCGACCACACCTTCATTACCCCGGTCTTCAACGGCTCCTCCTCCGTGCGCTCCGCCGCGGGCCAGCTCATTGAGAACGTCACCAAGTCCATGCGCCGCAAGGAGACGGTGGACGAGGCTTACATGGAGAAGCTCTATCAGGACGTCATTTCCCTCTACCGGCTGGATCAGATCAGCTATTCGGAGGTTTCCGGAAAGGCGGAGCTGGGGCCTCTGCCCAAGCAGGCGGTGACCCTCCTGACTTGCCTGGCTGTGGCCTGGGTGCTGATCGCCGTTTACGCGCTCTGGGCTTTCGTGATAAGGAAGAAGAAGTGACCGCAGCGGAAAAATCGTCCCAACGCTTGATTTACGGGATTTTCAGGCTATAATAGTAGCGTTCCTGACGGTCTTATGGAAAATCAAGAGAATAACATAGAAAGGGAGAATAAACCATGAAGAAGATTATTGCCCTGCTTCTGGCCCTGACCCTGGTCCTGGCCTTCGCCGGCTGCACCAAGGGCGGAAATGCCAGCCCCGGCAACGCGCCTACCCCCGCGCCCACCGCGGCGCCCACGGAAGCGCCCGCGCCCACGGAAACGCCTGCCCCCACGGAAGCGCCCGCCGCCGTTATGAGCCACGCGGAGTATATCGCCGCTCCTCTGGACAGCGCGGTCACCGTGGAGACCTATGTGCAGGATAAGCAGTCCTGGTGGGACGACAAAGCCAACCTCTACTGCCAGAGCGAAGACGGCGCATATTTCATCTACGAGACCTACTGCACCGAGGAAGATTTCGCCAAGCTCCTCCCCGGCACCAAGATCAAAGTCAGCGGCTTCAAGTCCGAGTGGAGCGGCGAAGTGGAGATCATCGACGGCACCTTCGAGATCCTGGAGGGCAGCTATATTGCCCAGCCCTTCGACGCCACCGCCCTTCTGGGAACCGATGCCCTGGCGGATCACATGAACGAGCTGGCTGCCTTCACCGGCCTGACCGTGGAACCCAGCACCGACGCCGACGGTAATGTGAAGCCCTGGCTCTATAAGTGGAACGGCTCCGGCCAGGACGGGGACGACCTGTATCTGAATGTCTCCGTGGGCGGCGCCACCTATTCCTTCACCGTGGAATCTTACCTCCGCGGCGCGGGCAGCGAAGTCTACGAAGCCGTGAAGCAGCTGCAGATCGGCGACACCATCGACCTCACCGCTTTCCTCTATTGGTACGAAGGTCCCAACCCCCATATCGTGGGCGTCACCAAGCAGGCGGCGGAAGAGGGCATGAGCCATGCGGATTATATCGCCGCCGACCTGGACAGCCCCGTCACCGTGGTGACCTACGTCCAGGATAAGCAGTCCTGGTGGGACGACAAGGCAAACCTCTACTGCCAGAGCGAAGACGGCGCCTACTTCATCTATGAGACCTACTGCACCGAGGAAGATTTCGCCAAGCTCCTCCCCGGCACCAAGATCAAGGTCAGCGGCTACAAGTCCGAGTGGTCTGGCCAGGTGGAGATCATCGACGGCACCTTCGAGATCCTGGAGGGCAGCTACATCGCCCCGGCCTTCGACGCCACCGCCCTTCTGGGCACCGACGCTCTGATCGACCACATGAATGAGTTTGTCACCTTCAAGGGCGTGACCGTAGCCCCCAGCACCGACGCCGACGGCAACGAAGCCGCCTTCCTCTATAAGTGGAACGGCTCCGGCCAGGACGGGGACGACCTGTACTTCAACGTCTCCGTGAACGGACAGACCTACTCCTTCACCGTGGAATCCTACCTCCGCGGCGCGGGCACCGAGGTTTACGAGGCCGTGAAACAGCTGCAGATCGGCGACGTGATCGACGTCACCGGGTTCCTCTACTGGTACGAGGGCCCCAACCCCCATATCATCAGCGTCAGCCCTGCGGCGTAAATAAGTCCGAACCAAACCGGGCGGCTCTGACTGAGCCGCCCGGTCTTAATTGAAAAAAAGGAGCGGCGCACATCCGTGCGCCGCTCCAAATGTCATCGCTTGATATCAGAAGGGACCGCTGGTTGCGGGGGCGGGGGGAGCGCCTCTTTCGGGGGCCTTTTCGGGGCCGTCGAAGGCGGGGCCCTTGGTGCAGAAGACCATGGTCATCTCCATGTCGGAGAGCTTGTGGCCGAAGCTGTTGCCCTTAGGCGCGGTTTCCGGCACGGGATAGGGGAAGTCCATGGCCCGGAAAGCGTCGCTGATCAGGAAACCGGAGCCGTTGAGCTTGTCGGCATTCAGGATGCTGTAGACCATGCCGGCGCCGCCAGCCTCGGGGGGGATCATGCCGTCGAAGCCGGGCATGCCCATCATCCTGCGCATCTTTGCAGGGTCGAACTTCGGGCGCGGGGGATCGCCGGGCTTGGGTTCGGGCATGGGAGGCATCTTGCTGAAGTCGATGCGGCCGATGCCGGCGGGGGTCAGGCAGAAGCAGTTGACGCCCGTGCCCTTGACCTCGTTGGCCAGGCTCATCACCAGGCTGGTGGCGGATGCCTTACCGGCGGTGTAGATGGTGCCGCCGGCCATGCCGGGCAGATAGTGGAACTGGGTGGCGGAGTAGGTGACCACGCCGTAGCCCCGCTCGATCATGCCGGGCACGAAGGCCTTGCAGGCCATCATGACGCCCTTGCCGGAGATCTCGAAGGAGGACACCAGGTCCTCCACCGGGCTGGAGAGCAGGGGGCCGTTCAGGCGCATGTTCATGGCGTTGTTGAGAAGGATGTCCACCTTGCCGAACTTGGCGAAGGCCTGGGCGGCCAGGTTGTCGATATCCTCCTGCTTAGTGACGTTGGTCGTCACGAAGAGGCAGCAGTCGCGGCCGTTCTCTTCATTGATGACCCGCTGGGTCTCGATGCCGGCCTTCTCGTTCAGGTCCGCCACGACCACGTTGGCTCCGCACCAAGCCAGGGCACGGGCATAGCCCAGGCCCACGTTGCTGGCGCCGCCGGTGACTACGGCGGTCTTGCCCGCCAGGCAGTCCTCGGTGATGCCGCGGTCATTGAGGTAACTGAGATCGATAGGCACGATGTTCAGGATCTCGCTGGTGACAGCTTTTTTTGCCATAGAATTACCCTCCATATGTTTTAATTTTTACCTTGTTCAGAAAAGAGGCACAAATCCTAAGCAGGAAATGGCACCGTTTTGTGAATTATGCTCATTTTACCACGACACATTCCATATTGCAAGGGCAGAGACACAAATTGTTTTGCCTTGACGGAAAAGAAGGGACTGTTATAATATATAAAAATCTAACCGTCCCGAATGATGCGAAAATGAGGTTGAGAGCATGAAAAAGACGATCGCCCTGCTGTTGGCAGTCCTGATGCTTTTCTGCGCCCTGCCCCTGGGCGTGCAGGCGGCGGATGCAGACGTCGCCTGCCGCATGACGCTCGTTTCCCTGGACTCGCTCCAGCTCCAGGTGCTGGAGGTGCTGGAGGCTGCCCTGCGTGCCAGACAGGAGAAAGTCGAGCTGAGCGAATACCATATCCGCTTGTCTGCGCTGATCGACGTGGTCAACGAGCTGAGTTTTGATCCTGAATACTTCTTCTATGATTATGCCCTGCCGTATTTCGACGTTGAGACAGAAGAAGTGCTGTATCTGGAACTGTATTACCGGGAGGAGTACGGCGAAGCGGAGCTTGCTGCGCTGGAGAAGGCGATCGAAAAGGCTCTGGGCAGCCTGCTGCCCGGCATGGACGACCTGCAGAAGGCCCTGGTGCTCCATGACTGGCTGACCCAGCATGCGGCTTATGACTACGTAAACTACCTGGCAAATACGGTGCCCGAGGCGTCCTATTTGGCTTACGGCCCCCTTGTCAAGGGAGCGGGGGTCTGCGAGGGCTACGCCAAGGCTTACCAGCTTCTGCTGAGCCGCTGCGGCATCGATGCGGTCATGGTGTCCAGCGCCGGTATGAACCACGGATGGAATCTGGTGAAGCTGGGAGGCAGCTGGTATCATGTGGACGTGACCTGGGACGATCCCACCCCGGACACCCTGGGGAAAGCGAGCCATACCTATTTCCTCCTCAGCGATAGTGCGATCCGCAGCCGGGGTTCCGGCTCCGGCGACCTGCACTACGGCTGGGATGGCAGCATCACCTGCACCGACACGACCTACGATGGGGACACTTTCTGGACTGCGGAGAATCAGCCCCTGACCTTTTCCGATGCCTCCACCGTCTGGATCGTGCGCAGCAGAGGGGAGGGCGCCGACCAGGTCCTTGCCCTGACCAGGCGTGACTGGGCAAGCGGGAAGGAAACGGAAGTCTGCAGCAGCCGGGATTATTGGCCCGTTTGGGGAGAGAACGCCTATTGGATCGGCGATTTCAGCAGCGTCTGCAGCTGGGGAGGCTGGATATTCTATAATGACTCCCTTCATATCTACGCCTATGACCCCGCTGACGGGACGTTCCTTACCGCCATGACGTACACCGGCGGCGACGGGTACATTTTCGGCCTGGCGTCTGCGGAAGACGGCCTGCGCTATCTGGTGGGCAAAAGACCCAATGAGGAGCGGACGGTACACAGCTTCGTTCCCGACGTGGCGGCAGTGCCGGAACCCGCGCCGGAACCTGCACCGGAACCTGCACAGGAACCTTCCCCCGCGCCTCCGGCGGACAACCCCTTCGCCGACGTTTCTGCTTCGGATTACTACTATGACGCCGTCCTCTGGGCCTATGAGAACAGCGTGACCAAAGGCACCTCCGACACGGCCTTCTCCCCGGCAGAGACCTGCACCCGCGGCCAGGTGGTCACCTTCCTCTGGCGAAGCGCAGGCTGTCCGTCCGCTGCCAGGTCGGATAACCCCTTCATCGACGTGCCGGAGGACGCCTATTACCGGGATGCGGTGCTGTGGGCTGTAGAACAGGGCATCACCCAGGGCACCGGCGTGGATGAAGCGACGGGAAAGCAGCTTTTCAGTCCCTCCCAGACCTGCTCCTACGCCCATATCCTGACCTTCCTCTACCGGGCGGCGACCGGGAAGCTGACGAGCACCGGCGCCTGGTACGACGATGCTTTCCGCTGGGCCAGAGACAATGGGCTGCTCTCCGGCACCCTGGTGGGACGGGATCAGGGCCGCGTCAACGCCGATTGTCCCCGTTGCGACGTGGTGACCTATCTTTGGCGCAGCGCCGCTTGATGCCGGAGCCGAAATAGCAAATCTGACGGATAAAAATCTTACGGAACAGTGAGGTCCCATTATGACGAATACAGCCGACCGCAGCATATGGAACCGGGGCTTCACCTGTGCTTTCTTTGCCAATCTCCTGCTCTGCCTCTCCCAGCACACGGCCAACACCCTGATCTCCACCTATGCAAGCTACCTGGGGGCGGGGGCGGTGCTGGTGGGGGCCATCTCCGGCCTCTACTTCGGAGTTGCCTTTGCAGCGCGGCCCATCTCCGGCCCGGTCATCACCCTTCTGGACAAAAAGAAGATCATGATCGCCACCTATGTCGCGGGGGTCGTCACCAATGTGGCCTATGCCGCAGCGGGCAGCGTGCCCTTCTTCATCCTGGCCAGGATCCTCCATGGCCTGGAGTTCGCCTTTGTGGGTTCCCTGAACCTGACCATCGCCAGCGACAGCCTGCCCCGCGAAAAGCTGGGCAGCGGCATCGGCATCTTTGGCATCGGCGGGGCGCTGTCCCAGGCGGTAGGGCCCAGCATGGGCATCGCCATCCGGGATTTCGGCGCGGCCCGCTGGGGGGAGGGCGGCGGCTATACCGCCGTGTTTCTCGCCTCCGCCCTGTTCATGCTCATCGCCCTCGTGCCCTGCTTCCTCATCCCCATCGGCAAGCCCACGGAGGAACAGCGCAGAGCCATCGGCAAATGGTATCGCAATATCCTGGCGGGGGAGACCATCACCTCCGCGCTGCTGCTCTGCCTGATCTCCATTTCCAGCATCCTGTACACCACCTACATGGTGCCCTATGCTTCCGAGCTGGGCATCGGCAGCATCGGCGTCTTCTTCACGGTCTACGCCGTGGTGCTGCTCTTCTCCCGCCCCTTCTTCGGCAAGCTCAGCGACCGTCTCGGTATGGGCACCGTCATCATCCCCAGTCTGGCGGTCTTCGCCCTCAGCTTCCTGGCGGTGGGTCTGGGCCGGAGCCTGGGTATGATGCTCCTGGGAGCGGTGCTGGGCGCTTTGGGCTACGGGGCCCTGAACCCCATCATCCAGACCCTCTGCATCCGCACCGTGCCGCCGGAGCGTCGGGGCGTGGCCAGCAATACCCAGTATTTCGGCATGGACCTGGGCTTCTTCCTGGGCCCCCTCCTGGGCGGCCTCCTCTACAGCGTCTTTGGCCGCTATTCCGCCATGTATCTCCTGGGCGGCATCGCGCCTTTGGTCCTGGCCCTCGTGCTCTTCCTCCTCATCTGGGGGAAGCTGAAACAGCGGCTATACTGATATTTCGGAGCGTTTACTTATGAGAATGCGGAAAAAACCGAATCTGCTTCCCCGCATGGAGAAAGCCTCCGCCGTGCTGACGACCCAGCCGGAGGCCCTGCGGGGCAAGTGGCTGGCTGCCTTCCCCGGCCATGCCCATCTCCAGCTGGAGCTGGGCTGCGGCAAGGGGGGCTTTACCTGCGCCGCCGGCGCGGCCATGCCGGATACCCTGCTGGTGGCCGTGGAGAAGGTGCCCGACGCCATGGTGGTGGCCATGGAGCGGGCCGTGGAGGCGTCTCTCACCAATGTGCGCTTCCTGGATGAGGACGCCCTGCGTCTGCCGGAGCTGTTCGCCCCCGGCGAGGTGGAGCGCATCTACATCAATTTCTGCGACCCCTGGCCCAAAAAGAAGCAGTTCAAGCGGCGGCTCACCGCACCGGGCTTCCTGGCCCTCTATCGCCAGGTGTTGGCTCCCGGCGGGGAGATCTGGTTCAAGACGGACAACCTGCCCCTCTTCGACTGGTCCTGCGAGACCATGGCGGAGGCGGGCTTTCAGCTGAGCGAGGTGACGCGGGACCTGCATGCCGATGGGCCCGTGGGCATCATGACCGACTACGAAAAGAAATTCTATGGGGAAGGAAAGCCGATCTGTCGGCTGGTGGCGCGCTTATGAAGCTTCTGAGCTGGAATGTGAACGGCCTTCGCGCCTGTATGGGCAAGGGCTTTATGGATTTCTTCGCAGCGGAGGCGCCGGACTGCCTCTGCCTGCAGGAGACGAAGCTCCAGGCGGGGCAGATCGACCTGGACCTGCCCGGCTATACCCAATTCTGGAACTATGCCGAGAAAAAGGGCTACTCCGGCACCGCCATTTTCACGAAGCGGGAGCCCCTCAGCGTGCATTACGGCATGGATATCCCCCGGCACGACGGCGAGGGCCGGGTCATCACCCTGGAATTCCCGAAATTCCGTCTGGTGACGGTCTATACCCCCAATTCCCAGGACGGGCTGAAGCGCCTGGATTACCGCATGGACTGGGAGGACTGCTTCCGGGATTTCCTCTGCTCTCTGGACAGCTCCAAGCCGGTGGTGGTCTGCGGGGACATGAACGTGGCCCATGAGGAGATCGACCTGAAAAACCCCTCCACCAACCATATGAACGCCGGGTTCACGGACCAGGAGCGGGAGAAAATGACGCAGCTGCTCTCTTCCGGTTTCACGGATTCCTTCCGCAGCCTCTATCCGGACCGGACTGGGGCCTATTCCTGGTGGTCCTACCGCATGGCGGCCCGCAGCCGGAACGCGGGGTGGCGCATCGACTATTTCCTCCTCTCCGACCGGCTGAAGGGGAAGCTGAAGGACGCATTCATTCTGGATCAGGTGATGGGTTCCGACCACTGCCCCGTGGGCGTGGAGCTGGAATGGTAAACATCGGCAGCGTCACCATCGCCGGAAAGCTCTGCCTGGCCCCCATGGCGGGGGTGGCGGACGCGGCCTTCCGGGCCGTCTGCCGGGGGGAAGGGGCTGCCTATGCGGTGAGCGAGATGATCTCCGCCAAGGCCCTGATGCTCCAGGATTCCAAGACCCGAACCCTGCTGCGGCGTTTCCCGGAGGACGCGCCTCTGGGCGTGCAGCTTTTCGGCAGTGAGCCGGAGACCATGGCCGACGCGGCGAAAAAAGCCAGAGACATTTCCGGCTGCGAGATCATCGACGTGAACATGGGCTGCCCCGTGGGCAAGGTGGTGCGCAACGGCGAGGGCAGTGCCCTCATGCGGGACCTGACCCTGGCGGGGCGGATCCTGGACGCGGTGGTGAAGGCCTCCGACGTACCCGTGACGGTGAAATTCCGCAAGGGCTGGGACGGAGGCAGCGTGAACGCTGTGGAAATGGCGAAGCTGGCGGAAGGGTGCGGCGCCGCCGCCCTCTGCGTCCACGGCAGGACCAGGGCCCAGTCCTATTCCGGGCGGGCGGACTGGGAGATCATCCGGGACGTGAAGGCCGCCGTCTCCATACCCGTGATCGCCAACGGGGATGTGTTCGAGCCGGAGGACGTGACGCGCATTTTCAAGGTCACCGGGGCCGACCTGGTGATGATTGGCCGGGGCGCCATGGGGAACCCCTGGATTTTCAGCCGGGGCCTGGCCGCCCTGGAGGGGCGGGAGGTGCCCCCCATGCCCAATGCCCGGCAGCGGGCGGACCTGGCGGAGAAGCAGTTCCGGCTGGCTTTGGAGGCCAAGGGGGAGAAGATCGCCTGCCTGGAGGCGAGAAAGCATCTCTGCTGGTATCTGCGGGGCGTGCCCTACGCCTCCTATGCCAAGGGCGAGATCAATAAGGCGGAGACCGTGAAGGACGTGGAACGCTGCCTCCGGCTGATCCGGACGGAGTTGTAAGAAAGGCGGGGAGGACTTGACGAGAGAAGAAGAGGCCAAGATCATCCGCGCCGTCGTGGACGGCAATACCAATGCGTTTGAAGACCTGGTGCTGGAATACCAGAAGCAGGTTTACCATATCACCCTGAAAATGACCGGGAACGAGGAGGACGCCTTCGACCTGAGCCAGGAGACCTTCCTGAAGGCCTTCCGGGCCCTGTCCAGCTTCCGGGGGGAGGCGGGCTTCGGCAGCTGGCTCTACCGCATGGCGGCCAATCTCTGCATCGACTTCCTGCGGAAAAAGAAGCGGCAGGGGGGCGGGCAGCTCATCTCCCTGGACGAGGAAGAGGAGGACCGGCGGCCGCGGGAGCTGCCGGACCTGCGCTATGAGCCCCAGGGCGCCCTGGAAAAGAAGGAAATGCGCCAAAAGGTGCAGGAGGGGCTGCAGCGCCTCCCCCATGAACAGCGGCTGATCCTCGTGATGCGGGACGTGGAGGGCTTCAGCTATCAGGAGATCTCCGACACCCTGAAGATCGAGCTGGGTACCGTCAAGTCGCGGATCTACCGGGCCAGAGCGCATTTGGCCAGGCTTCTGACGGAAGATGGGAACTTTTTGAAGGATCCTTCGTCAGAAGGAATGGAGCGGAGGTGAGCGGCTTGCAGGATTGCGCGAAATACGATATAATGCTAAATGCCAGGGTGGACGGGACCCTGAACAAGAAGGATGCAAAGGAACTGGACAAGCACCTGGCCTCCTGCGCCGACTGCCGGAAATACCTGCAGCTGCTGGAGGATATCCGGGATGGGCTCCAAGAGGAGCTTCCGGATCCCCCGGACTCCCTTCGTGAAGGCATCATGTACAAGATCGGCCTGGAAAAGCACCGGAAGCTTCATTTCGGGGCCATGGGCCGGTGGACCGCCATTGCCGCGGTGCTTTGCATCGTCGTCTTCGGGGTGGTGAAGCTCACCGGCTCCGGCGTGATGGGTTCTTCCGCTGCCGCCGCACCCAAGGCTGCGGCACCCGAACTCAATTCTGCCGGCGGAGCCACTGTGGAATATGCCGTAAGAGCGGAAGCGGAGGAGGACAGCCTGCCGGCAGAATCCAAGCTGGCCGCGCCGTCCAGCCTGACAGGCCCGACGGAAGCGCCGGCGCCGGAGCCCGCCCCTGCGGCGGACGAAAGCTTGGACTATGGGGACCGTGCCGCGGATGGAATGCCCGGCACGGCGGCGAACGGTGCGGAAAGCGGCTCCGTCTATCTGGCGGATTCCCTGCGAGGCTATGATTTCGCCCGCGCCGCACTGGACAGCGGCGATTATTGGGGCGTCTGCGTGTTTTACGGTGCACTGCCGGAAGAACTCGGAACCGGGGACTGGCAGACGAAAATCCCCGAAAAAGGGGAGAAAGAGCGCTGGCTGCTCTCGCAGGAAGCGCTGCAGGCCCTGGAAAAGGGCACCGAATGGGACGAATTTTATTACGGCGATCTGAGTTCCGGCCAGGGGCTGGTCATCGTGATCGCCGGTGAGGAGGAGTAAGCATGGAATCTATGACTTTGGAAAAGGCAACGGCGCGCCTGTTTGAGGACAATTTCGACTGCGCGCAGACCGTCTTCTCCCACTTCGCGGAGGAGCTGGATCTGGACGAGGAGACGGCCCTGAAGATTTCCGCGGGCTTCGGCGGCGGGATGCACAAGGGCGACATGTGCGGCACCGTCACCGGCGGCCTCATGGTCCTGGGCCTGAAATACGGCTTCTGCGAGCCGGGTGACGCCGTGGGCAAGGACCTCATGAACCAGAAGGCCATGGAGTATGAGCGGCGCATCCAGGAAGTGGACGAAGGCTGCCTCCGCTGCCGCGAGATGCTGGGCGTGGATCCCTCCACCCCCGAGGGCAAGGCCAAGGCCATGGACATCATCCCCAAGAAATGCCCCCAGCTGGTGGTCAATGCCTGCAAGATCTTGGAGGAAATGCTCCAGGACTGAGCGTGAAACGAAATACTTGAGGAAACACCGCACCGGAATCGTGCGGTGTTTCCTTAATATAATGCCAGGGCGTGCTGCAAAATGCCCGTTCCCCGTCATTGCGAAGCCCCGAAGGGGCTGTGGCAATCCGTTTCCGTAAGGAGGGCGGATTACTGCGCCGGTGTACGCACCGATCCGGAATGACAGGACGGAAACTGCGTTTTGCGGTACGTCTCCTCTTTTTTGTAAGAACCTGACGGTTTCCGTTGAATAATGGGATGAAAGGAGGTCGATCCGATGGACGACAGGGAACTCATGGGGCTGCTGGAGCGTGACCCGGAAACTGGAGTCCGGCAGCTGATGCAGCAGTACGCCGCTCTTGCTTATTCCGTCATTGCCGGGAGGTCAGGCAGCGCAGCCAGCGCCGAGGACATAGAGGAATGCGTGAGCGACGTGTTCTTTGAAGTATACCGACAACGGGAACGCTTTGATCCGGAAAAGGGGACGCTGCGGGCCTTCATCTCGGTGGTGGCCAGGCGGCGGGCTGTCAACCTTTTTCGGAAGACCGTCCGGGAGGCCGGTCGCCGGGCGGACGGAGAGCTACCGGAGGGGGTGGAACCCGGCTTCGAGGAGGCGGTAATCGGCGCAGAGGAGCGGCGCCAACTCCTGGAGACGATCCGCAGCCTTGGGGAGCCGGACAGCCAGATCATTTTCCGGAGATACTACTTCGGCCAGAAATCAAAGGAGATCGCGGCAGACCTGGGGATGACCCCCGGCGCAGTAGATACGCGCCTCAGCCGGGCTTTGGGAAAGCTGCGGTCCATGTTAGGAGGGAAAGACGATGGATAAGATGTTGACGACTGCCTTTGACTGCTTTACTTTAGAGGAGGTCCAGCAGATTGTTCCGAGGGAGCTGTCCTTCGAGCTTCCTGCGGAAACGCTCCTGCGGCTCCAGGATAAGGCCGTGGAGAAGCTGCGCGTCGGCGGGATTGCCGCGGTGGTCCTTCCGGCCCGTACCGGCGGAAAAAGTCGTAGATTTGTGAAGATACTGTTGATTGCGGCAATCATTGCCGCCCTTCTGGCGGCAGGTGCCCTGGCAGCCTGGCTCAGCGGCAGCCGTTTCTTTTCTCAGCTTTTCGGTAACGACAGCTTCGATATCATCGGGGACTATGTCATGAGCGACGTGGCGGAGGCCGACGACGGGACCCTGCGCCTCACCCTGGAAAGCGCCCTATCGGACGGGCATTATGAGTATGTGGTGTTTTCCGTGGAGCGGCTGGACGGGGGAAGCGTGGCCGGCTTCCTTCCGGATGTAGATTTTGAGTTCACCCTGGCCGAACCCTCCCGGCTGAAGCCGGCTTGGCAGTATGAAATGCTGGACACACCGGAGAACAGCGACAGCCGCATCTACCTCCTGGCGGGAATCCGCAGCGAGGTGCCCGTCACCGGGCTGACCATGCGCCTGAGGGGGCTGTATTCCACGGAGGACGGCCATCAGGAACTGACCACCGATGTTGCCATCGAGTCCGGCTTCCTTCCTTGCCCCCTGGCCAGGGGCGGGGACAGCGAGGGCGTTTTTCGTAATATCGAACTGTCTCCCTTCAGCCTCTGGATCGACGTATTTGAAGAGTGGGAGCACAGCGAAGGCCCGTCGACCGAGATTCCCACACACGGCATCGCCCTCAAATTCCGGGATGGCGGGACCATCGGCGCGAGCGCAGCACAGTTCGGCGACGGGAAATATATGCAAAGCATTTGTTGGGACGCCATACAGCGGCCCAACGGAAACGGTCAGTCCCTGATTTTCATCCGATTCCTCCCCCTGGACATCGGGAAGGTGGTCTCGGTGGTGATCGACGGTTTGGAATACCCGGTCAAGCTCGACATGGAATGAGAGAATAGGAGGAAGAAAATGGGAAGAGGCGTGAATATCGACCCGAATTTCGTCCTGCAACAACAGCAGCTGGCACAGATGCAGGCTCTTAAGCAGGCAAAGAGCGCGAGCGCAGTTTCCGGGAAGAAGGTCCTGTGGATCGTCGTGCCCGTCTTTGTCCTTGCGATTGCCGTCGTTCTCATATTCAGCGGCGCATTTGATAAACCGGATACGGTCCGCTATCACGGGGAACTCTATAAGATCACGGACTATGTCGTGTATGAGCTGCCGGAGGGATATGAGGAAGTCGGCGTATTGACGCATGTAGAAAACCCGAAGAAGACGGCGGAGGATCTGACTACCTCTTGGAACCTGGAGGCAAAGCTCTATGCGGATCCGGCCAATCCCCAAAAAGCATACATCAGTACGAATGGCAAAGACTATCGTGAAATCAAGAGAAAATAGAAGATCAATCTCGACAGGATCGGGGCGGTTCGTGCGGAACGGCCCCGATCCTTCTTTTCCGCAGGGGCAGCGTTCGATTCCGGTATTTCCCGTTGGTTTTCGGTTGCGGTGCGCAGGCAGACCTGCTATAATAATTTGAAAGGCAGAAGCATCTGCCCGTGACTTGCAGCTACATAAACGGAGAACCAAATGAAGCTCATACGAAATGCGATCTTTGCCCTGCTGCTTTGCCTGCTGTGCATGCTGGTCCTGCGCTCCGCCCAGCCCCTCAGGGACCCCGGCCGCCTTTGGGTCGGCGGACAGGAGCTGACCGGGGGCGGCGAAGCCAGGGTCGGCGGCGGTAGCGCGGTATATGACCCGGCTACCGGGACCCTGACGATGACGGATGCGGTCCTTTCCGGGGATTTCCGCGGCGCGGCCATCTATGCGGAAGGGGACCTGACCATCGTCCTGGCGGGAGACAGCAGTGTGGAGGGCACGAAAAGCGGCTGTACCGTGCTGGGGGACCTGACCGTAGCCGGGCAGGGCACCCTGACTCTCTCC
>JAEEGI010012852.1_pt1 | contig 17843 bp, 12 predicted proteins | sample 8958751 | NCBI WGS metagenome assembly JAEEGI01 (sample SAMN16246545, study PRJNA631951) | gut metagenome | biome: gut microbiome; feature: rumen; material: KS-attached | host: Bos | place: Iran: Karaj | collected 2018-10 | reverse complement strand
AAAGCGCCCAGAAAATATAAAAGCTATTAAAGATGCTAGAGCCTTAGGTGACTTATCTGAAAATGCTGATTATGATGCTGCTCGTAATGAACAAGCTGAACTTGAAGGACGTATCCAACAATTAGAGAAATTATTAGAAAATGTTGAAATTATAGATAACTCAAATAAATCTGGAGTAGTAGATATTGGTAGTACTGTAGAAATAAAATATGTTGACGATGAAGACGATGTTGAAGAATATCAAATCGTTGGTAGTCAAGAAGCAGACCCATTTGCTTTCAAGATTTCTAATGAAAGTCCAATTGCAAAAGCATTAATGAATCATAAAAAAGGTGAAATCGTTGATGTTGAAAGTCCAAATGGAGTTTATCAAGTAGAAATAACTTCTATAAGATAATTATTGACTTTAAAGTCATATTTATATACAATATTATTGCAAAAGAACTTCCTAATAGGAAGTTTCTTTATGGGGCGTTAGCTCAGTTGGTAGAGCAACTGACTCTTAATCAGTGGGTCTAGGGTTCGAATCCCTAACGCCCCACCATTTTTTATAAAATACTAAAAAAATACTTGATATATAAGTGTTTTTATAGTATATTAATTAAGTATTTGGTTTTGGGCTTGTAGCTCAGGTGGTTAGAGCGCTGATCTGATAAGTCAGAGGTCGTTGGTTCAAGTCCATCCAGGCCCACCATATATTGTGCCTCAATAGCTCAGTTGGTTAGAGCACTTGACTGTTAATCAAGGGGTCCTAGGTTCAAGTCCCAGTTGAGGCGCCATTTTTTTTGGCCAGTTGGTGAAGTGGCTTAACACACTGCCCTTTCACGGCAGCATTCATGGGTCCGAATCCCGTACTGGTCACCATATGAAATAAACCTTGAAGATTCAAGGTTTTTATTTTACAATAATGTCGAAAGGAGATTACTATGAGAATAGGTGTTTTTGATTCAGGTATTGGTGGCATTAATGTCTTAAAAGAGTTAGTAAAGAAGTATCCTAATAATGAATATATCTTCTATGGTGATACATTAAATTTACCATATGGTTCTAAGACAATTGATGAACTAAAAACTTTTGCATCCAATATTATTGATTATTTAATTAGTAGAGAAGTAGATATTATAATTATCGCTTGTGGAACCATAAGTAGTAATTGTTATGATTATTTACGTAATAAATATAATAATATTCCCATTTATGATATTGTCTCACCAACAATTCGTTATATAAAAGAATCTCCTTACAATAGTATTGGTGTTATTGCAACAGAAAGAACGATTGAAAGTAAGATTTTTGAACAAAGTGATAAAGTAAAACAAGTTAAGGCGACTAAAAACTTTGTTAAGATAATTGAAGATGGTATTATTGAAGATAATGAAATAGTTGAAATAAAGAGGGAATTATCCAGTTTTAAAAATAATATTGATTCCCTAGTACTAGGTTGTACACACTATCCATTTATTTCAGATATCATAAAAGAATACTTAAATATTCCATTAATTGATATGGGAATATGTCTAACTAATGAATTAAATATTTCTAATGATGGTAATAAGAAGATAAATTTATATTTCAGTGATGTAAATGAGACTCTAATACATAATATAAAACTAATAATTAGCGATGAAATTACCATTAATAAATTAGTAATTAATAAAAAGTAGACCAAACGCGCTATTTTAGTTATTGACTTAAAATGGTGGTTGTGATAATATAGTAATGTTTGAAAAGCAAACATTATTTGCGCTCGTAGCTCAATTGGATAGAGCGTTTGGCTACGGACCAAAAGGTTGCGGGTTCAATTCCTACCGGGCGCACCATTTTTATTTATTTTTGTGATCGAGACGTGGCTCAATTTGGTAGAGCATTAGGTTTGGGACCTAAGGGTTGCAGGTTCAAATCCTGTCGTCTCGACCATTTTTGTATCTAAGACAATTTATATTGTCTTTTTTTTTGTACCCTTAGGTCACCAAACTATAACCCCAACCTTTTAGTCCGTTATGTCTATAACATCGTATAATTCATCAATATCGTTTAAGCTAATAGAAAAATCCGTTCCATGGTCATAGATTTTTCCTTTTTTAGGTCCATCCCTATGTACACCTATCTTAAAGGTAACTTCTATAATTCCATCATCAATTAATCTAATAAAGGTTTTAAAATCTTTTAATTTATAAAAGGTTATAGAATCATAATGATAATAACCAACGCCACTTATAATACAAGATTCTACTTTAATAACCGCAAGATATTTAAGTTTTAATTCTAATCTTTCTTTTATATAGTCAAATGACCATGAAACTCCAATATCTATATCTTCATGTCGATTATTATATATTTTTAAATTTAGTTTCTCATATCGATAATCTAGTTCTAGTCTACCTTTTCTACCAAAGGCTAGAAAAGTATCTTTAGCTGCGTTAAAACTGCGATAGAAATACCTTTCTTCCTCGTTACCTTTATAGGGTAACCCTAGTGTATATAGTATTCTTTTAATAGGAAATAAATAATCACCATCTGGAATAAGATTAAATAGGTGTACATTTGTTTTCGTATTCTTATTAATAGTTTTAATTTCGATATCATCAAAATCGGGTACTGGGAAATTATCTTCCTCTTTTTCGAGTAATGTTTCAAAGGTGTATCCAGCTGCTCCTTTATAGGTTCTTTTTTCCTCTATCCAACCCATTTCTTTTATTCTTTTAAATTCATTATGTAATTTTTTTATGCTCTTTTGCATATATCCTCCTAATATAATATATTAAGAAAATATTTAATTCTCGAAAAAAATATTTTTTTATTGTATTTAATATATGGGTATAGTATAATGACTAAGAATAAGAGGATATTATGAGTGATGAAGAAATGGTTAAAAAGAGTAAATATAATTATGGAGAACCTATTCCTTTAGACTCTATTCCTATTAGTGATACCGAAGAAGCTTTACATGATTTTGCTAATGGATCTCGTGGCTTAGAAATATGTTTAAGAGTATTATGGATGCATGGCTTAAAGACTTATGCTTCATACCCTGGTAATCGAAATACCTTTGATATTGCATACATTGTAATGGAAGAAGAGGAAGATGTCTTCTCATATTTATCCGATGAATTCTTAAATCATGATAATATCAGAATTGATATTGTTGATAATAGACAAATTATTAAGTTTTCTGGTAATGATGGTGAAAAGAATAGTGAAATGATCTTTCTAGCTCAAAATATTATGAAAAGAAAAAGATATAATAATAGTTTATTAGTTCAAGAAAAGATTGGTTTACCATTCCCAGATGGTTGGGTAAGAAAAATTCAATTTTATGATTCTAATCCTAATCTATTACATTGGAGTTCAAAAGTATTTATAAAACAAAAATAAAAAGATAATCATTGATTATCTCTTTTTATTGTTATTTTCTTATTTTCATAAGTTATTTCAACTGTCATATCACAGGTATCAACTAATAGTTTATTAGTATCTAACCTTAGATTATTAAATTCTGCTTCTTCATTAAGTTCTATCCTATTTTCTTCTATTTTATTACCATCTTCGTCTAAGAAAAGATATTTATCGTTATCTAATCCTTTATAACTAATTATTAAGTATTTACCAGTGTTATAGATATTGGTTATTAATTCAACATCAACTTTTTTATTATTTATTAATAGTCCATTATCTAGTCTTAAACTAACTTCTTTATTATTAACTTTAACTTTCTTTTCATCTTCTTTTAATACAATTTTCTCTAGTTTTAGGAATTCGGCTTTTTCATTATTGTCTTTTATAAATACAAAATAACCACCTACTAGAATGATTAATCCAATAATTATTAAACATATTATAAGTAATCCTTTATTTTTCATACTTCCTCCTATCATAATTATAAAAATTAGTTTTTAATTAGTCAATAAACTTTAATAAGTAAAATTATTGAATGATAGTGAACTTATTGATATAATTTAATTGAATATAATAAAGGAATGATTAATATGAAAAATAAAAGTAAAAAGAAGTTTTTTGATACAAAGTTAGTAGCTTGTTTAGTAGTAATATGTACCTTAACAGTAGCATTAATTATACAAGCTAATAGAAATACTGTAGAACCAGAGATTATGGAACAAGGTGGATCTATTATTGATGATATGAATGAATATGATTTAAATATGGATTATTTACCTTTAGTAAGATTGAGTCATTATAATGAAGAAACAGGAGATCGAGACGGTATTGTAATTACAAATAATGGTACTATTTATAAATATGCGTTTAATGAAACAACAGTAATTTATCCTGATAGTGATGTCTTCTCAATTAATCAAACACTATATTTTAATAATCTTAAAGAAGAATTAGGAACTGTTAGTCCAACTGATTTAACATTATTAATTAGATATTGTGAAGATGTTGATAATGAATATGAAACAGAGGATATGGTTTTTGATACCGTAGGTAATTCTATTAGTGTAACAAACTATAATAAAGAAGATATATATGTTCTAATTAACAGTGAAGGTATTGTTAACATGAATGAACATACAAGAGAAATATTAGATATATTAAGTAAATATAATATAAGTTTGTAGGTTATTATGGATTATAAAAAGATAAGAGACAAGTTAAAAGTAATTGTATCTATAATCCTTCTTGTTTGGGCTATCTATGTAATGGTAGAAATAATAAGAATTAAAAATAATTTATCTAGTAGTCCATTAATTGTTTTAACAGAAGAATCTACTTATAATGATTATACTTATTATAGTCTAGGTTTTAAAACAGAATATATTTATAAAGATGGTAAAAAAAATCGAGCTATATTTAAGTTATTTAATATAATTACAATATGGGATGTTGAATACGAGGAATGATATGAAAAAGATTATATTAGTAATAATATTATTATTAACAATTAATGTTAAAGCAGAAACAATAACGATTACCTCTAATACAACAATTAAAGATAAAGAAATTGTAGATAATAGAGATGAGAGTAATGTTATTATCGTTAATAATGGAAGTTTAGAAATAAAAGATAGTACTATTAAAAAAGAAGGTAATGTTAGTGATAACGTTAATAATTCTTTTAATAATACGGCTTTAGTTGTTAATGATAAATCAAAGTTAACATGTTATAAATTAGAAGTTAATACCAAAGGTGATTATGCTCATGGCATTTACTTTAAAAATAATAGTGAAAGTAATATTAAAAACACAAAGATTATAACTAGTAATAAATATTCTATGGGTATTATTAATGATGGTGGGAATATTACTGTTGATAATAGTGAAATAGAAACTCAAGAGCATGATAGTTCAGGTATATATGTTATTAATGGTTCTACAGAGATTAACGATAGTAAGATAATTACTGATGCTGTTGATTCCCCATTATTAAAAGTAGCTTCTAAAGTAGAAGTTAATGATACTATTTTAAAAGCTAATAACTCTGAAGGTATTGTTGGGATACCAGGAGCTAATATCAAACTAAATAAAGTAGAACTTGAAAGTAGAAATATTAATGCATTATCTTCTAAATTCAAAAATATTTATTTCTATAATCCAACTGATAGTGAAGATAGTATTACTTTTACATCAAAGAATTCTAAAATAAATACTATTATAGGTAATACCTTTAATGTTGTTAATTCTAATGTAACTATTAACTTAGAGAATAATGAAATTAATAATACAAATGGTATCTTCTTAGAGTCATTAGTTGATGAAAATATTGAATCTAAGAATAACATTCAAATTAATTTAGTTAAACAGTTAATTAAAGGTAACATTGTTCTTGATAAAGAAGCTACTTTAAATATTAGTTTAGATAATAGTGAATATATTGGAGCAATTAACCCTAATAATGGAGCTCATGAAGTTAATATAACAATTACTAAGGATTCTAAGTTAACATTAACAGGTAATATTTATGTTAATAGTTTAACTAATGGAGACTATGATAATAACAATATCGATTTAAATGGGTATACACTTTACATTAATAATGAAGAAATGAATAAAGAAAATATTAAACATTTAAATGAAAAAAATGATAAAATGTATATAGTATTAGGTTTTATAATTGGAGCATTCTTAGGATATAGTGTTATATATTTATATTTTAAAACTAAGAAGAAAAAGAAATAGGTGATAATATGGATGAATTATTGATTAGAACTGGTTTAATAGGTGATAATAAAGTTGTTATGGATTTCTTAATAGCAAATAATATTAATAGAGTATCAGAATTGAATAATTATGATGTTGATATGTTAAAAGAACGTTACTTAAAAGATATGCTAAGAGGCATAAAAGATTTAATTGCCTTCAAATATTCTTTTATACCATTACCTTTTGATACTTATCTAAGAACTAATATTAAGTTTGCATATAATGAAAACGCGTATTTAACAGTAGATTTTGGTGATATTGATTTTCATAGAATGGGATTATCTTTATCTGAGAAATTAGAATTAAAAGCTTGGGCTAAACAAAAATGTAATGAAGAAAAACTAACTGAAATCTCTTTTATAGATTTGTTAAGAAGTTATGTTAAAGATGGTAAAGATGAAGTTATAAAGGGAAAATTAAGTGTTTATGTAGAATACTATGATTATAATAAGAGAATGACTAGCGGTGAAAATACAATGAATAAATTCTTCTATTTACGTGGTAAGTTAGATGTTGTTAATGAAAAACTATATGATATAGGAACTAAAAGAGAAGGTTTAAAGGGTGATCTAAGTGAATCAAGAAGAATTAATTAAAAAGATTGAAAAAGCCTTACTTAAATATGAAAAGCAATTATTAATGGAAGAAAAATTATTAGATGAAGAATTACTATATTTAATGAATAATTAATTAAATATAGTTTTTTTATGTTATAATACGCATTGAGGTGTTATATGAAAAGTGGCGTTAAAAGAAGAGAAGAATCTAATGAAAAGATAATGAAACTTGGAATAGAATGTTTCCCTGAATTACCAATTATTGAAGAAAGTAAAGATGTTAAACTAAAAACTGTTGATCAAGTATGCAAAAGAGCCATCGCTAGTTTATTATCAATACAATTAGCTTGTGATATTATTGAAGGTAATAATTATGAAGAATCAAGAGATTACTTTCTAACATTCTTAAGACAATTTGAAGTAGAAGATAATTTGTTACCACTTGAAAAGAAGTTATTTGATGGAACTTATACTATGGCAGATGCAGTTAATGTATCATGGACATATGAAAGTTATTGGGCTTTGTGTTGGGCTTTAGGTTTAATTAATAAAATGGGTTATCCTAAAGATGTATGTAATACAAAGATTGCTATTTCTTTTGTATCTATTTGTAATTCTTATAATGACTTCAAAAAGAAAGTTAAATTACGTGATGTTGAAGATATTCTTGATATGTTAGATTTATATTATAGATATCATTGGGCTACTGTTGAAAATAGTATGACAGGAACAACCGAAATTAAAGAATTAAATCTTGAAGTAGTTGCTGAACGTCGCCGTGGTCTTGAATGGTTAATAAAAGATACTAAGGATTGGTTTGAAATAACATTAAATACTTAAAATAAAAAAATGAACTATACGGATAAAAAACGTATAGTTTTTTTATAATTTATAGTATAATTATAATAGGTAAGAATATATAAAATAAGAGGCGGTGATGATATGGCGAACTATGATATAGCAGTTGCTGATATAAGAGGACTTGAAAATGGTCTTGTAGATGTTGCTAATAGTGTAGGAACAATGGCTAAGTCAGTAAATGCAGTTACTGGTTATGTATCTACAGTTAATGAAAAAGTTAACAATGTATCTAGTGAAGTATCAAGTTTAAGTGAAAAAATGGAAAACTTCATGAAAAGTATTCAAGGTACAACGGCTGTTACTAACGCAAAGCAATCTATCGTCTTATCAAATCAAGAATTAGATAAAAAATTCCGTTATTATGATGATGTTAGAAGACAAGTAACAGGATTACTTCAATCTGTTGATCTTGCGGTTGTTAGACGTGAAACAATAACAAAGATAGCTGAAGAAGTAGTTTTAAAAACTCCTAATTATTGGTTAGGAAGATGTTTTGTTGCTCTAACAGCGTGGATTAATGATCAAAAAGATATCGCTGATAAAGCACTTAATGATGCTATGCGTCTTAATGATGAAGATACATCACTATTCTTTTTCTTAGTTAATGTAAGAATTAATAGAAATAAGCCTGCTTTAATATGGCTAAATAGATATCTATCAATGCAAGATCCTAATCATTTAAATATGAATATTATCAATGTTATGAACTCAATGATTAGTGGTATTTATGGACTAGACGCTAAAACCCTTTTATTAGATTATCTAGAAAAGTGGAAAAGGGAACTTGATTCACTAGCGGGTGTTAATGAAGATAATGAAGCTACATGGCATAATTTTATAAATATGTTTGGTAACAGCATTGATGTTGAAGAAGATTATTATTCATATTTACAAAGTAGTAAGAGTTGGCCTCTTATAAGAAATAAACTTAGAAGAGCAGAATTGTATAATTCATTATTAAGAGTCTTTAAAAATATGTTTGATCAAAAAGAACAAAATATACCAGATCATATATATGAAGCTGATATTATGTTAAATGATTTAATAACAAACTATGATAAAGATGAATATGAAATAAGAAAAGAAATAATTAAAAATAAATTAATTATTGAAGAAAATGGTGATTTAGATAGAGCTTATAAACGATTAGAACAAGAAGCTAAAGGATATGAAGGTAATAAAAACTTATATCAATATCTATCTGATATATCTATTAATCCATCAAAATATAATTGTTTATTAACAACAAGAAAGTTTGCTATTTCAGAATCTAAGAATACAATTTTAAAAGTATTATCAGAAACTAATAAAGAAGAGGCTGAACCTGATATCAAATTTGAAATATTAGGTTGGGAAGGTATTACTAAAGATGGTAGTAATGATAAACAATTAAGAGCTGCAATGTTTAATCATGTTGATAGTAAATACCATGATGAAGTATATCAAGATAAATATTTATCTATGAAATCTATTATGGGATTAACCATTGTCTTAATTGGTGTAATATGTGGTATTGTCTTAAATCCTATTGCCTTTCTCGCATCACTAGTAGGCTTAGTAATATGTGGTGTTGATTGGAAAACAGTATATGATAATCGAAGTACTAAATTAAAACAAATAAAAGAATTAAAGAAAATGATGAATATTATGTTAAATAATACAATCGCTCAAGTAATAGATTATAAAAAAGCTATTGATGAAGGTAATAAAAGTTATAATGAATTAAAAACTTTCTTAGAAAGTTTAAATAGTAATCAATTTATTCTTCGTACGAATGATGATACTGAAAGAAAGGTTATATTAAATGGTGAGATAAATGAATGATGAATTAAAGCCAATTAATAATAATGATTTTAATGAAGAATTAAAAGTAAAAGAAGAAGTTAAAGAAGAACCTAAAGAAGAAGATAAATTTGCATCTAAATTCCCGGATTGGGACTTAGTACCAGCTAATCAAGTAGTTAGGAGAGTGAATCGTAAATGAAAGAGCCAACATCATACTTTGAATGGACTAAGATACTTGAATATATTAAAGATAAACCAAGAAATGATTTATATTTAGATACACTTAATAAAGGAACACTTGATGCTGATCAAGGTTTACTAGTAAGATTATCTCAAGAAGTAGAGAATTTAATTAATTATCGCTTAAAAAAAGAATTAAATTCCTTTATGGAGTATATAAAGAATAAAATAGATTATAATGGGTTATCATTAGAGTTAATAAAACTAAAAAAAGAATTAATTTATGATAAAAAGTTATCTAATATTAATATCTTTACTAATGATATTAAAACTAGACTTACAGAAACTCTTCAAAAACAAGCTGATAGTATTCAAAATGTTTTAATGGAAAGAACAAAGAATATTGATAGAACAGGTTTAATGAATAGTTTAGTAAAGAATAATCCTGTGAATAAATTGGAGGTTTAAATGAATTATAATGAGTGTTTAAAAGTAACTAAAAGATACTTACTAGCGAGAATCCCTTTTATTTCTTTTCAAACGGTTGAAAGAAGTAGAGCTTTAAACTTAATAAGTGAAGTAGTAGAAGAGATTAAAATCCCAGTATTTGTTCATTCTATGTCTAAAGGTGTTTATGACTTAAAGACTAAGGAACTATTATCTGAAGAAAAAACAATAATGGGTGTACTAGATTATATAACAGAACAATTTAAAACAAGAGAAAATCTTACTTTTGTACTTACTGAAGCTACTGATATCAATGAAGATAGTTTAGTATCAAGATACTTTATGGATGTTGTATCGCTAGCTGAAGAAAAAGGTGGAAGTATTGTTGTTATTACTAGTGATCCAGTATGGACTCATCTACAAAGACTAGGTATGAATATTAGTATGAGTCTACCTACTGAAGAAGAAATCTTTGGTATTATTAAAAGCAATCTAGATTATTATCGCAATCAAATAAAAATTGATTGGGATGATGAAAATATGAAAGAAGCAGCTACGATTCTTACTGGTATTAGTGAAATAGAAATAAAGAATGTTTTAGCTTCCCTAGTAGCTAAAGGTGAAATAGTAAAAAAAGACTTAATTGACCTTAAGTTTGCAAAAGATAGATTATTCTCAAATATTAATGGACTAGAGAAAATTAACATGGATAACTTTAATAGTACATTTGCTGGTCTTGGTAACCTTTATAACTGGTTAATAGAGAAGAAAGAGTTATTAGCTCCTTCTAAAAAAGAAGAACTAATTAAGAGAAATATAAGACCTCCAAGAGGTATATTACTTGTTGGTGTACCTGGTTGTGGTAAGAGTTTATCAGCTAAGGTAATCGCAAATACTTGGGAACTTCCACTTTATAGACTAGATTTTGCAACTGTCCAAGGTATGTATGTAGGTCAATCTGAAAAACAATTACGTGATGCTTTTGAAACAGCAGAACATGTATCACCTTGTATTCTATGGATTGATGAAATAGAAAAAGGTTTAGTAGGAAGTGCAGGAGATTCTGGAGTTACTACAAGAATGGTAGGTCAATTCTTATTTTGGTTGCAAGAATGTGAAAAAGAAGTTTTTGTTATTGCAACGGCAAATGATGTAACTAAATTACCAGCCGAACTACTTCGTAAAGGAAGATTTGATGAGATGTTCTTTGTAGATCTACCTGATGACTCTGAACGTCATGATATTATTAAAATGTATATTGAAAAATACTTAAAATTACAAGTGCCAGATAACTTACTATCTGAACTTGTTAAAATAACTGATGGCTTTAGTGGAGCAGACTTAGAAGCATCTATAAGAGATATATCTTATAAGTTAGTTGCAGACCCTAATTATAAATTAACTGGTCAAGGAATAATTGAAAATATATCTAAAGTTGTTCCAATGGCCAAAACAAACCCTGAAAAGATTGAATTTATAAGAAATTGGGGTAAAGAAAGAGCAGTACCAGCATCAATTAAAAAGGAAATATAATATTTCCTTTTTTTATTGTATAAAACTAGTATTTTGCATTAATTTATTATATAATTTATTATGTATAATAGTAGGAGTTAATTATGGATAAAATTCTTAATAAAAAATATATATTTATTCTTATAATTGCTTTCGTAATGTCCTTCTCAATTGGCTTCTTTACAACAAATACTGGACTTAATGAAGAAGCTAATGCAGCAGCGCCAAATACTAATTATGACAAATTAAAAGTAACATTTGTATCAATAAACGAAAGAAAGACAGGTGTGGCTACCTTAGATTCTGTTCCTTCTGATATGGATGGGCATGACAATTCGTATGATGACAATTATTTAAGAACTTATGATAAGATGACCTATGTTTTAGAAGTTGGAATTGAAAGAAATGAACTTATGTCTGATCCAAACGAAATAATTAAGGGCGGAAGGATAAAGGTGAAAGTTACAGTTCCCACTGAAAAAGGTCTTTATTTTAATATCCAAAAAGATTCTTGGATGAAGAATACTAGTCAAAATGATACTCTTTCTGTTTATACTGCATCATATGATCTACCAAGTGATATGTCATCAGTTGGAACAACCCAACAATTGTCTTTTACCTTTAGTGCCTTAGGTTATGAAAAAGTATTTACAGCAGATATGATGCCAAAATTCGAAGTTTGGATGGAAGGAAATAAACCAGACAATGCTAATTCTTCTGTTGAAAGTGTAGAAATTCAAGACAATTCTCCAATAATTATTACAGGAAGAATAAACCCTAAATTATCGCTTATTGCAGGTAAAGTAAACAATTCGGCAGAGTTGAATGGTACAAGGGGTCAGTATATTAGTTTTCTTGCAACAATTACAAGTCCAACTGGTTTAGGAACAGAAACACCACAAAATCATTTGGCCTCAAAGTATACCATAACTTATAAATATAGAGAAAAGGGTTCTCTATCATGGATAAATTTGGAACAAGTGGATGGGGTAGATCCAATTAATGGAACGTCTTTACATTCTTATGGAATAACGTGTGAGACAACTATTGGTTTTTGGCCTAATAGTGAAATGAATTCGCATGCGAATAATGCTTATTATTATTGTGGCAAAAATGCTGGAAGGACTAATGCAGATGGAGGATATTACACTACAATATGGGATTCTGGAGTAATGTCTGCTAGTCAAGATGGCATAAGTGTAAATTTTGGCAATGATGACTTTAATAGCTACGCTGGATATAATAATCAATATTTTAAAGTATATGCAAATGATGGATTTGAATTGTTTGTTCCATGGTATGAGCCAGATCCTAATGGTAAATATGAATATCAAATTACGGTAACAGATAATGAGTTGACTGTTGAAGATTATAATGGTGAACCATATACCGTCAATCCAAATTCTTCTTTAAATTTTACTTTTTATAATTATTTGACTGGAAAAGCAGATTATGCTCTTGACTTAGCTGCAAACGTTTATGAGTTAAATTCGCAAAATGCTATAACGCAAGTAGACTATACTGAGATGAAATCAATTCCGTTTGGTAAAAGGAGAGATTTTTTCTCGAATGTTAGCATAGATGATGGCCCATACAATGGCGGTATAGAGAGACTAATTGTTTGGAATTCGAAATATGCTGAGTTAACCACATATAAAATGCCTTATTTTGAGTATACAAATAGTGGTGTGTTTAATACTCCTAATGTTGAAAACGCAACGTTCAAATATGGTATTTATAAGCAAAATCCAGAATTTGGTGTAATAACTAATGAGTTAGTAAATAGTGCTGATTTTGATGACTTTGATTGGTATGATAATTATCAAGATGCCATTTCACACGGAAGAATATGTGCGTTTAGAACAAACGAACTTGAATATAGAGGATTTAAAGTTAATTCTAGATTTAGGGCATTCTTGACTGCAATTAATGATGTAAATAATATTGGAGAATCTGGAATTATAAGGCATAAAATCTTTGCTTATGAAGATGAAGAACGTACTAAATCTTATTCGTTTGGTTTAAATGAAGATTATAGTGTGGCAATTATCAATGAATCGGGAACAGGATTGTCTCGAAATGGAACACCGCCTAAACTTGGAGAGGGTTTCTTCATCGCAGGATTATCAATTAATATTATTGGTAGTTCTAGTGAATCAACTGTTAATGCCGAGAATGAATTTGCAAATATAAAAGTAAAACCATCATTTTCTATAGGATTAGATGATTTAACTGGTATTACTGACTTTAAAGTATGGGTAGAAATACCAACTGATTTAACATATCGTGTTAACAGTTGCAAATATGAACCAATAAGTGTTATTGATAATGGTGATGGAACATCAATAGTTACATGGGAATTTAACGATTGGAATTTAAACAATCCTTTACCAGATATAGATTTTCAATTAGAAATATCTCCATATGTAAAAAATAATGTTTCAAAAACGCTTGCTTTTTACATTTCGAGTCCATCAGTATTGACAGGTTATAAAAGATATGCTACTTCTTTCTCCATTGTAAACCTTTCTGGATCATCTTATAGAAAGAAAATAACTAATGAGTTATTAGAAGTTGAACAACAAACAAATATAATAGATTATATATATAATATTGCGCAGAGAACGCTAACTGATGTAAAGACAGTTGAAATATTGCCAAAAAATAATGATGCTTTTGGAACAAAATATAATGGTTCTTATACTATTCAAGTAGTAGATTTGGTTGAGAATCAAAGATTATTCTATACAACTAATCCAGTTGATAATATTGGCCTTGCTCCAGATACTGTTGGAAAATTAAATATTCAGAGTGTTGATTTAGATAATGATTCTAGATGGAATGAAATTCATGAAGGTGATATTGTCCCTTCAAATGCAACCGCTATAGCAACTACCATCCCACAAATATCACCTGAATCAGATTTACATTTTGTTTATAAATTCATTCCAATTGGAAATACGTATCTTGATAAGTATTATTTCCAAGTTACAGCATCTAGTGCAAATTTAGAGAATGCCTTCTCTTCAGAAATAAAGCACATTGGTATTGTAGATCGTAAGGTATCAGGAATTGTCTTTGCTGATAAAAATGGAGATAATAAATACGAATCTGGTACTGATACGTTATTACCAAATAAAAAAGTATATTTAGTAAATAGTAGCGATCAAGTAATTAGTGAAATGACTACTGATAATAATGGTCATTATGAAGGAGAACACTTCGAACGAGGAACATATTATATTAAATATAACTTAAATAATGGTGAAGAGTTTATTACTAAGAATGCTGCTGCATCAACAGTATCTAGTGTTATGAATACTAATGGTAAGAGTGATGAAATAGAAGAGTTTAGTCAAAATCCAACAAATGTCCTAATGCATGCAGAGAATATGAATGTTGGTATTAAACTTAGTGAAGCTCAAATAGTAGTTCATCACTATGTTAAGAATACAACTACAAAGGTTCACGATGATGTATATCTAACAGATAAGACATATTACATCAATGACAGTTATACTACTAGTGAAATAGCTTCTGGTGATCTTTATGATGACTATAAAAATAATTATCATGCTATTGAGTTTACAGATGGTGCTCCAAAGTCAGGCACTGTTAATAGTGAACTTGTTGAAGTAATTTATTACTATGAACCAACCCCTGCAACCATTACAACACATCATTATTTAGTTGGTACAACAACAAGTGTCTTTGATGATGTAGTAACTACTGTTGAATATGGATCAATTTATAGTACATCAAGAATAGATTCTCTTGAATATGCTGATGCAGGTCATACTGGTGATGATATTAGTGGTACTGTATCAAGACCAAGTTATGAAGTTATTTACTATTATGCGATTAGGAAAGCTACGATAACAACACATCATTATAAAGTAGGAACAACTATTAAAGTTCATGACGATGATATCGAAGAAAAAGATTTTAATACGGCATATAGTACCCATAGTTATCAAACTACTGATTTATTTAGTGATTACCAAGGTAAATATTTCTATACCAATAATCATTCTGGTGATAATATAGAAGGTACTGTTAATAAGAATGTTTATGATGTTATTTATTACTATGATGTTAAACCGGCTAATATATTAGTTCATCACTACTTACTAAATACAGTTGAAAAAGTTCATGAAGATGTAAGATTAACTGTTAATTATGGTGAAAGTTATCAAACACATTATCTTGAAACAAATGAATTAGCTCCTGATTATCAAAATAGATATTTCTTTAATTCAACTGGTGGTGATCCAATAACTGGTGTTGTTAATCAAGATAACTATGAAGTTATATATTACTATGGTATTCAAAATGCCGTTATTACAGTTCATCACTATTTAGAAGGAACAACAACTAAAGTTCACGAAGATGATACTATTAGTAAGATGTTCTTTGAACGTTATGAAACAACGGCTTATAATCCAGGAGACTTAGATAGTCCTTATACTGATAAGTATTACTATAACAATAAAAATGGTGGCGATGCTCGAAGTGGTAATGTAGGTAAAACTAGATATGAAATTATATATTACTATGAATTACGTGATGCTGAGATTATAACCAACTATTATAAATTTGGTACCGAAGATAAAGTTCAAGATTCTAAAGTAATGTATAAGAAAATATATGAAAACTATAATACAAGACCTCTAGAAACTGAGGAATTATATAATAGATATCGTAATGTATATATTTATGCTAATGAATCAAGTGGAGATCCTACAAATGGAGTAGTTGATAAAGTAAGATATGTTGTTAATTACTTCTATGTACCTCGTGAATCTACTATTACAGTTCATCATTATGAAATAAATAAAGACGGTGTTAGAACAACAAATAAGGTTCATGCTGATGTTGTAACTCCTAAGAATTTCTTAGATAGTTATAGTACAATGCCACTTGAAACTAGTCAATTAGATGGAAATTATAAGAATAATTACTATTACAACAATGTTCATGTTGGTGAAACCACAGGTACAGTAGGTACTGATAATATTGAAGTAATCTATTATTATGAAGCTAAACCAAGTAGAGTAGTTGTTCATCATTATGTAGAAGGAACTAGTACGAAAGTACATGCTGATGATGTCTTAAATAAAGTTTATACTGATAATTATGAAACAAGACCATTTAATCCTGAAGATTTAATTGGTATATATCAAAATAACTATTATTATCATAATCATCATACTGGTGATGAATTAAGTGGTGTTATTAATAAAGATAACTATGAAATATCATATTATTATGAATTAAGACCTAGTGTTATAACAGTACATCATTATTTAACGGGAACAACAACTAAAGTTCATAACGATGATACAATTAATAAACTATATACTAATGAGTATGAAATTGTTCCTTATGAACCTAGTGAATTAAGTGGTAATTATCAAAATAATTATTATTATAATGGTGAACATACTGGAGATAATCTAACTGGATATATAGATAAAGATAATTATGATATTATTATCTATTACGAACGAAGACCAAGTGTTATAACAGTACATCATTATTTAACTCAAACTATAACTAAAGTACATCCTGATGATGTAATAAATAAATACTATGGTGATTCTTATGAAACTAGTAGTTATTTAACTGGAGAATTAGATAATCCATATAAGAATGTTTATAGTTATAATAGTTCTAATTCTGGTGATGAAGTTAGTGGTACTGTTAATAAGAGTAACTATGAAATAATTTATTATTATGACTTTAGACCTAGTGTTGTAACTGTTCATCATTATATTAAAGGAACAGAAACTAAGGTTCATGAAGATGATATCTTAAATAAGAAGTTTATGGATATTTATCAAACTAGTCCATATAATACATCTTTACTTGAAGGAGATTATGCTAATTGGTATGAATATAGTGGTATAGCCTCAGGCGATCAACCTAATGGTACAATTATTGGTGAATCTTATGAAATAACATATTATTATGATAAATGTGATGCAAGAGTAATTGTTCATCATTATATTAAAGATACAGAAACTAAACTTGCTGAAGATGAAATAATTAATTTAAAACTAAGAGATCATTATGAAACAAGTAGTAAAGAAGGAAGTCTTCTTAATAAACCAAATTATACATATGATAGTGTAGTAGGTGATGCTACTGGTACAATTAATGATCTTGAAATGGAAATAGTATATTACTATAAACTTAAAGATGCTAAGTTAATTGTTCATTTTATAGCCGAAGATACTAATGAAAAATTATGTGATGATATTATAAGTGATGTTACATATCAAGATGCTTATACAACAGATTCTTGTACAACATTATCAAATATTAATTATGCATATA
>JAEEGI010012851.1_pt1 | contig 17843 bp, 21 predicted proteins | sample 8958751 | NCBI WGS metagenome assembly JAEEGI01 (sample SAMN16246545, study PRJNA631951) | gut metagenome | biome: gut microbiome; feature: rumen; material: KS-attached | host: Bos | place: Iran: Karaj | collected 2018-10 | reverse complement strand
CGAAAAAGCCGATCGTGCTGACCGGCGCGCAAAAGCCCATCAGCATGGACGTGACCGACTCGAAGCAGAACCTTTTGGATGCGTTCACCTACGCCTGCGACGACCGCGCCTGCGGCGTTTCGATCGTGTTCAACGGCAGCGTCATCCTCGGCACCCGCGCAAAGAAGGTTCGCAGCAAGAGCTTTTCGGCGTTTGCAAGCATCAATTATCCCGAGCTTGCCGTGTTGCAGGACGGACGCGTTCTGCACTACATCGACCTCGGCTACCGCGAGCGCGCGAAGTTCTCGCACACGCTGAACGCGAGCGTGGGGCTCGTGAAGCTGATCCCCGGCACGGATGCGGGCATGCTCAGTTACGCGCTCGACCGTTACGACGCCGTCATCATCGAAAGCTTCGGCGTCGGCGGTCTTCCCGAGGGCACGAACGGCTGTTTCCGCGCGGCGATCGACAGAGGCGTTGCGGCAGGCAAACAAATCGTCATCACCACGCAAGTGCAAAACGAGGGCTCCAATCTCACCGTCTACCAGGTCGGACATGCCCTGAAGCAGCAGAACATCCTCGAAGCGTACGACATGACGACCGAGGCGGCGGTCGCGAAGCTCATGTGGATCATGGGCGAAACGCGCGATCCGGACCGCGTGCGCGAGCGCTTCTATACCCCACTGAGCCACGATATCCTGTATACGGAAGCCGAATAGGCAAAAATCTTTCGCCGCTCCGCCCTGTCGGAGCGGTTTTTGATTGACAAATTGCCGGTTTTTTCATACAATAAAGTTTGATCGTATTTTACGAAAGGAAACAGATTTATGCGTTCGTTAACCGCAAAAGAATTGCGTCAATTGTATCTGGACTTCTTCCGGTCCAAGGGACACGCGGTGATCTCCTCCGCCTCCCTGATCCCCGAAAACGACCCGACCGTGCTCTTTACGACGGCGGGCATGCATCCGCTCGTGCCGTATCTGATGGGCGAAAAGCACCCGGAGGGCAAAAGACTTTGCGATGTGCAGAAATGCGTCCGCACCGGCGACATCGACGAGGTCGGCGATTCCTCGCACTGCACGTTCTTTGAAATGCTCGGAAACTGGTCGCTCGGTGACTACTTCAAGAAGGAGAGCATCGCGTTTTCGTGGGAATTCTTAACCGACGAAAAGTGGCTCGGCATCCCGAAGGACAAGCTGTATTTCACCTGCTTCGAGGGCGACAAGGACGCGCCGCGCGATACTGTCGCACACGATCGCTGGGTCGAGATGGGCGTGGACCCCTCGCACATCGTATACCTGCCGAAGAAGCACAACTGGTGGGGTCCTGCGGGACAGACCGGTCCGTGCGGTCCGGACACCGAGATCTTCTATGACACCGGAAGACCGGCATGCGGTCCTACTTGCAAGGCGGGCTGCGACTGCGGCAAGTACCTTGAGATCTGGAACAACGTCTTTATGGAATACAACAAGGTCGCGGACGGCGTTTTTGAGCCGCTTGAGCAGAAGAATGTCGATACCGGCATGGGGCTCGATCGCACGGTCGCCACGCTGCAGGGCGTCGAGAGCGTGTTCGACACCGATGCGTTCTCCGGCATCATCGCGCTCATCGCGGAGCTTTCGCACAAGGGATACAAAGACGATCCCGAAACGACGCGCGCATTCCGCATCATTGCGGACCATACCCGCTGCATCGTGTTCATCCTCGGCGATCAGCGCGGCGTCACCCCGTCGAACGTCGACCAGGGCTATATCCTCCGCCGCCTCATCCGCCGCAGCATCCGCTTCGCATCGCAGCTCAACATGCCGCGCTATGCGCTCTGCACGATCGCGGAGAAGATCATCGACCAGTACGGCGAGGTCTACAGCGAGCTCATCGATAACCGCGAAAAGATCCTTACAGAGCTTCGCAAGGAAGAAAACCGCTTTGCCGACACGCTGAAGAAGGGTCTGAAGGAATTCAACAAGCTGATCGCGAACCTTGACGGACAGGCGATCGACGGCGTATCCGCCTTCCATCTCTACGACACCTACGGCTTCCCGATCGAGCTCACGGTCGAGCTTGCGAAGGAAAAGGGTGTTTCAGTCGACGAGGAGGGCTTCAAAGCCGCATTTGAGGAGCATCAGAAGAAATCCCAGGCGGGCGCCGAACAGCGCTTTAAGGGCGGTCTGGCGGACAACAGCGAAGCGACGGCGGCGCTGCACTCCGCGACGCACCTTTTGCAGGCGGCGCTTCGCAAGGTCCTGAACGACGATACCGTGTCGCAGAAGGGCAGCAACATCACCGCGGAGCGTCTGCGCTTTGACTTCAGCTTCGGCAGAAAGGTCACGCCCGAGGAGCTTAAGGAGGTCGAACGCCTCGTCAACGAAGCGATCGCGGCGAAGGTCCCGATCACCTGCGAGGAGATGACCGTCGAAGAAGCGAAGGCGCAGGGCGCGATCGGTCTCTTCGAGAGCAAGTACGGCGAGAAGGTCAAGGTCTACACGATGGGCAAGTACTCAAAAGAGATCTGCGGCGGTCCGCACGCCAAGAACACCGGCGACCTCGGACGCTTCGAGATCAAAAAGGAGGAAGCCTCCTCCAGCGGCGTGCGCCGCATCAAGGCCGTGCTGATCCATGACTGATTGGCTGAAATACGAATGGGAATGGAACGAGCGGGAAGCGGTTTTTCAGGTTGACATGCAATACTGGGAGCTGCTTCCCACTTTGGCATACTCCCAGCTCGTATTCATCAGCGTCGCCCCGCGGGACGCCGGCGCGGAATCCTTCTCGCATGCCGAGGAACGGCGCGCTGCGGCGCTCCAGCATACGCTCGCGATCGAGCTTGAGGACGCGGCGATCTTTGTCGGCGGGATCGGCATGAAGGATCTGATCCAGTATTATTTCTATACCGCCGACGACAAGCTGATCCACCGCGTCTCCGCGATCTGCCGCGTCGAAACAAAGCTTCGCATTTCCTGCGGACATGTGATCGAACCGCATTACGCGACTTACTACTGTCTGCTGTTTCCCGACGACGCAAAGCTGCAGTCCGTTGAAAATGCCGCCTATATCAAGTCTGTACAGCACCGCGACGGCGATCTGAGCCTGGTCCGGCGCGTGCGGCTCACGATGGCGTTCGCTTCCGAAGAAGCATGCGACGCGTTTATCGAGGAGATCCCGCATCTCGGGTTTTCGATGGGCGGCAGAGAAAGCGTCGGCAATACGACGCATCCGTACCGCGTTGTTCTGAACGGTTTTTCCACGCTGATCCTGTCCGATCTGAACCGCTTTACCGCGCGCGCCATTCGCGGCGCGCTCCCGTACGGCGGCGTACTCGATCACCTGACGGCGGATTTTATCAACCGGCATTAACGGCATATCAAAACGCAGGTCGCTGCATTTGCGGCCTGCGTTTTTTGTGCTCTGTTATTGGAACGGATCGGCGTAATAGGTCAGCACGCACTTTGTCTCATCCTTCATCAGCACGCCGATGCGGACGCCGTCGCAATCCTCCCGCCGGGATTCCATCACGATCGGCTTGCCGCCTGCCTCGCATACATACAGCGCGACGTGGCTTCCGCGTTTTGTTGCGGGGTTGATGTAGATCAGCACGCATCCGGGTTTCCAGTCGCGCCACGAATCGGGATCCGTCTCATGCAGTTTCTCCGGGTGGTAATTCCGGAACCAGACCAGCGTACCGTTGCTGTTCGTATGCGGATATACCGTTTCCGGAATGCCCGCGTTCTGAAACGCCGTGCGAAGATACGCGCTGCAGTCCAGCTGTCCGTCTCCCGTCCCGTACGGCGTACCGAGATACATCGCGGCGGTATAGAGCACGTTTTTCCGTCTGCCGGAGGGCATCGCCTTCATGCACCTTGCCGACCACTCCGTTCGCTCTTCGCCGATGGTGGATTGAACGTTCAGAAGGCTCAGCGTATACGCGTCCGTTGAGACCGCCGTCATCGGCGCGATCTTTGCGACATACCGCAGGATCGAAGCGGCGTCGTCCGCGTCGACCTCCGCGTTTCCGTTGATATCCGCCCGCAGACAGTCGCCGACGTCCAGATGATCGTCAAGCCCCACGACATATCGCAATACCAGAGATGCGTCGGATGCGGTAACGGTCCCGTCCCCGTTCGCGTCGCCTGCCAGCCGCTCCGTTCCGTCCGCCGCGACCGCCGAAAAGACCGTGCAGGTCAGGCACAGACACAAAAGAAGGGCAAAAATACGTTTCTTCATGCGTTATTCCGTTCCGTCCGATCCGCGCTCATCCGAGCGGATCGACATAGTAAGTCAGTTCCCACGATCCGCCCGACCACAGTCCCTGCAGACGGACGCCGTCGGTGCCGGAATCCATGATGACCGGCTCGCCGTCGATCTTCCCGACGTACAGCGCAAGGTGGTTTCCCATGCCGGTATCCGGGCTGAGATAGATCAGAACATACCCCGGTCTCAGAACATCGGTATCAAATTCCAGCTCGTCGATCATCGGCATCTCATGCAGACGCTCCGGTTTGTTGCTCTCGAACCAGAGAAGCGTGCCGTTGCTGTTGCTCTGCGGATAGACCGAGGTGGAAATACCTGCGTCGCGGTATGCGGTCCGGACAAATTTGCTGCAATCCATTTCCGAATACGGCAAGCCAATATACTTTGCGGCTTCGTACAGGACCTTGCGATAGGGATTCCCCGTCGGCAGCGACTGGATGAACCGCGCGACCCATTCCGTGAACAGCTCGATATAATAGCTGTTCACGCTCAGTTCGTTCAACAGCGTTTCATCCGTCTTCGGCATCGAGATCGGCTTGATCCCCGCGGCATGCCGAAGGATCTGCGCTGCGTCGCCCGCGTCGATCTGTCCGCTGCCGTTGAGATCGCAGCTGACCCTTTCGCGAAGGTCCATTCTTCCGTCCAGCCTCGTGCTCACGCGCATGACAAGCGAAGCGTCGGCAACGGTGACTTGTCCGTCGCCGTTCGCATCGCCGGCCACACCGCTTTCGGCCGCGCCGCCGCGCGCAAAGAAAGCAAGCGCGCATACAGCGCAGAGCACGACTGCAAATATCCGTTTTCCCATACTTCCTCCGCTTTGTCGCCGTTCGATACCGTTCTTACGATCCGGATTTACAGATCCGCAGCGATCTTCGCCGCAAGACGAACATTGTTATATACAAGCTGAATATTCGCCGCAAGGCTGGAACCGCCGGTGATGTCCTTGACCTTTGCAAGCAAAAACGGCGTCGTTTCCTTTCCCCTGATCCCCTTTGCGTTCGCTTCTTCGATCGCCTCGTCGATCGCTTTGTTGATGACGTCCGCATCCATCGAGTATTCCTCCGGGATCGGGTTCACAACGAGCATGCCGCCCGGATAGCCGAGCTCTTTCGACGCCCGGATCGCTTCTGCGATCTCCTCCGGCGAGTCGGTACGCCACGGCACCCTGATCCCGCTTTTGCGCGTATAGAACGCCGGAAGCTCGTCCGTGCCGAAGCCGATCACCGGAACACCCTTCGTTTCAAGATATTCCATCGTCAGATTCAGATCGAGGATGCTCTTTGCGCCGGCGCAAACCACGCAGACCGGCGTCTGCGCAAGTTCTTCAAGATCCGCGGAGATATCCATCGTCGTCTCCGCGCCGCGATGCACGCCGCCGATGCCGCCGGTCGCGAACACGCGGACGCCGGCTGCCGCCGCCGCGATCATGGTCGCCGCAACGGTCGTCGCGCCGTCCATGCCCTTTGCAATCAGCATCGGAAGGTCCCTGCGGCTCGCCTTGGTCACCTTCTGCCCTTCCCTGCCGAGGTAGTCGATCTGCGCATCTGTGAGCCCGACGCAGATTTGTCCCTTGATCACCGCGCACGTTGCGGGCACGGCGCCGTTCTCGCGGCAGATGCGCTGACAGTTCAGTGCGGTCTCGACGTTCTGCGGGTACGGCATGCCGTGAGAGATGATGGTGCTTTCCAGCGCGACGACAGGAAGACCGCGTTCGATCGCGTCTCTGACCTCGGGAGACAGCGTCACAGGCATATTCTGGTTCATAGAAGCTCCTTTTCTTTGCGAATTGATATATTTTTTCGGATACGTTGTTGTTTTCTGTCTTGTATTATATCACAGATGTGATAAAATAGAAACAGAAATTTCCATAATTCAGAAAGAAGGAATGAATATGAAACGCGCTTGTGGGATCCTGATGCATGTGAGCTCGCTTCCGAGCCGTTTCGGCATCGGTACGCTGGGCAAAGAAGCGTATGCCTTCGTCGATTTTCTGGAGGCCGCCGGACAGTCCTATTGGCAGATGCTGCCGGTGAATCCGACCGGATACGCCGATTCGCCGTATCAGAGCAGCTCGACCTATGCCGGCAATCCGTACCTCATCGACCTCGAGACGCTGATCGACGAGGGGCTGCTGACCGAAGCGGAATGCGACCTCGACTGGGGCGACAATCCGACGCGTGTCGACTACGGCAAGCTGTGGGAGAACCGTTTCAACGTTTTGCGCAAAGCCTTCGCGCGCTTTGACCGCAGCGAGATGACGGACTTTGTGCAGTCCAACGCATGGTGGCTCGACACCTATGCGCTGTTCTGCGCCGTCAAGACGCATTTCGACAACGCCGCATGGTATGCGTGGCCGGATCCCGCGATCCAGGATCGCGAGCCGGAGGCCGTCGCACACTATAAGGCGCTCCTCAAAGAGGAATACGACTTCCAGTGCTTCATCCAGTACGAGTTCGACAAGCAGTGGAAACCGCTCCACGCGTATGCGGGCGCGCACGGCGTCAAGCTCATCGGCGATATCCCGATCTATGTCCCGCATGACAGCGCGGACGTCTGGGCGGAGCCGGATATGTTCCTGATGGATGAACGGCACAACCCGACGCTAGTCGCGGGCGTGCCGCCGGATTATTTCTCCGAGCTCGGGCAGCTGTGGGGCAATCCGATCTATGACTGGGCAAAGCACGAAGCCGACGGGTTCCGGTGGTGGCGCCGCCGTGTCTCCGCCGTTGCGACACGGTTCGATGTGATCCGCATCGACCACTTCCGCGGGCTGGAAAGCTACTGGGGCGTTCCGTTCGGCGCGACCGACGCGCGTCCCGGCGCATGGTATCCGGGTCCCGGCATGAAGCTTGTCCGCGCGATCAAGGAAGCCTGTCCGCATCTCCCCGTCATTGCGGAGGACCTCGGCTATCTCACGCCGGAAGTCAAAAAGCTGCTGTCCGATTCCGGCTTTCCCGGCATGCGCGTGATGCAGTTCGGGTTTGATCCCTGCGGAAACTCGAGAGAACTGCCGCACAACTATCCCGTGCACTGCATCGCCTACACCGGCACGCACGACAATACGCCGATCATGGGCTGGGTCGAGACCGCGCCGAAGGAATGCGTTGCGTTCGCCGTCGATTATCTCGGACTCAACGAACGCGAGGGCATGCCGTTCGGGTTTGCGCGCGGCGTACTGAACTCCGTCGCGGAGCTTGCGATCCTGCAGATGCAGGACTACCTCGGACTGGGCGACGACTGCCGCATGAACAATCCGAGCGCGACCGGCTGCTGGCGCTGGCGCGCGGAAAAGAAGGACTTCCCGGACGAGCTTGCAAAGCGGATCCTGTACTACGCAAAAATGTCCGCCCGTATCTGACGTCCCAAAACATATTTGCCGGACCCCGAAAAGGGTCCGGCTTTGTTTCAGTTCTCCGGCTGTCGCTTCCGGATCAGTCCCGCCGCAGCGGAGCCGATCGCAAAGCTCATAAAAAGGTCCGCAAGCAGATTCCATGTGACGCGGAACGTCCCGAGATAGATCGCCATCAGCGCCGCCGAGAACAGCAGCGCGCACGCCGCCGCGATCCCGCCGAAATACCACGGCGTTTTCTCGCGTCCGAGTCCCAACACGACGCCTGCCGCAAGCGCCGTCAGGATCTTGATGACGGTATTGCCGATCGACATCGCCGATTCGGGCAGCCATTCCCGATAGACAAACAGCGTCAGGAGCAGGACCAGAAGCAGCAGTACTCCCGCGCCGAGCGCAGCTCCGCGCAGCAGCGCGCGCCATGCGATCCCCGTCCGTTTCTTTCGTTTTGCCGTTGCCAAGCCTTCCCACCCCCTTTGCCGCATCCTATGCGGGAAACGGGACGAACATGACACCGGTTTACGGAAGCTGACCGCTCCGCTCCATTTCTACGATGCTGTCGTAATCAAACGGCGTTTCGGCAAGCGACGGATACCGGGATTCGTCATAGTTCCAATACAGCGAAATGCTGCTGCACTGCTCCTTTGTCCACATAAAGCAGTCCACCCGGTGTCTCGGCGTCCACGTCGGATCGAAGATGTACCAGCCTGTGCCGAGATCGACCATCGTCCAGTAATGCCGCGTCCGCCACGTCGTGGTCTTCAGCCGCTCGATCGAAAGATACCGGATCCCGGCTTCGTCGAGCAGCGCGCGCGTCAGAGAATAAATGTTGAAGCAGTCGCCCGTCCGCTGCGTATAGCCGTCATACGCCGCCTTGCGCCAGTCGGTATAGTTGCTGTTTACGCCGTTCGCATAAACGATCCGCTCACGCACAAAGTCAAAGATCGCCCTGAGCTTTTCCGCGTTGACCATGTCCGGCGTCGTGATCTCCGCCATGATGCTCTTCGCAAGCGCGCGAAGCTCCTCTTCCGTGACCGTGTGTTCGATCAGCGTGATCGTACATTCTGCCTCGCTTGTATTTCCGCTCCGGTCCTCCGCGCGGTATACGACCCGATAAGCGCCCTTCTCATAGAGCTGCACATCGGATTCGACCCGGACCTCGACCTGACCGTCCTGCGCGTCTTCGGCAAACACCTCCGCAAGATAGGCGATCGGCTCGCCGACATACAGGATCCGGTCGATCACGCCGTAGATCCTCGGCGGTTCCGTATCCTCCGAAAGCACGATCTGGACCGACGCTTTCGTTTCGTTACCGCCCAGATCGCGCGCGAGCACGGTGACCTTTCGCTCGCCCGGCGAATCAAAGTCCGGATCGCCGTCAAACGTGAGCGTGACCGCCGTCACGTCCCTCGCTTCAAAGAAGTCCTCCGGCAGATAGGTATGGCGTGTGTAGAACTGTTTTGTTTTAACGTCCGCTTTTTGTTTCAGCTTCGGCGGTGTCGTGTCCGTGACCGTGACCGCGAGCGTCTCGGCGACGCCGTTGACCGTGATCCCGACCGCAAACGATCCCGGCGTATCCGGAACGAACGGCTCGACCGTGATCGTCTGTCCGTCGTTGTTTTCAAAGTCCTCGGCAGTCAGCGCTTCACGGCGCGCTTCGATGACGCGCGGCTTGACGCCGGTGATCAACAGACTGCTCTCTATATCGACCGAATTGCCGCCTTCGTCGGTGACCCGCACAACGACCGTCTGCACCTCGCGGTTCGCGTCGTCCGGCGCGATCACGAACGAATACGAAAGATCTGTCTCGTCCGATGCGTTCTGCACAAAATCCCCGGGCATCGCGGTCGTTCCCGGCTCCAGCAGCAGAAGCGTCGGCTCCGCGTACGGCGCCGCCGTATCGACAACGGTAAGCATGGAGGTCGATTCGATCCCGCCGTCCGTCATGAACACGATCGGATATGTTCCCGTATGGTGCAGCATATCCGGCTCGACCGGCGTGATCTGCACCGCGTTGACGCCCTCGATGATAAAACGCTTCGCCGCCGGGATCCCGGATCCCGCTTCGACCGTCAGCGTTTCAACCGTTGCGCGCACGGACGTTCTGACTGGAACGACCGTGCGGTTTCCGCCTTCATCCTCCAGGACGATCCCGATCGTATCGCTCCACTCCGCGCCGAAATCCGGTTTCTCCTCGAAGCTGACCCGAACCGTGCCCGCGTCCCGGATGTTTTTCAAAAATGTATCCGGTCCGGGATCCGACCCGAGCGGAACGATCCGATCGACAGGCTCCGCCGTCGGCGCGACCGTGTCTCTGACATGCACCAGCACAGGCGTGGGAACGCCGCCGATCGAAAGGTTCAGAAAATGCCATCCGAGCGTCAGGCGCTCTGTATCGGCTTCCAGCACGGCTTCCCGCGCGGTAAAGTCCTTTGCCGTGACCGGATCTCCGTACTCGACCGGGCAAACCGCGCGAACGCCGCGGTAGTGGATCAGAACGGCAGCGGCAAGCACTGAAAGAACGCCGAGCACCCAAAGGAGCACGCGGCGTGCGTGTTTTCGTTTTTGTTTTGCCTGCAGATTCATTCTCGTCCGGTCCCTCGGATCGCATCAAAAAAGCCCGGTACCCCGGGCTTTGGGAAAAATCGCGGATCAGTCTTTCACTTCTTCGGTCATGGTATTCTCAACGCCCGCATCTTCGACCTGAGAGATCGCGCCGCGCGCAAACACGAGCTTGACCTTTTCAGGACCGACAGACAGCACGATGACGTCGTCCTTGATCGAAGAGATCGTTCCGTAAATACCGCCGATGGTACGGACGCGATCACCGGGTTTCAAAGAGCCCAGCATATCCTTGACCTTCTTGTCACGGCGGCGCTGCGGGATGATCATCACGACCAGCAGGACCACGACCATGAGAAGCGGAAGGAGCATCGTCATCATGCTGCCGCCCATGCAGCTGCTCGCAGCGCCTTCGCTGCCGCTGTCGGTCGCGCAGAGACTGCCGAGCCCCGAGGTGTCACATCCGAACAAGACGGATTGCATTGCATTCAAAAACATAATCCTGTTTCCTTTCCTGTATCTTTCGATATTATACGAAAAATCATCCGATTCGTCAATACTCGAATGTGAATTCTTTGCAACAACCGAAAAAGGGAGGATAACCTCCTCCCTCTCAAAGATGCATCATCCGCGTTGTCTTTTGGATGACCTTTTTGCCGTCCCGCTTCATGCGGCGCGGAATATCCGGATACAGCGTGCACATCGCGGTCGCGGCTGCCGCCATGCCGACCGCCATGCCGATCCCGAGCATTGCCATTCGCATGCGATCACCTCTTTCTTTTTTGAGGTTAGTATGCGAAATACCGGCGTGATTATTCCGCCTTCGGCACTTCCTCTTTTTGCTTGTTTTCTTTTTTTGCGCGATAATCCGCGATCGCCGCGTGCACCGCTTCCTCGGCAAGCACCGAGCAGTGGATCTTCACGGGCGGAAGTCCTTCCAGCGCTTCCACGACCGCTTCGTTCGTCAGCTTTTCGACCTCTGCAAGCGGCTTGCCCTTGATGAGCTCGGTCGCCATCGAGCTGGTCGCGATCGCCGCGCCGCAGCCGAAGGTCTTGAACTTGACGTCCTCAACGATCTCGTCGTCGTTGATCTTCAGAAACATCTGCATGATGTCGCCGCACTTCGCGTTGCCGACGGTGCCGACGCCCGATGCGTCCGGGATCTCGCCGACGTTTCTCGGATGCTGAAAATGATCCAAAACTTTTTCCGAATACTGCATTATTCTACGCCTCCTTTGGGATAAATCGGTGACATGTCTCTGAGCCGCTGCACGATCGGCGGCAGGACTTCGAGCACATAGTCGATCTCTTCTTCGGTCGTGAATTCCGAAAGCGTCATTCTGAGCGAGCCGTTCGCTTCCTCGTGCGAAATGCCCATGGCGAGCAGCACATGCGACGGATCGAGCGAGCCGGACGTGCATGCCGAGCCGGACGACGCCGCGACGCCCTTAAGATCGAGCATCAGAAGGATGCTCTCACTTTCGATGTAGCGGATGCCGAAATTGACGTTGTTCGGAAGCCGCTGCGTTCTGTGACCGTTCAGATGCACGGCCTTGATCTTCTCCTCCACGCCCGCGATCAGCTTGTCTCTGAGCGCGGTCATCTTTTTCATGTTCGCGTCGAGATTTTCGGTCTGGATCTCCAGCGCCTTCGCAAGACCCACGATGCCCGGAACGTTCTCCGTGCCCGCGCGCTTTTTGTTCTCCTGCCCGCCGCCGGTGATCATCGCCGGAACGCGGACGCCCTTCTTGATGTAGACCGCGCCGACGCCCTTCGGACCGTGGAACTTGTGCGCCGTCAGCGTCAGAAGGTCGATGTTCATGTCCTGCACGTCCATCGGGATGTGCCCGATCGCCTGCACCGCGTCGGTGTGGAACAGCACGCCCGCCTCACGGCAGACCGCGCCGATCTCCTTGACCGGTTCGATGGTGCCGACCTCGTTGTTCGCCGTCATGACGGACACAAGGATCGTGTCGGGACGGATCGCCGCGCGCACCGCTTCGGGATCGACGAGACCGTTTTCATCGACGTCCAGATAGGTGACCGAAATAAGTCCCTTGTCCTCGAGCTCCTGCAGCGTATGCAAAATCGCGTGATGCTCGATCTTCGACGTAATGATGTGATTGCCTTTTTTGCGGTACGCCTGCGTCACGCCGCGCAGGATCATGTTGTCGCCCTCGCTGCCGCCGCCGGTGAAGTAGATCTCCGACGGGTTCGCCGCGTTCAGGCACCTTGCAACCGTGCGCCGCGCGTCGTCCAGCCCCTTGTGCGCATCGCGCGCGAAGCTGTGGAAGCTCGACGGATTGCCGTAAAACTCCGAGTAGTACGGGATCATCGCCTCGATGACCTCGGGCAGGACCTTGGTGGTCGCCGCATTGTCAAGATAAACGTGCATGTTCGATCCTCTTTTTCTGTTCGATATGATCTTCGGTAAGCTCTCCGATGGTGGTTTCCAGAAGGACGGCGTTGATACGGCTCTGCAGCTTCAAAAACAGCGGACGCGCCGAGCAGGTGCATGCGTTTTCACAGGGGTTCGCATCGCTTCCGACGCAGTCGACGATGTCCGTGCTGCCCTCCAGTGCGCGAAGCACCTCTAAAACGCTGATCTTCGACGGTTCCTTCGTCAAAAGATAGCCGCCCGCTTTGCCTCGCGTCGTTTTGACGATCCCCGCATGTTTCAGCGAGCGCATGAGCTGTTCGAGATACGCTTCCGAAATGCCCTGCTCCGTCGCGACCGCGGCAAGCGAAACGGGACCGTCCCCGTATCTTGCCGCAAGCTCTACGACCGCCCGCAATCCGTATGTGCCCTTCGTTGAAAACTTCATCGCAAATCCCTACCGTTTCACTCGGCTTTATCATACAGGCATCGTTTCCCAATGTCAAGTATTTTACTCGCCTTTTGAAAATATACTTTCTCCGTTTTCCGTCGTGACAAGCTGTTCTTTCTGTGATATGATGAAAAAAACAAGCAAGCGAGGACAAGATCGGTGATCAAAACGATTCTCTGGGACGTCGACGAGACGCTGTTGGACTTCGGCGCGGCGCAGCGCGCGGCGCTGATCACGCTGTTTTCGGAGTTCGGGCTCGGTCCGTGCACGGACGCGATGGTCGCCCGCTACGACGCGATCAACCACATCTTCTGGCAGCGGCTCGAACGCGGCGAGATCACAAAGCCCGAGGTGCTGATCGGCAGGTTCGAGCAGTTCTTTTCGGAGTACGGCATCGATCCCGCCGTTTCCGTGCCGTTCAACGACCGGTATCAGCTCTGCCTCGGCGACACGATCGTACACCGGGACGATTGCATCAAGCTCATTGATCTTCTCCGCGGCAAGGTCCGGCAATACGTCGTCAGTAACGGCACGGTCATCGCGCAGACGAAAAAGCTCGATCGCTCCGGCATCGGCAGGCGCATGGACGGCGGATTTCTGTCGGAAGCGCTCGGCGCAGAAAAGCCGAGCCCGGCGTTCTTTGACAAGGTTTTTGCTGCGATCGGACCGGTCGACCGCAGCGAGGTCATGATCGTCGGCGATTCGCTGACGAGCGATATGCAGGGCGGCATGAATGCGGGGATCGTGACCTGCTGGTACGATCCGAAAGGAAAACCCGTGCCGGAGGGTTACCGGATCGATCATGTGATCGCAGACCTTTGGGATCTGCTCCCGCTGCTCGGATTGACAAAAGAAGCGCTATGATCGGGATCGAAGAGATCGAATCGAAAGAGCTTCCCGCATTCTGGGACGCGCACATCCGCTATCTGATCGACGACGGGATCATCTCCGACGAGGAGGATATTGCGTACTTCTCCGGGGACGAATATCGTGGCGTCATCGAAGCGCACATGCAGCGGGACCGCGATCGTCACCATCTCGTTTATTTTGTGCGCGGCGGCGAACGGATCGGCGCGGCGTCGTACTGCACCTATCAAAGCGAGGACGGCAAATGTTTTCTCCTCGATTTCTGGGTCTTCCCCGCCTTCCGCGGAAACGGCACGGGACATCGCTGCTTTGAAGCGCTGGAGCAGTACACGAATGCGGACGGCGCGAACTATTATGAGATCAACAGCGAAAAGCCGGATTCCGTGCGGTTCTGGAAATCGCTCGGATTCACGGAAAACGGCACAGACGAATACGGCATGCCGCTGTTCATCCGTCGGTAATCGGAGGTTTGTATGATACGGATCGTTTGCAACGCGGAAGAAAAGCGCAGGATCGCGCGATCGATCCTGGAAGCGCTGACCGATTGGTTCGGCATTTCCGAAGCGCGGGAAACCTACATCTGCGAAAGCGCAGATGAGATCATGGTCGCATCCTTTGATAACGACACGCCGAACGGATTCCTGTGTCTCAAAGAGACCGGCAGGGAAACCGTCGAGCTTGCGGTCATGGGCGTTCTCAAAGAATACCACCGGAAAGGGATCGGCACCGCGCTCTTTGAAGCGGCAAAGGAGATTGCATTCGAGCGCGGCTATTCCTTTATGCAGGTGAAAACCGTGCAGATGGGCAAATACGAGGAATACGACCGCACGAACCGGTTCTATCTTGCCCTCGGGTTCAAAGAGTTTGAGGTGATTCCGACGCTGTGGGACGAACGCAATCCCTGTCAGATCTATGTGATGTCGCTGAAGTAAGGAGAGGCTCATGAAGATCCACATCATCGGCGGTCCGGGCAGCGGTAAGACCACGCTTGCAAAGCAGCTTTCCGAAAAGCTTCAGATCCCGCATTACGACCTTGACGATCTCCAATGGGACAACGGCGCCGGCTACGGCACGAAACGTGACCCGAAGGAGCGCGACGCGCTTTTGGCGCAGCTGTTATCCAAGGATGACTGGATCATCGAAGGCGTCTACTACGCATGGTGCGGACGCTGCTTTGCGGACGCGGACCGGATCTTTCTTCTGGAAGTCCCCCGCCGCGTGTACCGACGCAGGATCATCCGGCGGTTCATCCGCAGAAAACTCGGTCTGGAGCCCGGCAAGCGGGAAACACTGAAATCGCTCTCGGCGCTTTTGCAGTGGACGGACAAATACGAGCGGGTCAATCTCGCGGAGATCAAAAAGATCCTCAGCGCATACCCGGACAAGGTGATCGAAAGAGAGCGATAACGCCTGCAGATAATCGCCGCAAGAAAAACAGTCTCAGTGTCTAAGAAAGGAGAACGAAATGCGGGAATGCATAAACGATCCGTTCTATGAATTGATCAAAAAGCACGACCGGTGCGTTGTCAGCTACTGCATCATGGAAAGCGGCGCGCCGCATCATGGCGAGCCTTCGCACCGGGACGCGGTGCTGTATGCAATGTTGAAGATGATCGAGCGAAGCATTGAGGAGGACCTCGAAACGGAAGCAAAATGGAACGTTCCCATGCCGCTGTTCCCATGGACACTCGATATCGCAAAGGCGGAAGCCGCGCCGATCGATCCCTCCGCGTTTTTGTTTGTGCCGAAGATCCTGCGCACGGACAGGAACGGAGTGGTGTTCTACGACTCCGACTGGACGCCGAATGATGAGAATTGCGGCGGTCGTATCCCGTATTGGTACGCCTTTCTGGAGCCGCCGCACGGAACGCATGACACGCCGGATGATCTGCGCGAAATCAACGCCGCACTGTTTCCGCAGGGCGCCGATACGCTTGAAGTGTATGAATGGACCACGAACTGGTCGAACTATTTCGACGCAGGTCACGAATGGTGGGGCGCTTCGTGCTGGACTGTGTACGATTTGCATTTGGACCGCTATGTTGCGTTGTTTGCTTCCGCAACGGATTGATCGGAGTAATATATGCAGATCATTATCAGAAAAATGGAAAACGATCCGGAGATCCGCGGCAAAGCGCATGTGCATTGGTCCTGCTGGCACGAGGCGTACGCAGGGGTCGTCAGCGCGGCGTATCTTGAAAAGCTGACGCTCGAAAAATGCGAACGGATGGCGTTCCAATGGCGGGACAATATCCTCGTCGCTAAGGACGGCGAACGCGTCGTGGGCTTTGCAGGGTATGGCGAAGCGGATCCCACTACAGGCGAGCTCTTTGCGCTGTACGTTTTGAAGGAGTACCGGGGAAGCGGCGCTGCGCAGGCACTGATGAACGCGGCGGCGGAGAAGCTTTCCGCTTATCCGAAGATCGGACTTTGGGTATTGAAGGAAAACCCGCGCGCGATCCGGTTCTATGAAAAATGCGGATTCCGGACAACCGGCGAAGAACAGTACCTTCCCTCCGTCGGCGCGACGGAGATCCGGATGATCTGTATGAGGTGACGATATGACGGCAAAGCTCTTTGTTCAGGCGATCGGGAAATTCCTGTTCGGTCTCATTCTTATCGGGCTTCTCCTGTTTCTGCCCGCGTGGTCTCTGAAGTACTGGAACGGATGGCTGTTTCTCGGCATTTTGTTTGTGCCGATGTTTATCGCCGGGATCGTGATGATGTTCAAAAACCCGGAGCTTCTCAAGAAGCGTCTGAACGCCAAGGAAGAAGAACAGAAACAGAAGACGGTAATTGCGCTGTCCGGGCTCATGTTCCTTGCCGCGTTCATCGTTGCCGGGCTGAACTTCCGCTTTCAATGGATCGTGCTGCCCGCGTGGGCGGTCTGGATCGGCGTCGGCGTCTTCCTTGCCGCGTATCTCATGTATGCGGAGGTCCTGCGGGAAAACACCTATCTTTCGCGGACAGTCGAGGTGCAGGAGAACCAGAAGGTCATCGACACTGGGCTCTACGGGATCGTGCGGCATCCGATGTACAGCGCCACGCTGTTTCTGTTCCTGTCCATGGGGATCGTGCTCGGCTCGCCGATCTCGGTCGCGATCCTGCTCCTGTATATCCCGATCATTGCGCTGCGCATGAAAAACGAGGAACAGGTACTTGAAAAAGGATTGGATGGCTACAAGGCATACAAAACACGCGTGAAATACAAGGTGATCCCCTTTATCTGGTAAACGCAATCGGGAGAGGCAAACGCCTCCCCCGTCTTTTGTTTTGGTTCAGTTCAGATCCATAAGGATCGCGCGGCACGGCGCGCCGTCGGTCTCGCCGAGATTCAGCGGTGCGCAGTTCAACAGGTACGCGCCGTCCGGCACCGCCGAAAGGCGCACGCCCTCCAAAAGCACGACCTCCGCGGAAAGCAATGCAAGATGCACCGCCATCGGCGCGTCCACGGGACCCACGGTCTGCGACTTGTTGCCGACAAGGTCGATCCCCGCCTTTGCAAACACCTCCGCCGCTTCAAGCGTGACCGTTGCGTTTCCTTTGATCAGGATACGCTTTTCTGCTCCCGGATACGCGTTCTTCGCCTTATCGAGAAGCGCCTCCGCGTCCTTGGCGGATACATCCCCGTCGTGCGTCCCCACGTACGCGGGTCCGACGAACTTTGTAAGCGCAACGGAACCAACGCCCTTGCCGCCTTTCAGAAAATGCAGCGGCGCGTCGACGTGTGTGCCGTTGTGCGCGCACATCGAGAACGCGGAAAGGTTGCACACTTCCCCGTCCTCCAAGCACGCAAGCATCGTCTTTTCCGGGCTCGGATCGCCGGGGTAGACGGCGCAGCCGAACACCGACTGTGAGATGTCGTAGATCATACCGTTACCGTCCCTTATACTGTTTGTTTCACGGTCGTGTGGGCTGCAGCTCGATCACGACCGTCTCCGGTCGGTTCCAGATGCGCGGCATAGCGGTCGACTCCCGCGAAAGTCCGCGGCTGACGATCAGCAATGTTTCCT
>JAEEGI010012841.1_pt1 | contig 17848 bp, 20 predicted proteins | sample 8958751 | NCBI WGS metagenome assembly JAEEGI01 (sample SAMN16246545, study PRJNA631951) | gut metagenome | biome: gut microbiome; feature: rumen; material: KS-attached | host: Bos | place: Iran: Karaj | collected 2018-10 | reverse complement strand
GGCAAGCTTATCCTTGAAATCCTGTGCTTTAAAGTCAATGCCCATATTAAGGAAAATAATCTTTTGTTTTGAGTAATAGGTATCATCATATCCTTCGGCGGATTTTGCAGTCGCTTCATCATCCGCCATGTTCATGATAACAGTTACGCCTGCTTTTTTTATGGCAGCATCCGCATAAGAATTTCTGTTATATCTTGTATTTATGGGAGATGCAGATCTGTAGAGCTTTCCTTCTCCCATTCCGGTTGTTGTGACAGCCCTGAAGTTTGCAAACTGCTCATCTGTAAGATCCGGATAATCAGATCTCTCTGTTGTATATGACATCTGGCGAAGCTGGTATTCGTCATAATAGCCTTTGGGGGTATTCATAGAAATTGTGAAGGTAATCGGGAATTCCACACCATCAGCAGCTGTCCAGGTGACTGTTTTATCTTCGGCTGTTTCTTTTATTGCAAGTCCATAGGTAGTTGCAAAATCACCCATATTTATGGCTACCACTACATTTGTATCTTCTTCGCGGGCCAGAATCACCGGCACTCCTGAATCTACATCCGAGAAATTGCTGCAGAACGGCAATTCCATAGTCTGATCCAGGAAGGATACATTAACGACATCACCATATTCGTACCCTGCATCGAGTATTTCTTTGCATTCCATAGACAGAACGACATTTCCATACTTCTGGATTTTGTCTAATTCAGCGGTGGCTGACAGTTCTGCGACCTCAGAGGTATCAGCCTTTGCTGTTTCTGCTTCTTTAGTTGTTTCAGCAAGGGTAGTAATTTTTGTGGGTACAAAAAGAGTTGTGGCAATCAAAAATGCCATCAAGAATGATAAATATTTTTTATTCATTTTTGCCTCCTTTTTGTAAGATGCTCTATAAAAATATTCTATGTTAAGTGGACTGCCATAGATATTAAAAAAGGATGAAATTTTGTTTAACAATCGTATCCTTGCAGATGTACAGAAATCATGTCATGAAAAAGGGCATCGCCCAGATGCATTAATCATCTAAAGCGACACCCATTTTTTATGCGGCGCAAATCGCTACGCCGGTAGATTTGTGAATATACATGTATCCTTCGTCGTCCATCTGCTCATGAATTTTTTCCATGAACTCTTCCCTGTCTCTGGTGACTGCTGCCTTGCACTCCTCCGAGAAGGAAGATATGTAGTTGAATATCATCTCATCATCCGGAACCATCAGGTCGTTTTTATGTTCCTCGACGTCCAGAACCCGGAAGTAATTCTGCAGCTCGTTTTTACAATTATCCAGGAAGAAATCGAAATTCAGGAAGGGGAATTTCATTCCAGGGTAATTGTCCGTCACAAGATTATGGATTTCCTGCATGTGCTTTTCTCCAAGCAGAGTACAGGTGAATCTTCCGTTCTTCGCAAGAAGACTCTTTATCTGTTTATACAGCTTGATTCTGCTCTCCTTCTCTAAGTAGAACAGCACATGGTTAACCATGATAAGGTCGAAGTCCGCTGTGGGATATGAAAAGTCCGTGGCATCCCTTTTATCAATCACGAAGCTAAAGTTCTTCTCCGGATATTTTGCAAGAATCTGAGCCACCGTCTCCCTTGCACTGGCCAGCATACCGTCTGAATAATCCACCATGTGAATCTCAAGATTGTCAGGCAGCAGGCCTGCCAAACGCTTCCACAAAAGTCCGTTACCGCAGCCTATGTCCAGAATCTTCATTCCCTCAGAGATGTTCTCCTTTTCCAGAAGCCAATGAAACCACTCAACCTCAGCAGTGCTGTACTCGTGGATTGAGATTCTCTTGTTCAGGTTATCATCATTTTTGTACTGAGTTATGACTTCCTCCCTGTCCCTTGTCAGCTCGATGACGTGTCGCAGGTTCGGCCAGAATTCCTCTTCCGCGGAATCCTTGGTTTTTCTTATGGCAGCAATCAGTCTTGTGATGTGCTCTCTTTTATCAAGGAGAAGTTCTTCCTGTTCCTTTAAGGATTTCTGCAGATCCGAACTGTCATTTTGCATCATGTTCGCGATCTGCTCCAATGAGAAATCCATGTACTTCAGCATAAGTATTTTCTGCAAGCGTACCACGCTGTCCTCGTCGTAGAGCCTGTACCCCGACTCCGAATATTCACATGGATGCAGCAATTTCTTCTCATCATAAAATCTCACAGTGCGTGCAGAAACCCCAAGCTTCTTGGCCAATTCCCCAGCGGTATACCTCATATGTAGTGCCTCCTCTTATCTTGTTTTTTCTGAGTTTAAGCCTTTACGCTACGTTAAGGTCAATACGGTTTTGGAAAGTTTTTGTTATTTCTTTTGGTTGGTTTTGTTGCAAGCTATTGGCTAGTGTTTTGTCTGGGTGACTTTTGATTTAATTACGAAGTATCATTCTCAATAGGCTAGGAATCTGAATGAGTCGTAGCGGTGGCTACGGCGATTGAAGATGACGAAGCGTATTGAGAATTAGACAAGTAATTTATCAAATTGTCATTCAGACAAGACACTAGTGTTGTTTGTTATTGATTTTTCCGAAGTTATTTCACATAGTCGTTTATATTGAAGGTTTCATCAGTGCGTTCCTCTTCTTCAGTTATTCCCGGAACGAACTCTGTAACATAAGTCTCACCTGTAGCTCTGTCAATGTAGTAGCGAACCTGCGCTGCTGTATATGATCTGTACAGTACCACTACCTGGTTGTCATCACTTGAATCTATAACCCAATAGATAGTGTAGTCGTCGGACTCTGTCATTCCTTCAAGATCAGGATTGCTTGCGATGCAGTAGTTTCTGACTGCTTCAAGCGCCTGGTCATCGGTGAGCCGGGAGGATGTGGTAGCTTCTGTTGTGGTAGCTTCTGTTGTGGTAGCTTCTGTGGATGAGGTGTCTTCTGTTGTTTTTGTTTCTTCTGATTTATCTTCTTCGGAGGTCTTATCTGCTCCTGTGGAATTCTCGTCCTGAGTCTTTTGATCGTCTGTTGACTCAGATTCAGAAGTTTCCTGATTGTCCTCTGTAGTTTCTGCTTCGTTCTCATCTATTTTTGTAGCCTCGAAGTAAGCTGTCGGTCCATCTGCACCTTCAGTCACCTCTATGTTATCCTGCTTTGCTGAGCAGCCTGCTAAGCTGATTCCCATAGTTAATAATATTGTTGCGATAAGTACTTTTTTCATTCTTACTCCTTTTAGTGTAGTTCTATTTTGAAGCCACACTTCTTGATTAGTTTTTCCCTTTTTACAAAAGTGTTTCTACCCGACAAACTGGAATTGAATTTATCTCTTGATAACCAATAATCTGTTAGCACCCTTTTGAAACTCATAATCTGTTTCTTGAATTTCAACGTCATACAATTCCCTGTAATGCTCAATCACATCGGAAATCATACCGGAAGAATTTGAATCAAGATCAACTAACGGAAATATTCTTACTTCCTTACAGACTCGCAAAATTTCATCTATTGCTTTGATATGAAAATCATAACCTAATGCCGTGTACATCAGCAAAAAATGTGAACTAATCCCTAAATCAAATGAACCATCATCATAATTAAGCCTATTGGGCAATTCGTGAAACACATATCTTTTTTCAGCCAGTCCTCTTTCAAAATCAGCCAGAAACTTATTCATTGCCGACATACGATCTTCTTCTAATTCTTCAAGATTCCTTATGTTTTCCCACACATAATTATCTTTGTTTTCAGCCATTTGCCTCATAACAATATCGCGGACTTCCGAAATCCTCTGATTAATTTCGTCTTTAGAGAACTGATATATTGGATCAAAAGAAGTAATATGAAAGCCGCGCTCGGTAGCTTCATAATTGAAGCTTGCAGGTCCATCTCCAAACCCGGCAATTCTCAATTCTTTATCTTTATCAGATAAGTTAAACATTGAGAAGTATTCATCTATATTACGCCCCCATGGGACAACACTATTTAATTGAAATGCCATTTACAATCTTCCCTTCACCATAAAATTTCGATTTATCGATTTCTCATATTATAAATTTCTCATCATAAAAATTTCAACAAAAAGCAGCCTCGGAATGAGCTTAATTCCCTGCCCACGCCAAAAGGCTGCCTATTTGCTACATTATTATATTTTTCCCATCCAAATCACACAACTCTAAACATTTTCTGACTTACCGGCTTCACTTTGCCTTCCTTCTTCATCTCATCCCGGGCCCTATTAAGCTCCTCCACCCTGATCATCTCCTCCTTGGCATCATCCAATCCCAAATGAGTATATACGTTCATGGTGATGCTTATGTCTGAATGTCCCATCAGGTATTGCAATATTTTAGGGCTCATTCCAGCACGGGCCATATTGGTACAATATGTATGCCTGCAGATGTGAGGAGTAAGAGCCGGAATCTGGAGCTTAAATAGCTTATTATATCTCTCCTTCATATTCTTAATCCTATGTTCCCAATGCATGGACACTTCCGGAAGGCCTTTTTTATCATAAAATAAGAATCCTTTATATCCATCAACGCCTTTATCAAATCTTGGCATCTCCCTATCCTGCAGAATGGCCATAAACATTTTTGCAACATCCTCAGTCATTGGTAGCTTCCTCGTTCCAGCATTCGTCTTGGTAGGATTGATCATAAGATTCATCTTCGAATCCCTGTGGAGCTGCTTATTAACGTCTATGATCATATTTTCAAAATCAATATCTTTGTCGGTCAAACCGCAAAACTCTGAAATTCGAAGTCCCGTGTGAAACAAAATGTACATAGTCTCATAGTACTTACAATAAACATAATCGTCATGAACAAACCTAAGAAATACTGTTATTGTACAACAACCCAGCTTCCGCTCTTATTCGATCCAATCCGCTCTATCAGCCCCTTTTTCTTTAAACTTACCAGCGTCCGCTCTATTGTTCTCTTTGCCACACCTACTTCTACAGCAATCTCCTCAGCCGTTTTTTCTGGATTACTTATCAATATGCCTAGTACAGCTTTTTCTGTTTTATTTATACCGACATTTTAATCTTACATAGTTCTTTTTGCCACTTTATTTACCACCTTATTTGCTACTTTAATTGTTACTAATTCAAAAACAGCCGATGAATTTCTTCATCAGCTGTTTTTCTCAACGCCTCTGCGTATTCCTTTAACTTCTACTTAAGATATACTCAATTTGTCCATATTCCTGCCAACCCATTCAGTCATAGCCTTGTTTGTCCTGTACAGTTCCTCGTACTTATCTTTCCTAGCAAAGAAAGCTGTAGACACAAACTGATTTGCCAATATCATATATGGAATAGCCTTCTTTTCCGCATCCGTCAATTTTACAACACTGTCATATCCGTACATGATTTCTTTCATGACTTCTACCCAGGTAAGTAACTTATCTTCGTTTCCTTCTTCAAAAGTCTCTGACAGTATGGCTGTTGCCGCATAACATGGATCAAATATCCGGGCGTTTTCCTCGCTTAGTTCAAAATCAATAAATCCCCACTTGTCCTTCGCCAGGATAATATTGCTCGGATTCGGATCCCTATGAATCACCTGGCGCGGCAAAGCCCTATAGAGATCACAAAACTGCGCTGCATATTTCTCCATAGCTTCCGGATTCATATCGATTTTACCCTTCAAGGCCGGGACCGCCCACTCCCTGACATTCTTTCCTAAGTCCGCTTCATCCGCAATCGTGTCTATCTTGGCAAGCGCAAGATCCAATTGTCCAACAATTTCCCCGATAAAACGTGCTTTTTCTTTATAATCGTCAAGATAAACCCCGCTCGCCATAACTCTCTCGCCTTCAACCTTTTGGGTAAGCGTAAAGTAGAGTTCTCCGACTGTAACATATTCTTTACCATCAATATTCGGAATAACCGACGGAGCAGTAAGTCCCACACTGTTAAGCGCTTTGGAAATCTGGGTTGCCTTCTTCACCGAGCCAAGATTTGCCGTAAACTTAATCACCATATTGCTTCCTACATACTTCGCAGAATCGCTGATCTCTCCAGTTTCCGGAAAGACGATATCTGACACTTTCTCATCCTGAAGCCCCCAATTTACCAGCACTTCAGAAATCAACTTATTACTGACCATGATGTGTTCCTCCTGAAAAATATTAATCTTATAAGGTCTTTTTGCCTTATATTCCCGGAGGTACTGCGCCGGCGTATATCCGATCTCGCGGATAAAAGCTCTGTAGAAGCCCGAATATGTTTCGAAACCATACTCGTAAACCACTTCGTTTTTCTTTCGTTCCAAGCCTATCTCATAGATAACATACAAAAGCTTTCTCCTTAAAACGTACTGCATAACCGGTATTCCAACAGCTGATTGGAACAATCTGTAAAAGTGAAAAACAGAATATCCCGCAACTTCAGCCAGTTCTTCCGCAGTAATGTCTTCTTTTATGTTGCTATCAACATAATCCAATGTTTTCTGGATTATCTCCCTGACCATACGCAGTTTCCTCCTTTCTGTGATATTTCGTAGCTACACACCAATCTTAGTTTTCTATCATCATAATAGTATTTCCGTTTTTGCTATTTATAAAATACCCGCGATCATCCACGTATAGCAGATAACCGCGGTATCATTCTTTATAAATCCTCTGTTTCCGCAGTTTTTATTAATTATCTTTCTTTCTGATAGGGTGCCGAATCACCGTCTTCAATTTCTCAGGGGCAACTTTTCTGGCATCACTCAGATATATCTCATGATGCAGTCTTTTATCGGAAATATCAAGAACATACCCCTGCTTTTCCATATAAGCATGCATCGTCTCTACTGTCGCAGGCTCATCATCATAAGGACCGATATGCATACACTGAACGCACAAGCCCTCCTCTACTGTCAGAAACTCCACCTTAGAGAAATCCTGCTTTTTCTTTTTCACTGCCTCATTCAATGCCCATTTAAAATCATGCACGCTCACAAAATCCGGAAGGCGTATCACAGAAATCCAGCGAAAATCTTCCTTGTGTGCATAATCAATACCGTCATTGCCTTCCATCCACCAAAAGCCTTCCAACGGTGGAACCACGAAATCGAAGTATCCATCTATCTGATGGTCGCCTTTCTTGCTCATCTTGATAGCAAAAGCAATCCCATATAACAGTCCTATTGCAGCTTTATATTCACCATTTTCATCGTTTGGATCACCTTTGCCACGAACCGCAATATAATTCATCTTTGGAACCGATATTATTTCCGGTTTATCTTTGGGCATATAAAACTCTTTGTATTCTTTCTTAAAATCAAATGCCATCGCACTCACCCCCTGAGCCGTTTTACTCTTTCGTCCACATTCTTCATAAACTCTTCTTCTGACATACCCGGATCTCTCGTTCCCAGTATCAGATCGCACGGCAGGTTATCGCACTCTCCACAGGAATTAAAACCATTCCGGATCCGGCAACAATAATATATGGGACACTCCTTTCCTTCCGGTGCATGAAACACCTTTCCACATACGGCATTGCAACCCATACACATTTCTCCGTAGCAATAGCACGCACTGCAGTCCGAACCACAGCAGCTGATTATTTCATTAAGATCACTCATCTCCCAATATCTCCTTCTGCTTTTTCTTACTGAAACTTCCAAACACTATTTGATATGCTTTATCAAGCAGGTCCTTCAAGATGTCATCAGGCACCTCTCCATCAGCCTTTACCGAATTCCAATGCTGTTTGTTCATGTAATAGCCGGGGATTATGTCCTCATACTGCTTCCGCCAAAAATCTCCCTCCAAAGGTTTCAGTTTCAGCGTTATGTAATATGGCTTGTCATCATCATCCAGGCATATTTCATATAGTCCTTTTCTCCATCAAAAATTCTTATCCGCAGTATGCAACCGCATCGACCTGAAATTGCAGGCCGTCTTTGCCTCCCACGTGTGCAAACTCGGTCTGAATAGATTTTCTCACAGGATACTTTCCACCAAATCTTTCTTTTATGATTTTCTCCATGACAGGAATATTCCAAACGTCCCTGAACAGACAATCCATCTGAACCACAGATTCAAGAGTTAGCCCGACCAGAGCAAGCCTTTCCTCCATATTGTCGAAAGCGCCATTTATCTGCTCTTCTATAGTTCCTCCAACATTTCCAACACAGTATCCTAAAAAGCAATAGTCGCCTGCCTTAATGATTCCAGAATGAGCCCATTCTTCGCTTACGTCGTATCTTTCAATTTTTCCCACTTTTCTTTCCTCCATATTTTTTGACCATTGATTCTGCGATACTTTTTAATTTCTCACGCACTTCTATAGGTTCAATAACCTCAACTTTATCTCCAAAGGTAAGCATCCACATGGTAAGATCATTCATATCGCTGTAATCCTGAATCAAAAGAAGTCTTCCGTCTTCTATAATCTCATAGCAATCCGGTCCAAATTCTTCAACCAGCCTCCATTTCATATCCGGCTCAAATAATGCTTTGAGTACTATATTCCTTGGAAATGCCATCTCCGAAGTTAGGTCAGGCACCGGCGCATTTCTGCATATAAATCCCTGCTCTGTTTCCTTTACCTTGTCCATGCGGTTGAGCTTAAACAGCCTGTAGTCTTTACGTTTCAGGCACCATCCATACACATACCAGCTGGTCCATTTGAAAACAACATAATATGGTTCTATGGAGCGCTTACTTTCTCCAGAGGGCGCGTAATAGTCAAATTCCAAAATATGCCTGTTCTCTATCGCATCCTGCATAGTAGCTATCTTGGGTGCAAGTGAAGTCTTGTACCAGGATGACAAATCAATCAAAATAGAATCTCTGCCACTGATAAGTTCTGACGATCCGGCCTGAATCTTTTCCATCAGCTGACCGTAATATCTGCTTCCACTCACACTATCCAAGCTCCGAAGTCCGGCAAGGATCATCTGCATATCCCTGGATGTCAAAAGAGTCCTGTCCATTCGGTATCCGTTCATAATGGAAATACCACCTCCGGACCCTTGCATAGTGTGAATCGGTATTCCCGCCTTGCAAAGAGCTTCTATATCCCTGCCTATCGTTCTTCGTGACACTTCAAAATGCTCCGCAAGCTCAGGCGCCGTTATCATCTCTTTTTGCAAGAGTATCGATAGTATTCCTATCAACCTGTCAATCTTCATATGCTCACCTTTCCTGCTTATCCTATCAAAGCAAACAAGACAACTGTATGTCTTGTTTAGAATATATTTTTCCTGTACTCCGGTTTCAGAGTTCAGAGTACAGGAAGTGTTATTACCGTTTTAATAAAAACTGATTTGATGGTTACATCAACACCAGACCTATAAAAATTTCATTCTTTGTTACAAGCAAAACGTCATATACGCCGGAATGCACACTATATTATCTTTTATTATCAGGTTTCTCGGATGAATAATATAACTCTCACCGATTCTTGTTTTGTATTTTTCCCTAAATCTGCTTAATGAAGTTGTAGTATATTTTTTTCCCGACTTAACTTCAATCGGATACATCTTATATTTTAGCTTGCTGTTATTAGAAATAATGAAATCAATTTCTATATCATTCCGATGCTTTTCTGTTGAGTAATGAGTATAAAAATACAATTTATGTCCATTTGCCACAAGCATCTGTGCTATTACATTCTCATATAACATTCCCTCATTAACAGAAAGCTTGTCATTAAGTATCTGCGCGTACACCTCACTCTCAAGCAATTCATTCTCATCAAAAGCATGGCTGAGCAAGAGTCCGGTATCCCCCAGATAGCATTTCACGTAAGTACGCTCTTCGTTTATTGAAAGACCTACATTAGGATCATTGCACAGGAAGCATTCGTTTGAAATCATAGAATCAGACAACCAAAAGAATGTATCACTGTATTGATCCGCATAACTACCTTCTTGTATATCTTTGAACACAACCCGCTTCTCATGTTGTGACAACAATCCCGGAATCTGGTCAAAAATAGCCAAAACCTTACTACGATACTGTGCCTTGATCTTCATAATGTCATTACGATACAATTTCAAGATATCTCGCTTTTCAGCATCCACAAAACTAAAGTTTTTCTCATTTTCGATATAAAGAATAACCGGTTTGGGCATTCCTCCAACCAACATGTACTGTTTAAACAGCATCATTGCTTTGTTATGCATCCCTCTTTCCAAAGGTTCTCTCTTTTCAAAACAGCTCTTTATATAGTTTATTAGTTGCTCTTCTCCAAGCGCCCAGGCGAATTCCTCAAAATCAAGCGGATACATCGTAATACTTCTTTCCTCTGAAGGAATTACGATATCCTTTACATTTTCCTTGATTGATATCAACGATCCGGTTTCTATATAATCGTATCTTCCATCTGCAACAAGATACTTTATTGCAGCTCTAGCCTGCGGAAACATCTGCACTTCATCAAAAATCAGCACAGACTTTCTCTTAACAAGATTGACTCCAAAATAGGTACTAAGTAGCATGAATAAGTCGTCCAGCTTATTAAGGTATTGATTAAAGTATTCTTCTACAACCATATCCTTTTTTGCAAAATCTATTAGGATATATGATTCATATTCCTGCTTGGCAAATTCCTCCACGATTGTGGATTTACCAATACGTCTTGCACCTTCCACCATTATCGCTTTTGTTCCCTGACATTCATTTTTCCAATTCAGCAATTTACTATAGATTTTTCTTTTTAAAATCATGATACTTCTCCCTGATAGTCATAACCCCGCTTTCAATCATTCTATTATGACTATGCGCACATTCTAGAGCTACGCATTCTTTGATTATACGCACATTTTATCGCTCTTTTTGATTATGCGCAATATAATTCACCTTATTTTTTTGATTATACGCGCCTTTTCTCTTCTTCATAACCCGCCATTTGTACCGACATTTGTACTATCATTCTATTTGCCACTTTATTTACTACCTTAATTGCTACTCATCCATAGAAAAAGCACCCTGCATCAAGCAGAGTGCCCTCATCCTTCCTTGCTGAAATTCGAAGCCCTGTGTTAATGAGCTACAAGAGCTTCACATACCTATACGCACAATCCATTACTAGCAATTATTGAAGAAGGCTTATCAAAGCCAACTTTTTCACCATTCATATCAGTAACTGTACCTCCGGCCTCTTCTACCAAGAGTATACCCGCAGCATAATCCCAAGGGGAAAGTAACAATTCAAAGTACAATTCAGCGCGCCCTGCCGCAATTGAACACAAATCTAATGCTGCAGATCCACTTCTTCTAACATCAAGTGCCTTTTCAAAATATTCATATGCCAATTCAAAAGATTTTTTCCATAATTCTTTATGATATGGACACGAGCCAAATAAGACAAGGCCATTTTCCAATGGATACTTAGAAACGTGTATTCTTGCACCATTGCAAAATGCTCCTTTTCCACGTTCAGCGCAAAACATTTCATCTAAAAAAGGGTTATAAATAACGGATATAATTACCTCGCCTTTTTGCAAATAAGCAATAGAAATACAACTCATATGATAATCTTTTATAAAATTTGTAGTACCGTCTATAGGATCCACGATAAAAGCCTTGTTCAAATCGCTACTAAAGCTCTCATCTCCTTCTTCACCAATAAAAATCGCATCAGGAACAGCTTTTAAAAGATTTTCTTTCAGATATTCCTCTACTAAAACATCATATTTTGTTACAAAATTGGCTGAACCTTGTTTTGAGTTAATATCCAATTGCTCTCTATCTGCATTTAATATTATCTCTCCTGCAGATTTTGCAATTTTACAAAATATATCTTTTAATTCAAACATTCTTAGCACTCCCAGTTTTCCACACTTCATTGAACATTTCCAAATACTTAATATACATGCATTGCTTATTATCTGTTTTTTGAATTTCCAGTATCGGCGCCAATGCTCCTCTTGTTGCGTATAACTGCGGTGTGATAATTGCCTTTGATCCCATAATATAGATAGAGGCATATAACGGAGTATCATGATATTTGACTTCAATCTTTTTCTCTTCCGAAAGTCTTTTATTAATATCATCTATTCTTGCAGCCGCACGTTCAATTCTATCTGCAATATTCCCTTCAATCCGCTCCTCTATAGTTCTGGCTTTAATACATTCTCCGGTTGGCTTCCCTAATAGAATTTGAATTTTTTTCCCCTCGGATGCCTTCTTCAACATTACCTCATCAAAATCACCGTCATCCACTAAAAATGACATGGCATAACAAAGTATTCTAATAGTTCCATCGCTCATCTCTATCCTATTTATCCATTCTTTAACAGGACAATCAGATCTATTGTTCCAAGAATTAATTATTCCCGTTTCTTTGGTGCTCTTTAACATGTCTACCGATGAAGTAAGCTCATCTGACAATTGATCAACTTTTTCTACAATAGAATCCATAGGATCTCCAGCACAAAATTTGAGAATAAAATATACTATTACCGTAGAAATAATCGACAATCCAATATTCATCATGATATCTGCCGCATCTCCACTTGAAACCACCCCTAAAATAATTAAAATAATGGATAAAAGGAGCATGATTATATATGTCAATATCTCTTTTGTTATCTTTTTCATATTATCTAATAAACGCCTCAGCTTCCTTTCTAAAGTAGTCATCAATTCTTATCTTTTGCGCCGGATGTAGACATAAAAGTTCGATCTCATCTCTCGCAAAAGCCCGCACTTCGGTCGATTCATCACTTACAATAATCTTCCCATCATCTGCAATACAATGAAAACATATAGAAAATTCTTGTCTTACCTCACCATCTGAATATGCTATCACATGATTAGGATTAGTATATATTCCGATTACTTTATGAATTTCACAATTCAATCCCGACTCCTCTTTTATTTCTCGCAAAATAGTTTCAGAAATAGATTCTCCATACTCCATCCCTCCTCCAAGTAGTGACCACTCCTTGTTATCGACTCGCTTATGCAAGACAATTTTTCCATCTTTTAATGTCACTATAGCCGAAGCAGCTGCAACAATTGAATTCACCTTTGGTGCTTCATCTGAATAATAATAATCCGTTCTTGCCATAATCCTTCTCCCCTATAATTCTACTATTATTTTCTTAGGTATTAATATGAGTCAAAATACAATCCTACGGCCACTCTCCATCTTGGTCTCTTCAATATAATACCCTACATTGGCGCCTTTTTGAAGTTGATGATTGATACAAATTCAATGATTCTTAAAGTCAATGTCCGAAAGCGGCAGACCACAAAACTATTGCGTCCCTGCACATTTCCATCAAAACAGACAGCCTCCCGGAATGAGCTTAATTTCCTGCTCAGGCCAAAATACTGTCTGTTTTCTACATTATTCTGTTATTAAAAATCGCCATAAGCAAACTCTTTTACTCCGTCCTCAGAATCATAAGTTATGACCTTTCTTTCCCTGTCGATATTTAATATAATCCAACCATTACGAAGCTCTGCGAATCTATTATCGTTTGCAGAAAAAACAATTCCGGGCTTATTTAGAGGCGCATCATCAAAAGAATACCTTGGATTGATTGGATCAGTGATCCCATGTTCCGCAAGATTCTTTTCACGAACACTACTTGGAGTCATAAAATCATTTAATGTTGAAGTCCATGTAGTATCTACATGATATCCGACTCCGTCAATCTTAACGTACGACCACGCATGCGTTATTCCATTATCATGAAAAACATACGCATCAACACCGCATTGAAGAAGGAGATAATTGTACAGCGCGCTCAGATTACCACAGATACCTTTTTCCTCCATATATTCACATGATCTTTTATAAAATCTGTGAAGAAGAAGTGTCAAGTTTTATGATACAGCATCAGAATAATCACCTTCTCTATCCTTCAATGTCTTTCAGTATTTTTATAACTTCGTCTTTTTTAAGAACTTTACCATAAGAAACGACTCTGCCGTCAATGACCAATGCCGGTGTAGTCATGACTCCGTAGCTGGCAATCTTTTCATAATCTCTTACATGATCGATAGTCGTATCCATGCCAAGCTCCGTTAATGCTTCAATGGTTGCCGCTTCAAGCTTATTACATTTTTCACAGCCACCGCCAAGGATTTTTATCCCTTTTGAGCTTTTTTCTTCCTCAGCGATCTGCATATTTTCAGTAGAGTAATTACCCCCGCAGCAACATGAGGACTTTTTCTCCTCTTCTTTTTTCTTACCAAAATCAAATAATGACATTTTCTTTTCCTCCTACAGAATCGTACTCTGTATCAAATTAAACAGATATCCGATAATTACAATTCCCACAGTACATATTGCGATAAATACGGTTAGCAGCTTTGTTTTGATTGCCTTTTTTAACATTATCATTGAAGGAAGCGAAAGTGTCGTCACTCCCATCATAAATGCCAATACAGTCCCAAGCTGAGCACCTTTATAGAGTAACGCATCAGCTATGGTTATGGTACTGAAAATATTTGCATACATAGGGATGCCGACTATAGTTGCAAGCACCACACCAATCGGATTGTGGCTTCCAAGTATGCCTTCCACAAAACTTTGCGGGATCCAGTTATGTATGACAGCTCCGATTCCCACGCCCAGAAGAATGTATGGAAAAACCTTTTTTAAAGTATCCAAAACCTGATCCTTCGCATAGATAAACCGCTCTTTTTGCGAAAGAGAAGGTGAATCAATATCAACTGCATCGGCCTTTCGGATAAACTCCGCAACCTGGTCCTCCATATGAAGCTTTTCAATCAAGGTTCCTCCAAGCACTGCGATCACAAGCCCCAGCCCCACATATAAAACAGCCACCTTGGTTCCAAAAATGCTAATAAGAAGGATTAGGCTTGCTATATCAACCATTGGCGAAGATATGAGAAACGAAAATGTCACGCCAAGAGGAAGCCCCGCGCTCGTAAAACCTATGAAAAGCGGAATTGATGAGCATGAGCAAAAAGGTGTCACGGTTCCCAAAAGAGCTGCGATACAATTCGCCCATATGCCATGAAAACGTCCCAAAATCTTCTTGCTTCTCTCCGGCGGAAAAAAGCTCTGAATATAGGAAATCAGATAAATAAGGACGCACAAGAGAATTGTTATCTTGATCACATCATATAGAAAAAAATGTATTCCGCCGCCAAGTCCTGATTCCGGATCAGCACCCGCAAATATAAGCAGGCTTTCTATCAGTTCATCCAGCCACTTCATCCCAAGTACCTGGTTCAATATAAAATCGCCTATCATCTGCAACACCTGCCCGTCTCTTCACTTGCGCATTTACAACCAAGCTTTTCAATAAATTTTTTAAACATATTAAGCGTTTCCGCGTTCAAAGAATAGTAATGCCACTTCCCATCCTTTCGATCATTTACCATACCGGACTCCACCAGTATTTTCATATGATGCGAAAGAGTCGGCTGAGTAATCTCGAATCTCTCAAGTAATCTGCATCCACATTTTTCACCTTCCGAAAGCATTTGCACGATCTCCAGTCTGTTTGCGTCAGAAAGTGCTTTGCATATCAGTGCCACATCGATCCTATTCATATTTTTTTACCTCACATAGATAATTGTCTATGTATAGATATATCACACACATAGATAACTGTCAATGTATCATTTAATGAAATTGCAATTCTTTGCGCGCAGATGCCAGAGATTATTACTCTCTATCAACTACACTTTTATGGTACTAAAAAGCAGCATCCTTGAATGAGCTTTTTTTCTGCTTCATTCAAAAATGCTGCCTATTTATTAAGTTATTTTGATAGGCTGTCTGAATGCAGTCTACAGTTTTATTGGGTCATTTATCGAATCATTCATTCCTTGATTTTATAATCCTTATCACATAATGCCATACTTCATTGTTGTTTGAGCACTTCGGAGCTGAAAGCATCAAAAGCTGCAAAAGTCCGGTAAATCGATGCTCTTTAGGCTTTGATAATAATAGAAATAACATCGAAAGCCGCGAAGGCCTGAAAAATCGATGCTTTTCAGTTTTAATACCAAAGACAAAAGCATCAAAAATCTAATTTTCCCATAAAAAAGATGCTTCCCTTTCCTTCCATCCACCAGAATCCTTCCAATGGCGGGACTACATAATCGAAGTATCCATCATTAGGATTACCTTTGCCGCGAACCGCGATATAATTCATCTAGTATCTCCTTTTGCCTTTTCTTACTGAGGCTCTCAAGCACTATTCTGTACGCCTTTTCAAGAAGATCCATTCGTATTTCATACAGTCCTCTTTTCCATCAGAATCACTTATCCGCAATAAGCAATAGCATCGACCTGAAATTGCAATCCGTCTTTGCCGCCAACATGTGCAAGCTTATTCTTTAAAAAGAATATTCGAAATATCTTTTACCGAATCCGCAAGGAATGTCGCTCCGGCGCTCTTAAAATTGTCTGTCTTGCCATAGCCGTATGTCACTGCAATGCTGTCTATACCGGCTCCGACAGCGCCTGCAATATCATATTCCGTATCGCCGATCATTATACACTCGTCCCTGTTAAGTCCATATTCATTTATCGTTCTTTCTATGAGCCTCTTTTTATCCGAACTGTGATCTGACAGCTCCGGAGCTATTATTGCCTTGAACAGCCCTGAAAATCCGATTTTTTCAATGATCATCTTCGAGAACTTTAAGGGCTTACTCGTTACCAAAAAAGCTGTCATATCACGATCACTTAATTCCTGCAAAAGCTCGGGGATTCCTTCGTAAATGTCAACATCATACATGCGCTCTTTTTCATAGATATATCTGTAAAGACTTACCGCCTTGTCGCATTCCCCGCCTGTAAGGCCGTATTCCCTTTCAAAAGAATCATACAAAGAAGGTCCGATAAAGCTTTCAAGCTTACTCTTTGACCGGTCCGTAATTCCAAACTGCTCCAGCGCATATTCTACCGATGATGTGATTGCTCTCCCTGAATCCGTCACTGTTCCGTCAAGGTCAAACATTATATTTTTGTACATTCAGACTACCCCTATTCTTTTATTTGTAATTGTTTCCAAAAAATCTTTTATAACAGCATTAACTTTATCCGGCTGATCGTCGTTTGCATTATGTGCCGCATCCTGAATGATGATAAGCGGAAATCCCGTCCGTTTCGCCCACTCTTTGTTATACGCGGTCACCTTACCGACTTTATCTTTATCACCCAGCAAAAGAATGCTCTTGCATGAAATATCCACTTTCTTGTTCTCAGGTATAAACGCAGCTTCACCGACATACAGCAAGTGGCATAGTTCATTCTTCGTGTAAGAAGATAGCATTTCAATCATACGCTTCTGAGAAACCTCCGTTAAGCCGCATATCTTTGCCATTGAAGATCTGAGCATTTTATCGGGAAAAAGTTTGCACATCCACTCAAGCTGAGACAGCCAAAACATATCCGATTTTGAATAATAATCTCCGAAAGGAGCGCTACCAATCGAAATAAAGCCGACAGCTTTGGAAGGATGGCTGTCAATGTAGTACTGAGCTATCATCCCGCCCAACGACTGCCCGATGAATACAGCTTTATCCACACTCTCTTTTTCAAGAATACTATCCAGTTCATTGCAGACATTGAGATAAGAAAATTTGTCATACGGTCTCGACTTGCCATGACATGGGCAGTCCCACGCCACAACTTTGTACTCGTCCTTAAATGCATCCAGCTGAAATTCGAACAACCTATGATCTGCCGATAATCCGGGCAAAAAAACTAATGAAATGTCACTATCAATATCATTTGTCCAGTAGTATGTTGTTCCAAGGCTTGAAGATACTGTTTTTTCATGCAAATTTAGCATATTACCCCCTTAGGTCGATGCTCGAAGGTTATTTCATTCATTTGCTCTTCTCCTATACCCTCTTCCCCATTATAATTTTTCCCTACGGCAATGAAAAGGGCAGCCTTTTCCATCCATTGTGTAAAAGGCTGCCCTTCATATTATCTTTTACATATTATCACATTTTACCGTCTGTCA
>JAEEGI010012840.1_pt1 | contig 17849 bp, 18 predicted proteins | sample 8958751 | NCBI WGS metagenome assembly JAEEGI01 (sample SAMN16246545, study PRJNA631951) | gut metagenome | biome: gut microbiome; feature: rumen; material: KS-attached | host: Bos | place: Iran: Karaj | collected 2018-10 | reverse complement strand
TGACGCAGGCGATGGCGGTGGTGACCAGGAAGTAGGCGATGGTCTTCCAGCCGATCTTGCCGACCTTCTTGATGTCGCCCATCTGGATCACGCCGTCCATGATGCTCAGCAGCACCAGGGGAACGACGATGAACTTCAGCAGGTTTACAAAGATATCACCGAAGGGTTTGATGTACTTGGCAGTGAAGGCACCGGCCGCTTCCGCACCCATGGCGGCCCAGAAGATAGCGCCGACGATGATACCTGCAACCAGGCCGATCAGGATCTTCACGCCGAGGTTCATGCTCTGTTTTTTGGACATAGATGAATTGCTCTCCTTTCATATTATTGTATTTTTATGCAATTACTCAATCAGCATACCATAAACGGGAGGAAAAGAAAATACTTTTTTCATAATTTATTCATAATTTGGGCGTATGACAGCGGGAAAACCTGTCAAATGAGGCCGGAGCGCGCAAAAAAACCGTCCATTCCCCTGCGGTGAGGGAAAACAGACGGCATTTTTATACACGTTTATACGGTTTCATAGCCGCAGAAGCGGATCGCCGCGCGGGCCAGCTCGTCGGTCGGGTCGAGGAAGGGGCCGGGCAGCGCGAGGATGCCGGAGAGGATGGGCAGCTCGGTGCAGGCGAGGATAAAGTAGTCCGCACCCTGTTCGCGCAGGGAATGCAGCAGATCGTTCCAGGCGTGCGCCTCGGGGAGGATCGGCTTCGAGGCCTTCACCACATCGTAGATGAGGCGCATGAGCTCGGCCTTTTCCGCGTCGTCCGGCACCATCCAGTCCACGCCGGCTTTCTCGAGCGCCTCGTCGTAGATCCTGGCGGCGATGGTGCCCGTGGTGGAGAGCAGGCAGGCGCGCTGGCCCGGGAAACGCTCGGCGCAGCAGGCGGCGGTGATGGCGGTCATGTCGAGGATGGGGATCGACGACTCAGCCTGCAGACGCGGGAGGAAGTGGTGCGCGGTGTTGCACGGCATGATGACGCAGTCGGCGCCGCATTTCTCAAGGTTGCGCAGGGCCGAAAGCATCTCCGGCACCGGATCGGGACCGCCGGCGAGGATGGCCGCGGTGCGGTCGGGGATGTGGCAGTTCGAGTCGATATACACGCGGATATGGTCGTTGTCGGAATCCGCTTTTGTGTTCTCCACAACTTTGCGGTACATGTCCGCCGTGGCGAGCGGCCCCATGCCGCCGAGGATGCCTATGGTTTTCTTTTTCATTCTTACACCAGCTCCGTAATCACTTTGATGGCCAGGGCGATCAGCACGATGATGACGACCGGACGCACGATCTTCGAGCCGTCGCGGATGGCGAGACCCGAGCCGATATAGTGCCCGGTGACGGAGGCGACGCCCGCGATCAGCCCGAGGGCGATGAACACCTTGCCGGCCAGGAACGACGTGACCACCGCGCCGATATTGCTGGCGAAGTTTACAAGCTTCACGGTGCCGGCGGCGGTGCGCACATCCATTTTGGCGAGGTTGCAGAAGATCAGGATCAGAAAGGTCCCGACGCCGGGGCCATAGAATCCGTCGTAGGCGCCCAGGACGAAGGCGGCTGCCCACACGATCGCCGCCCGGCGGCCCGGGGCGATGTCACCCGGCTCTTCGGGAAGCTGCTTCTGCCGCAGCACGGCGACGGCCACAAGGGGCAGCACGATGAGCAGCAGCCATTTGAGGTAACGCTCGTCGATGGCGAGCTGCAGCCGGGTGCCGAGGTGAGCGCCGACGATCGCCAGCGCCACGGCCGGGAGGCCCAGCTTCCAATCGACGTACCCGTGGCGGATGAACCGCGTTGTCGACACCGCCTTGCCCACGATGGAGGAGAGCTTGTTGGTGCCGAGCGCCAGATGCGGCGGGAGGCCGGCGATCAGATAGACCGGCACCGCAATGATCCCGCCGCCGCCGGAGATCCCGTCGATCAGGGCGGCAAGAAACACGCCGATCACCACGATGATCACCATCTTCGGCGTCAGCGCTATGGGCATGAACATGGCGCGCAGCATGGCTCCTCCTTTTTATACCAGTTCTGTGATCACTTTAACGGCCAGGGCCACCAGCACCACGAGCACGACCGGGCGCACGATCTTCGAGCCGTCGCGGATGGCGAGGCCCGAGCCGATGAAGTGCCCGATGATGGAGGCGACGCCCGCGATGAGGCCGAGGGCGATGAACACCTTGCCCGCCATGAATGAGGTGTATACCGCGCCGAAGTTGCTGGAGACGTTCACCAATTTCACATTGCCGGCCGCGGTGCGCACATCCATCTTGGCGAGGTTGCAGAAGATCAGAACGAGGAACGTCCCGGTCCCGGGGCCGTAAAACCCGTCATAGGCGCCGCAGATGAAGGAGGCCGCCCACACGATCGCCGCCCGGCGGCCCCAGGGCATCGGGAGCGTTTCTTCCGGCAGCTTCTTCTGCTTCAGCACGATGAAGGCCACGACGGGCAGCACGATGAGCAGCAGCCATTTGAGGTAGCGCTCGTCGAGCGCGAGCTGCAGCCGGGTTCCGAGGTGGGCGCCGTAGAGCGCCAGTGCCACCGACGGGATGCCGAGCTTCCAGTCGATATACCCGCCGCGGATGAAGCGCCCCGCCGACACGGCCGTGCCGACGACGGAAGAGAGCTTGTTGGTGCCGAGCGCCAGATGCGTCGGGAGGCCGGCGATGAGATAGGCAGGCACCGAGATGATCCCGCCGCCGCCCGCGATCCCGTCGACGAAGGCGGCAAGAAAGACGCCGACCACCGCAATGATCACCATTTTCGGCGTCAGCGGCATGGGCATGAACATCGCGCGCAGCATCTTCTCACCTCCCTTTTTTCGCATTGTACCACGTGCACAGGCAAACGAAAAGAGGTAAAAAACGGGGATACACAAAGGAACAAGATTTGAGTATAATAGGGGCATCTGAAACGGGAAAGGGAGAAGAACATGTCAGCTATTGTCAATGAACCGAATATCAAATTCCCGCTGATCGTTGCCATCCGGGAGCAGCTGGAGCACAGGGCGCTGTGGATGTATCTGCTGTGTGACGAAGCGAAAAAGAAAGGCCTGCCGCCTGAGGAATACGCGCCGGAAGCCATCCACCGCTGCGGCCTGTATCAGGGCGGCAATCTCCGGGCGAAAGCCGGAGGCGGCTCATCCCTGAAGGGCCTGAAGAAAACACTGTTTTCCAAGTTTGCGCAGTGGGTGTTCGAGATGGACATCAAGCGCTGCGACGACGACCATCTGGATATCGACTTCCACTACTGCCCGCTGGTGAAGGCCTGGCAGAAGCAGGGCTGCAGCGATGAGGAGATCCGGTTGCTGTGCGACCACGCCATGTGCGGCGACCGGGGCATCGCGGAGAGCTTCGGCTGTCAGCTGGAGCTGCCGGCCACCATCGCCCGCGGCGACAGCACCTGCCAGATCCGCTTCGTAAGGAAATAAAGAAAGACACGGGAGCCCAACCGGACTCCCGTGTGTCGTTTGACGGAAAGGTCAGATCAGTTTCTTTTCTTTCAGACGGGCGATCTCATCGTCGTCGTAGCCGAGGAGATCCCTCCAAAATAATGTTACGTTTTGTCGGAATACGATTGCAACAAAGGAAGAGAGGGAGGGGGACTGAAAAGTTGTCTGAAAAACCAGGCAACTTTTCAGTCGAGGAATTGACATCACGTTTTCAGTGAGATATAATCACCAGTGAAAAGTTCGATGGTTTACCAGTCAAGTTTTCAGTGGAGATCATTATGCATATTAAAAGGGACATCTATTTGAATCGAATCATTCCTTATATGTGGGATGGGCAGGTCAAAGTCATCACTGGCATACGCCGCTGCGGCAAGTCGTATCTGCTGCGCACGATCTTTAAACAATATCTTTTAGAACAAGGTGTAGCAGAAGATCATATTTTAAGCTATGAACTGGATCTCGCAAAGGATATCCGCTATCGTAATCCTCTGGAGTTAGCAAAGACCGTTCGTGAAAAGATCGAGGGTCAGGAAGGTCGATACTATCTCTTTGTAGACGAGATACAGATGTCAGACGAGGTTCCGAATCCCTATAATCCGGCCGGAAAAGCAATCACTTTTTTTGATGCGCTCAACGATCTGAAAACGCTTTCCAATCTGGATATCTATGTAACTGGCAGTAATTCCCGTATGCTTTCCAGCGATATTCTGACTGAATTTCGCGGTCGCAGCGATGAGATTCATGTTCATCCGTTACGATTCGCAGAATACTATGCGGCAGTTGGCGGTGATAAGGCGGAGGCGTTTGAGGACTATGCTTTCTTTGGCGGTATGCCGTTGATTCTGTCACGCCCGGATGACACGGCGAAGATGAACTATCTGAAATCGCTCTTCTCCGAGGTCTATATAAAGGATATCGTAGAGCGGAAAAAGATTAAAAGAGAAGATATCCTTTCTGCGACGCTGGATTTGCTGTGCTCTTCAGTCGGTTCATTGACAAATCCAAATAACATCGCGAATGCGCTGAACTCGCGTCAGAAACGTACGGGAGGAGATACTGTTTCTGTGAACACGGTTACTGCCTATATTGGGCATCTGTTAGACGCCTACTTGTTTGAAGAGTGCCGCCGCTATGATGTGAAGGGCAAGGACTATTTCGACTACCCCAACAAATATTACTGCGAAGATTTGGGGCTGCGTAATGCCCGCACAGGATTCAGGCAGCAGGAAATGACGCATATTATGGAGAATATCCTGTATAATGAACTCCGCATTCGCGGCTGTGAGGTGGATATCGGCATTGTCTATGCCATGGAAAAAAATAAAAAAGGAAAGAGTGTACAGATTCCCCGAGAGATCGACTTTGTCGCCACCCGCGGCGGAAAAAAGACTTATATTCAGTCTGCCTACGCGATGGATACAGAGGAAAAAGCAGTAACTGAAAGCAAACCTCTATCCCTGACCGGGGACGCGTTCCCGAAAATCATTGTACGCCAGGACATCCGCAAGCGCTGGTATGATGAAAATGGTGTGCTGAATATTGGGATTCTGGATTTTCTTCTTGATGATGCTGTTATATAGATAGAGGAGAAAACCGGCGATATCAACTTAGATAATAATTCTGCCAGCCATCCGGTGCGGTGGCAGGTGGGACTGGAAAAAATCCTGCCGGTGAACAAGATAGTGGGCATTGCGGAGAGCTTCGGCTGTCAGCTGGAGCTGCCGGCCACCATCGCCCGCGGCGACAGCACCTGCCAGATCCGCTTTGTAAGGAAATAAAGAAAGACACGGGAGCCCGGTTGGGCTCCCGTGTTGTTTCGGTTATCAGATCATTTCGCAAGCTCTTCAAAAGCAGCTAGATGTTCCTTCAATATACGCTGAGTAACAGCCTCAAACTATTCGTCGTCCGATACTTCGGTCTGCGGTTCGGCATCCGTACCATACTCGATTCCGAAGTAGTCCAGCGCTGCCTTAAAATCGTCCTGCATCAGAAGGCAGGTATCTCTCAGATAGCCGGGCGTTTTCGGCCACTCTTTCAGACCGCGGTAGTAGAACATTTTGTGACGGTCGTCGATGATGAAGGGAACGATGCCGCATCGAAGGCATTCCTTAAACAGGACCAGACGGCCTACGCGTCCGTTGCCATCCTGAAAGGGATGGATGCGCTCGAACGCGACATGGAAACCCAGCAGATCGTCCAGTGTTTTGGCGGGCTTGCAGTTATATTCCTGTATCAGCCTGGCCATAGCGGCTTTGACCTTGCCCGGAGCGGTAGTGGCCTGTCCGCCCACTTCATTGGCGAGTTTTTTATACGCGCCGACCGCGAACCAGCTCTGCCGGCTGTCGGATGTGCCGTTCTTCAGCGTCCGATGCAGCTCTTTGATGAATGCCTCGCTGAGCGGACGGTTTGCGTTCTCAATGACAAGATCGATGCAGCGGAAGTGGTTGGCGGTTTCGACCACGTCGTCGACATAGACAGGCCCGTCCTCCATGCCGATCGTGAGCGTCTCGAAGATAAGACGCGTCTGCTCGTGCGTTAACCGGCTTCCCTCGATGTGGTTGGAGTTATACGTCATGTCGATCTGAACTTTATGATAAATGCCGCCTCTCAGCCTCATTGATTTTTCCATCCGCAGCCGTTCCGGAAGTGTCCGCGGCAAGTCGTTCCGCCTGTTCACCCGCTCCGGACGTTCCGCGTCCTCCGGGATCCGCCAGGTCTTGCCTTCCAAAACGGCACCCGGGATCCTGCCTTTGGCGCAATAGTTGCGCACGGTCCGCTCGGAAACGCCCCATTTGGCGGCACACGCAGTGACTGAAATCATATCCATTCGTCTCACCTCGTGTTCATTATACTCTTTTATCGGCAAGAAGTAAAGATTCTGTGGTGAAAAACAAAAAGTTTTTGCCGATAGAACAGGAAAAAGCGGGAGCCCGACAGGGCTCCCGTTCTGTATGTCAGATCAGCTGTTTTTCCCGCAGGCGGGCGATGGCGGAATCAGTCCAGCTTTTTGGAGAGGATCTCTCCGCTGAACGCATCAATGTCGTATTCGTATTCCGCATTTTGATAGTCGAAATCGATCTCGTACCAGGCGGAGGAGGGGGTCTTTTCATAGTCGATGTCGAGATCGGTGATCTGATCTTCGGTCAGACCGGCATCCTTCAAAGCGATGCTGAGAGCAGCCTCTTTCCCTATTTCTGCAGCGGGAGCGGACGAAGGCACCGGTGCAGCCGGAGCCGAAACGGCTTCAGCAGATTCCTGCTGAGGCTCTGCGGTTTCCTCCGGCACGGAAGGCGCCGGTTCTTTCGTGCTTTCGGCCACAGGAGAAGACGATACGGATGCTTCTTTGCTGCCGCTGAAAGAACATCCGGACAGAAAAACAGCAAGGACGATGACGAACAGAATGCATTTTTTAAAAGAATTCATGAGAAAAAACCTCCTTATCCTTATGATGGGGGACACTGTCAGGCAGCGATCGGGGGAAGATCCTCTTCGCTGCAGCAGAAACAAAGCGCCTCCGAACAGGGTACCGGTTCCATATCGATCCCAAGTACTTCTCCGGTCAGGGCATTGACATAGAACTCATATCTCAGGTATGGAGTCCATAGCTTGAGATGATAAAGACCTTCCTGACAGCTGCTGCTCAGGCAGTATGCGTCACGAGCGTCGATCCCGGCATATGCAATTGCGCTTTGAAGGGCCTGTTCCCTGGTCAGACATTTTTTTGTGTTCATTTTCATTCTCCTTTTCACGTGTTCATTGTTTTGCCTTTCATACAGTAGACGCACAAACACAAAACAGGTTACACAAAAGCGGAAAAGAAAAGGAGAATCCTTTTTCGGGCTCCCACCGGAAGAAATCCTTATCCCAGATCAATATCGCGGATCACGGTATATCCGGAGCTGCCGTTTACTTCGATCTCGTATTCGCAGTCCTGAGAGTCTTCAAATTCTATTTTGTAAACATACACGGCGTCAAAGATGCTGTCGACGTAGCGCAGATGGCGATGCGCATAATCTACATAGAAGGAAGCAGCGCGCTCTTCCCCTACCTGCTCGACAAGGCAGGAGTATGCGGCTTCCACGGCCTGGTCTTTTGAGATCTTTAATTTGCCGGAAGCTGAGATGTTTGCCGGTATGAAGAGAATGGCACAGACGATCGCAGCGACGGCAAGCATGCTGCACAGCACGATGATAACCGTGCGGACCAGCGTTTTGTGGTTAAACGCCTTTCGCGCCTTCTGCACAGTTTCTATTTCTGCCTGGCTGATTCCGGGATCGGAATGGGAGGGTTCATCCAAAATCGCACTGATTTTTCTTACATTTTCGAGTTCCCGGGCAACAAAGGCGGCTTCTTCATCGGAAGCAGTGCCTTCCCGCAGCTTCTGATAGGCTTCTTCAAAATTCATTGTTCTTCCTCCATGATCTTCCTGAGTCTTTCACGGGCTCTGCAGAGCAGAACCTTTGTATTTGTCTCGCTTTTTCCGGTGATCTCCGAGATGGCTTTTATCGGCAGTCCGGAAAAATAGAAAAGCGTTACGGCTTCTTTCTGTGCGCCGGGCAGCAGGCCGATCGCGCGGTATAAAGAGCGGTATTCTTCTTTGCGGATGATGCTCTCAATCACTTCCTCCCGGTCGTCTGCAAGGTCTTCGGGAATTTCCTCGCCGGTGAATCTGCTGCTTTTCCTGCAGATGCTGATGTACTCATTTCGGCAGACGGTCAGAAGCCAGGGCTTAAAGTCGCGGATCGAATCATCCGACATGGTCAGAGCTTTAAAAAAAGCAGTGGACACAATGTCTTCCGCAACGGTGCGGTTTCGACACAGCGAGATCGTATACAGAAGCGCTTCATTATAATATTGAGAGAAAAGCTGATCAAGGATATCTGATTTCATATGATCGTTATCGCATCTTTCCAAATGATCCTGTTAATATGACGCGGACGGAAGAAAAAGGTTACAAGGAGAGGAAAAGTTTTTTCAGAAAGAAAAAGGGAGCAGGAATCGTTCTGCCGGGGCTGTTCACAGCAGCTCACGGGATCGTCATCGGTGCCTGTTGTCAGTTTGCGCCAGTTCGAGCGGTTTGTCAAGCCGGATGCATGATACTGATACCTGATGGGAAGCTCTTTCCCAGCCTCGACCGCCGATAAAAAAAGAGAGTCCCGAAAGACTCTCTTGCCAAATGTCAAGGTTATGATCAGATCAGCTGTTTTTCACGCAGGCGGGCGATGGCGGCATCGTCGTAGCCGAGGAGGTCACGGAGGATCCACTCAGTGTCCTGCCCGAGACGCGGGGCACCGCGCCAGATCTTTCCCGGGGTGAGGCTCAGCTTGGGCACGATGCCGAACCCGAGCGTCTCCTCACCGAGAGTCTGATCCTCGGAGGTGATGAAATCATCGCGCAGGAGATACTGCGGCTCCTGCAGGCAGTCGGCCGGGGCGTTCACGCGGGAACAGGGGACCTTGGCCGCGCCGAGGATCTCCACGATCTCCCTGGCCGTGTGCTGCAGGCACCAGGCGGAGATGGCAGCATCAAAGCGTTTTCCGATGTCGGAGACGACGCGCTCATGCGTGCCGGAGACTTCCTTGAACGGAAACTCCTCTTCACTGAGGCCGGCAGCGCGCATGAAGCGGCTGAACACTGCCTGGCCGACAGCACCGAAATAGACGAGGTCGCCGTCGCCGCAGGTGTACATTTTCCAGGGCTGCAGGCTGGGCGAGCGGGCGGTGGTGCGGGGCGGCTCCGGCAGGCCCAGGGTGGGGGCCACGTACTTGCCGCGCAGGATCTTGCTCTGCGCCTCGAACTGCGCCACGTCGATCACCTGTCCCCTGCCGCTGCGCTGCACCTCCATATAGGCGCTCAGCATGCCGAAGACGGCGAGCATGGCGGTGACGTAGTCGTTGAGGACGGGCTTGACGGCCATGGGCGTGTCTTCGGTTCCGTTGCAGTAGACATAGCCGGAGAAGGCCTGGCCGATGATATCGTAGGAAGCGCGGGCGCATATTTCCGGGTCACCTCCGAATTCCCTGTGCCCGAAGCCGGAGACATGGACGATGATCAGCCGGGGATTGATCTCCAGGAGCGCATCGTCGGTGATGCCGAATTTCTCGAGCCAGACCATGTTCTCGATGAAGAAATCACTCTCCCTGATGAGGTCGTAGAAGACACGGAGCGTGTCCGGCTCGCTCTTTTTCAGCTCCAGCGTGAACGACAGGCGGTTGCGCGCTTCCTGGATCCAGGCGGCGCCGACGGGCTCTTTGCCCTCCCGGCGGAGCACCGGCGGATAGGTGCGGTAGACGTCACCCATGCCGGGGCGCTCGATCTCGATGAATTCGGCGCCGAACTCCGCCATCAGATTGGCGGCAAACGGCATGGCTACGAGCGAACCGAGACCGAGGATGCGCATGCCCTGCAGCGGGCCGAACGCGGGGATCAGCGTTTTTCTTTCCATGTGATCATCTCCAAAAAAGCACGGGGGCATTCTGCGCCCCCGTGCGGATCATTTATTGCCCGGGCGCGGATGGACCAGGACCGGTCATACACGTTTGCCGGGATTGAGGATACCCTGCGGGTCGAACGCGGCCTTCACGGCGGCAAAGGCGGCCTTGGCCTCGTCGGTCAGGTAGGCGTTCTTGCCGTAGCCGACGCCGTACTCGCCCACGATGTCGCCGCCAACTTCCGCCACTTTGGCGTACATGGCGTCGAGGAAAGCTTTGGAGGCGGCCGGGAAGGCGTCCTTGTCGTCGGAGACGGCGTGGAAGTGAACGCCGCCGCTGCCGACGTGGGCGTTGAGCATCACCTTGAGGCCGAGCTCTTCACCGAGCTCCTTGGCAAACGGGATCACTTCGGCGAACGCTTCGAACGGGAGATCCACGTTCACTTCGCAGGCGCATTTCGCGCCGCTCTCCATCGAGGTGTGGAAGGCGGTGTGGGCGGCCCAGAAATCGCGCTTCATGGTGGGCGAATCGCCGACGAGAATGTCGAGGCACTCGAGGTCCTCGGCGCCTTCGGCAATGATCTCCATCAGCTCCATGACGGCGTCGTCGTCATCGGCTTCGAGAGTTACCATCAGCGTGGCACCGACGCGCTCGCCGTCCATCTCCACGGGGAAGACGGGGTTGCCGGTGACGTTGCCGGAGAACTCCACGAGGTCGGTGTCGAGCAGCTCGACGACGGCGGGACTGTACTCCTCGGCGGCCAGGATCTGCTGCGCCGCGTTGAGGGCGGTGTCGAAATCGAGGAACGGGAAGAGCAGGATGGCGTCGGCGCCCGGCTTCTCGATGAGGCGGAGGGTGACTTCGGTCACCACGGCCAGAGTGCCTTCGCTGCCGATCACGTCGGCGTTGGCTTCGTCGTCGCTGAGCCTGCAGACGGAGCCGTCGGCCTTCACGAGGACGGCGTCGAGCACGTAGTCCTTCGTCTTGCCGTACTTCACGGCGCAGGGGCCGCCGGCGTTGGTGGAAACATTGCCGCCGATGGTGGCGGTCTGCTCACCGGGATCGGGCGGATAATACAGACCCTTGCGCTCCGCCTCGGCCTTCACGTCCTGCAGCAGGACGCCGGGCTGAACGGTGATGGTCTTCGCCTCTTCGTCGAGGGCGAGGATCTGGTTCATATCTTTGACGGAGAGAACGACGCCGCCCTTGACGGGGACGGAACCGCCCATCTGGCCGGTGCCCGCGCCGCGCACGGTGACGGGGACGCCGTTTTCGCCGCAGAGCTTCAGCACCGCGGCAACGGTCTCGGTGGAGTCGGCCCGGACGACAGCGTCGGGGATAAAGCTCTCTCCGGGGTATTCATCGTGAGTGAAATCGGCGCCGATATCGTCGCCGGTGAGAATGTTTTTGGGGTCAAGAACGGACTGCAGGTTCTGCAGGAGGGCGGTGAGTTCCATATTCGGTGATCTCCTTTGATTTCAATTAAGCAGAGATGCCGGTACTGCTGCACCGGCATCCCGTACAGCGCTGCTGTGTTTTACATGGACCGACGGACCATGTCCTTCTCCACGAGGACGCCGTCTTCGAACATTTGCTTGATCTGCTCTTCGTCAAAGCCGTAGTCGCGGCAGACATCCGCGCCGTCCATGCCGATCTTCGGGGCCGGACGCCACATCTGGTTGGGCTCGTTCTTGAACTGGGGGAAGAAGTTGTGCCCTTTGACGGGGTTGCCGTAGATGTCGTTCCACTCGATGAAGGTCTGGCGGGCCTGCATGTGCGGGTCGCTTTCCATCATCTCGTAGGTCATGACGCGGGAGCAGGGAACGTTCAGCCTGCGGAATTCCTTCTCAACGGTATCAGAATCGTGCGTGGCGATCCATTCGGTCAGGCGCGCCTCGAAAATGGCGCCGTTAGGGGTGGCTTTCTTGACGGTAACGGTGTGCGGGGGGAAATCGCGGTCGTAGTCCATGCCGATCAGCGGGCAGAAACGGCGCAGGGTAGGCTCGTTCATGATCAGAACGAAAACGCCTTTGCCGTCGCTGCAGCTGTAGTAGCCGCTGCCGGAAACGGCCGGGTGCGCCGAACCGTTGCGGGGCAGCTGACGGTGCTCGTTCATCCAGAGAGCGGGCGCGTCGCCCTGGCAGGCGATGGCAGTCTCATACTGGGCGAGGTCGATGCTCTCGCCTTTGCCGGTCCGCATCGCCCCCATGAGGGCGGCGAGGGTGGAACCGTAGGCAAGGAGCGCGTTGAAATAGTCGGTGACGAGGCGCTCCGCTTTGATGGGATCCCGGTCAGGGAAGCCGTTGATGGCCATCATGCCGCAGTAGGCCTGCATGATATGGTCGTAGGCGGGACGCTCCACATAGTCCTGCACACCGGTCTGGCCGAAGCCGGACATGTGCGCGATCACGAGACGGGGATTGAGCTCCCAGAATTTTTCGTCGGGATATCCCCATTTGTCCCATTGTCCGCCGCGCGACGCTTCGATGAACACGTCGACGTCGGCGATCATTCTTTCGAACAGTTCCTTGCCGGCCGGTTTTTTGATATCCAGCGAGATGGAGCGCATGTTTTTGCGTTCCGCCTCGATGGCCCAGCCGTTGTTGGACCAACGGACGGCGTCCAGCCCGTAGGGGGATTCCATCCAGATCACGTCCGCGCCGTTGGCAGCATACAGACTGCCGACAAAGGGGCCGGCGGTCGAAACGGCGGAACAAAGAACTTTGATGCCCTGCAGGTGTCCAAATTTGGGAATGTCATTTCTTCTTGCCATGGTGCAATGGTACTCCTTCCAAATTTTTCACGCTGCACGGACAGAGGCGGGGCTGCCCAGCAGGTTTAATAAACGATGCCGAGGTTGATAAGGATCACGGCGCTGATCACCAGGACCACGCCGAGAACGGGGCCAAGCATAAAGTAGTTGAAATAAGTCTGTTTGTGGTTGAGCTTCACCACGCTGAGCGAGTTGCACAGCGCGCTGTTGTGCGGGGAGATGGCGAAAAGCGAGGAGATGGAGATCAAGCGGTGGATCACGCCCATCGGCAGGCCGCAGCTCACCAGGAAGTCGTGCCCGAGCATCTCCATGCTCGCGGGGACGGTGGCATTGTAGTTGCCCATCAGGAAGCCGACCACGCCCACCATGCCCACGATCTTCAGGTACGAGATGATGGGAAGCGCGAGCAGCATGCGGAATACCAGCTGGAAGCCGGGAGTCTGCAGAAGCACATAGGCAAAGCCGGACATCAGGGCGAACGTCATCGTGGGGCCGATGCCCGACACGAGGCCGGACACAATGGCCGTTTTGCCGCTTTCCAGCGTCAGACGGCGATGGTAAACGGCGAGAAAGATGATGTCGGACAGGAACAGCGCGCTCACGATGGAGAACTTGAAGATGTTCATCAGCACCACGGGCAGCGCCATCAGCGCAAGCGCCAGCGGAAGGAACACCGGGGGCAGGTCCCGCTCTTCATAGACGGTGGCTTTGTCGATCTCAGCGCCGGACGGCAGGAACCCTTCGTTTTTCCGTTCCGCGCGCTTAATGGCATACTGCATGTACAGCACGCCGAGCACCAGGCACTCAATACTGATGATGATGGAGAACACGGGCGCCGGAGCGGCTGTTGTGCCGGTATAGGGTATGGGGGTGAGGTTGGTGATCGACGCGGAGCCGGGCAGAGCCATGGACGCGAACGTGCCGGACCCCACGATACTCAGAGAGTACAGATGCCACGGCAGATCCATGCGCTTGAAAAGGTCCTTGGCGACCGCCATCACAGCGAAGACCGCAACATAGACACTGATGCCCGCATACACGAAGACCGCGTTCAGGAAGGGCACCAGGGCAACTGCCAACAGTTTCTGGATCTTTTTAGGCGCCTTCAGCACGAGCCGCTCATACGCGCGGCCCAGTGCTGAAGCGATGCCGGTAAAGGTGACCAGACTGCCGAACAGGGCGCTGAACATGAAGAGCAGCAGGTACTTGCCCACGATGTTGGTGACGCCGGAGGCGAACAGAGCAGCTACTTCGTCAAAGCTCAGGGCGTCCGCGCACCCGACTGAAAACAGCCAGACAAGAAAGCTCAGCAGCAGCGCGCTGACCGTGACCGGGATGCCGCGGTAGCACAGAATGATAAACAGCGTGATCGCGAGGAGAATGCCAAACAGACTTAGATAAACCATAGGGAAGATCCCTTACTCTACGACGTATTTTTTACTCAGGTTCTTCAGGATCTCTTCGGTGTCGGCCATGATCTTCTGGACCAGGTCGGCCGTCTTGGGTGTGTCGTCAATGCGCTGGGCGCACTCGCCGGCGCCGGCCATCGCGTGCTCTTCATCGCCGTTGTAGGTGGCGGCCACGCCGTGGCGCTCAGCTACGAGCAGATCCATCGGGATCTTGGAGAAGTCGTCGGGAACGCCGACGAAGGAACCGGGGGCGTCCTTGGCGGTGTTGTAGGCATGCTGCTGAGCCGACGGGGTGCGCAGCCAGCGGGCGGGACCCACAAAGCCGCGGGCGATCAGGGTGCCGCCGTCCTTGCAGTCGAGGACCAGCTTCTTCCACAGGTCGCAGAAGTCGCTCTCTTCGGTGGCCAGGAAACGGGTGCCCATCTGGACGCCGTCGGCGCCCATGGCAAAGGCCGCCGCAACGGATCTGCCGTCGCAGAAGCCGCCGGTGCCGCAGACAAGGGTGTTCTCGTCGGAGAACTTTTCAATGATGTCGGGCAGAAGGGTCATGCTGTGGACCGGCTGCCATGCCGTGTGGAAGCCGCCTTCGTGGCCGGAGGCGATCAGGACCTGAACGCCGGCTTTCTTGCAGCGGGCCGCGGTGCGGACGCCGGGGAACACGTGCATCCAGATCATGCCCTGCTCCTTGACAAAGCCTGCCCAGGGAACGGGGTCGCCGGCGGTGGTCACGAGGACACGGAAACGGTCGCGCATGTCGGGGTCGGCTTCGCGGACGTTCTTGATGGCCTTCATGACGTTGGCCGCGTTCTCCTTCACTTCCGCGGAGACCATGACGTTGGCGCCGAAAATGCCGCCGGACTCTTTGGTCTCAGCGCAGATGCGCTTGAACATCTTCTCAAAAATGGTGACGTCGTCATCATCTGTTTCCGCGTGCGCCTGCTTCACAAAGTCCTCAAAAACAACGGGGTTGGATTTGCGGGATGTGGTGCCGAAGGTGCTGCAGAGGCCAAGGCAGCCAGCGTTGGCTGCCGCGATGCAGAGGCTGGTCACAGGGAACGGGCCCATGCCGGCCTGGATGATGGGATACTTGATGCCAACGAGTTCCGTTAATCTGGTTTTGATCATTCTTGCTTCTTATCCTCCAAAATTTCGGGATCGCTGATCGGTCAGCATCCCTTATAATCAGGTTTTCTCTTCTCGAGGAAGGACGTGACGCCTTCCATCTTATCTTCCGTGCCGCACAGGGAGCTGAGCGCCAGATACTCCAGCGTATTGGCAACTTCCACCCCGGAAGCGAAGGAATTGTTCAGCACGCGCTTGGCGAGCTTCAGGGAAATGGGCGCTTTTTTGAGCAGCTTTTTGCACATTTTCAGCGCTTCGTCCATCAGCTGATCCTGCGGCACGCAGGCGGTGGCGAGGCCGATGCGGACCGCCTCCTGCGCGTCGATCTGCTTGCCGAGGAGCACAACGTCCTTGGCGCGGCCGAGGCCGATGAGACGGGTGAGGCGCAGCGTGCCGCCGGCGCCGGGCAGGATGCCGAGGCCGGTCTCGGGAAGCGCGAAGATGGCGTTTTCGGAGCAGACGCGGAAATCGCAGGAAATGGCGATCTCGCAGCCTCCGCCGAAAGCGTAGCCGTTGACGGCGCAGATGACGGGCTTGGCGCAGTTTTCGATGGCGTAGGTGGCCGCCTGGCCGAGATTGTCGAGGCAGTCGACCGGGCGCTTTGTTTTGAGGCTGTTGAGGTCGGCGCCCGCAATGAACGCCTTGTCGCCGGCGCCGGTGAGGATGATGGCTTTCACTTCCTCGGCGGAGTTGGCCCACTCAAAGAACTGGCGCAGCTCGATCCAGGAAATGGTGTCGACGGCGTTCAGCTTCTCGGGACGGTTCGCGGTAAAGATGGCGACGCCATCTTCACGGACTTCCAGTAAATAACGTGTGAATTCCAACACGATCACTCCTTAGTCAGTAATGCTTTTGGGTCCATATTGTCCACAGGAAGCCGAAAAACCGGCTTCCTGTGAACATACGCGCCTCCGCGGAAAGCGCAATGCGCCTTCCGCAGGAACCTTTTCAATTAGTAGGGATTGTACTGGCTGACGTCGATCTGGTAGGCGTTGCCGGTCTCTTCCATGGCTTTGATCTCGTCGTCGCTGTAGCCCAGCTCGGCGAGGATCTGCTCGGTGTGCTCACCGGTCATGGGGCCGCGCTTGAACTCGGGCTGGCCCATCTTCGCACTGTTCATGGAAGGACGGATCAGCGTGGTCTCGTGGCCATTGGGATACTTGACGTCGAAGCAGTAGCCGTTGGCACGGGCCTGCTCACTCTTGGCAAAGTCGCCGTAGTGGGCAAGAATGTCGTGGGTGAGGTCGATGTCGGTGAAGATCTGGTCCCATTCCTTGCTGGTCTTGGTGAGGAAGATCTTCTCGCACTCTTCCATGAGGTACTTTCTGACCTCGGGAGCGCTCTGGCCCTTGGTGGTGCCGTAGGTGGGATCGTCGATCCACTCGGGACGGCCGATCGCGCGGGCAAAGCCAGGCCACTGCGTGGCAACGTTGACGACCGCGCACATGATCCATTCGCCATCGGCGCACTTGAAGGGGGCAGAGCCGGGGGCGCTGGTCTCGCGGCGCTTCGGCATCGTCCAGGGGTACTGCGGGAGGCAGCCGATGTTGTAGTTGGAGGTGCACCAGAGGCCCATGCCGTAGAGGGAGTTCTCCACATAGTCGCCAAGGCCGGTCTCTTTGCGCTTGTACAGCGCGCAGACGATGGCGTAGGCCAGGCCGAGGCCGGTGATAAAGTCGCCGGTGCCGTTGGAACCGTACACAGGATAGCTGCGCTCGGTCTCAACCATCATGTCGGCGTTGTAGCCGGAGCTGACCCAGAACGTGATGGTGTCCTGGCCGGGCTGCGCGGCCTTGGGACCGGTCAGACCATAGGAGGTGATCTGAGCCATGATCAGGCCGGGATACTTCTCTTTCAGGGTGTCGTAGTCCAGGCCGTTCTTCTTCAGAGCCTGGGGACGGTTGTTGGTCAGGAAAACGTCAGCGGTGGCGAGGAGGCGATGGAAGGCTTCCATGCCTTCGGGCTTGGTGATGTCGATGGAAATGTCGCGCTTGCCGGCGTTCAGGTCGTCATACAGCGGGTTGCAGTCCTGCGCGCCCGGCATGCCCATGGTGGGAGGATAGAAACGGAACGTGTCGCCGCTCTTCTTCTCGACCTTGATGACTTCGGCGCCCCAGTCGGCCAGGTGACGGCCGCAGGAAGGGCCGGCCATCATGAAGGACAGCTCAACTACGCGAACGCCTTCCAGCGGTTTGTAACCATTACTCATAGAATTAATAACCCCTTTATTCAGTTAAAAATTGAGAGTGGACGGGATCCGGGAAGAAGCCCGGATCCTGTCCGAAAGGAAAGCTTATGGGAGATCAGTCGACGAAGTAAGCCTTGCAGGAGTCGAGGGTCTCCTCGGCTTCCTTGACCATGTCGTCGATGACTTCTTTAACAGACTTGACGTCGTGGACAAGGCCCATGCCCATGGAGGTGCAGAAGGTGGCGGAGCCGACGTCGCCGCTGATGAAGGCGCGACGGGTCATATCGCCGCTGATGACCGGGAACTGCTGCTTGAGGATCTCAGCCGGGGACAGACCCATGCGGAGGCCGCGGTCTTCGATCTCATTGGCGAGCATGGCGGCGTTGTTCTTTGTGATACGCATCATGGAGCCGACAACACGCTGAGCGAGGACGGTGTCCTTCTCCGTGTGGTCGATGATCCACTGCTGATGGTTGTGGT